>Ga0070741_10001437_pt1 | contig 72643 bp, 59 predicted proteins | sample Coa_R1_4_FD_66440 | JGI IMG/M metagenome (GOLD analysis project Ga0070741, IMG submission 66440) | Surface soil microbial communities from Centralia Pennsylvania, which are recovering from an underground coalmine fire - Coalmine... | ecosystem: Environmental > Terrestrial > Soil > Unclassified ... | reverse complement strand
GGTGCGGCGGGCTGGGCTTGCGAAGGGGGGGGGGCAGCGTTGACGGGCGTGCCGAGCGGAATCAGAAGCCGCTGTCCCGAATACACAAAATTGGCGTTGGGCAAATTGTTTGCGCTCATCAACGCCTCAACCGTCGTGCCATAACGCGCCGCGATGGAATACAACGTATCGCCGGGATTGACGACAATCCACTGTGGACCGACGGCATCGGCAGTCGTCGCGAACGGAATTGCCACTGCGATGAAAAGGGCGACGAGACCAAGAATTACAAGTGCACGTTTCATTTCACAGTCCTCGCGTCAAGAATCGTGCGCATCTTAACACAAGCCGCGCGCGGTTTCAAGTGTCTCGCGCGCGAGTTTGGGCGTCGGCGCAAAAAAAGTGCATGCCTATCCGAAAAAAGATGTGCTCGCCTTTGACTTGTAGCTCATTGCTCATTACGCGTTACTCATTCGAGTCGTGTTTTTGCGCCACAATTTCATCGTCTTGTTGCACTGGAGTATAATGCGCGCAATTCATCACGAGGACTATTTTTCGATGCCAGATAAAACCTCCGAACTCGAGCAGATTGCGGCGCAGATTCGCACCTGCACCCGCTGTGTCCTTGCCAAAGGACGCACGCACGCCGTGCCCGGCGAAGGACCCGCGCACGCGGATATTATGGTGATTGGCGAAGGTCCGGGTTTTTACGAAGACCAACAAGGACGTCCGTTCGTCGGCAAATCGGGGCAGCTGCTGGAAAAATTGTTGGGGGGCATCGGGCTGAAACGCTCCGATGTGTTTATCACCAACGTCGTGAAATGTCGCCCGCCCAACAATCGCGACCCGTTGCCCGAAGAGATTGAAGCGTGCCGCGCCTGGCTTGACCAACAAATCGCATTGATTCAACCGAAAGTGATTGTGACCGTGAGTCGGTTTGCGATGGCGCGTTGGTTTCCGAATGAAAAAATTTCGACGATTCACGGCAAGGCGAAACGGTTCGGCGATGTGCTCGTCGTGCCGATGTTTCATCCGGCGGCGGCGCTGCGCAATCTCAATTTGATGCCGCTGCTCGAAGCCGATTTCAAAAAGTTGCCGCAATACATTCGCGACAATTCCAGTGTACCGTCTGCGCCGGCGCCAGAACCTCCCAAAAAAGATGACTCCCCGCAGCAATTGAAAATGTTCTGATGACCCAAACGTTACGCATTATCCCACTCGGCGGCGTTGGCGAGATTGGGAAAAATATGACGGCGATACAATATTCGGACGGCACGCCGGAGGGTGAAGCGATCGTCGTCCTCGACGCGGGCATGATGTTTCCCGAAGCGCACATGCTCGGCGTTGACCTCGTGATTCCCAATATCTCGTATCTGCTCGAAAACAAAGACAAGGTGCTCGGCATCATCATCACGCATGGGCACGAAGACCATATCGGCGCGCTGCCGTATATTTTGCCGCAGTTGAACGTGCCGCTGTATGCGACGCGTCTCGCCGCCGGCTTGATTCAGGTCAAATTGAAATTGACACGCGTGCGCGATGCGACCATCAACATCATCGAAAAGCGCGCGACGTTTCCGCTCGGACCGTTCACCATTGAAACCTTTCACGTCAGCCATTCCATCCCCGACGGCATCGGCGTCGCGCTGACCACGCCTCTGGGCACCATCGTCCATTCGGGCGATTTCAAATTCGACCCGAATCCGGTGGACGGCGAAATGACCGATTTTGCCAAATTGGCGGAACTTGGCGCGCGCGGCGTGCTCGCGTTGATGAGCGACAGCACGAACGCGGATTCGCCGGGGCACACGCCGAGCGAGCAAGTGATTGCGGACACGTTCGCGCGCGTGTTTGCGCTGGCGGAAGGACGCATCATCGTCGCGACCTTTGCCTCGAATATTTCGCGCATTCAACAAGCGATTGAGGCTGCCGCGCGTTTCGAGCGCAAGGTATGCATCATCGGGCGCTCGATGCAAGACAATGTGCGGATGGCGATGGAACTCGGCTATCTCACTGCCGACCCGTCGCGTTTTATCCGCGTCGACGAATTGAATCATTACGCGTCGAGTGAAATTGTCATTGTGTGCACGGGCGGGCAGGGCGAGCCGACGAGCGCGTTGACGCGTATGGCAAATCGTGAGCACAAACAAGTGACGCTGCGTCCGGGCGATACGGTCATCCTTTCCGCGAGCGCCATTCCCGGCAATGAAGAAATGGTCAACAAGACGTTGAACAATTTGTTCCGCGAAGGCGCGACGGTGTATTACGACAAGTTTCTGGATGTGCATGTTTCGGGACACGCGAGCCAAGAAGAAGAAAAGTGGATGATAAATCTCGTGCGTCCGAAATATTTCATTCCGGTGCACGGCGAGTATCGGCATTTGGTGATTCACGGGCGGCTTGCCGAATCGCTGGGCTATCGCCGCGAAAATATTTTGATTGTCGAAAATGGCGATGTGATTGAATTCGACAAAGGGAAACGCGCGCGCGTCGTTCGGGAAGGCGTGAGTGCGTCGGATGTGTTGGTGGACGGTATCGGCGTGGGCGATATTGGCAGCGTCGTGTTGCGCGACCGGCATCATTTGGCGCAAGACGGCTTCTTTATTGCGATGCTGGGGATTGACATGCGTACGGGCGAAATTGTCTTTGGTCCCGAAATCGAGACGCGCGGGTTCGTGTATGCGCCCGAAGCGGAAAGCGTTCTCGAAGGCGCCAAGCAAATCATTCGCGACGCTGTCGCTGCGAGCGCGCACGATACCGGTTTGAGCGCGACGTTGAAACAAGTGTTGGGCACTTTTTTGTACAAAACGACACGGCGCCGCCCGATGGTCATTCCGGTCGTCACGGAGTTGTAAAAACGGAGAGATTTAGAGATAGACGGCGTGCGTACATTCAATGAACCAGAATCATTCCTCTGCCGCAAAACGGGCAGCTATTGAAATGCAATCCCTAGAACCACTCGAACCTTCGCCGGAGATGAAGCGCAAGTTGTTTGCGCGCGTAGACGCGGACTTGCGCGCGCAGTCAAACGCGAAAATGTTCCGACAAGCGCCAATGCCAACTCAATCGCGCGCGGGGTTTGCGCGCCCGCGTGTGGTATTGTTTCTGTTTGTGATGCTCGCGTTGCTTGTTGTTGGCGCGTGGATTGTGTTGAATCGTTTCTTTTGAATAGCGCAAAAAAAATGGGGCGACAGTTTCCTGCCGCCCCTTTGCCAATATCCCAACCTCCCGTTCTTATTCCGCTTCCGTCTCTTCTTCTTCCTCGTCCTCGTCTTCCATCTCATCCTCGTCGAGTTCGAGCGAAGTGTCTTCGTCAATGTCGAATTCTTCTTCTTCCTCTTCTTCGACTTGTTCTTCCTCTTCCGCTTCTTCCACTTCCGCAAGCACCTCTTCGGTTTCGAGTTCGCCTTCCGGCGCCTCTTCGATTTCGGCTTCGACTTCGCCAATCAATTCTTCCTCGAGCGCTTCCACTTCAGCCAGTTCTTCGTCCTCAAGGCGAATGTCTTCGTCCAGCTTGTGTCCGAGCCGTCCCATCGTGCCAATCTTCATTTCGGCAATCTCTGCGCGCTTGCGTTCGCGAAAGCCGGTGCCTGCCGGAATGAGTTTGCCGATGATGACGTTTTCTTTCAAACCGTACAAGTCGTCGCGTTTGCCTTCAATCGCCGCCTGCGACAACACGCTGATGGTGTGTTGGAATGACGACGCGCTCAGGAACGAATCGGTCGAAAGCGAGGCTTTGGTGACGCCGAGCAGAATCGGCTGTGCCGTTGCGGGCGTGCCGCCGGCTTCGGTGATTTTTTCGTTCACGTCTTCGAACGCGAGACGGTCCACCAATTGACCGGGCAAGAAATCGGTGTCGCCGGTGGATTTCACGCGCACGCGGCGGAACATTTGGCGCAAAATCATTTCGATGTGTTTGTCGTTGATATTGACGCCTTGTGAGCGATACACGCGCTGAATTTCTTCCAGGAGATAAATCTGCGCGGCATCGCGCCCCAGAATGCGCAAAATGTCATGCGGGTTTTTCGGACCTTCGGTCAGTTGGTCGCCCGCATTGACCTGTTTGCCGTTCTCGATGCCACTGCGCAAACGCGCCGCCGCCGCGATTTCGTAACGGCGTTCGTCGCGAATTTCGCGCCGAATTGAAAGCTTGCGCCCCTCGCGCAGGACCTGTCCGCCGTTTGCCGCAATCACATCATTGCCGTCTTTGTCCTGGAACAAGACGGTGCCTGCCGGAGCATATTCGCCATCTTTGACCAGTACTTTGGTGTGCGATGGAATCTCGTATTCATCCGACTCGATGCTGGTCGCAACGACTTGGAGCACGCGCTGTCCGTCTTGATTCAACACTTCGACGGTGCCGTCAATATCGGAGATGATGGCTTGCCCTTTCGGATCGCGCGCCTCGAAAAGTTCTTCGATACGCGGAAGACCGGTTGTGATGTCTTCGGCGCCTGCCACGCCGCCGGTGTGGAACGTGCGCAGAGTAAGCTGCGTGCCCGGCTCGCCGATAGATTGCGCGGCGATGACGCCAACCGCTTCGCCGATGCGAATCAAACCGCCGCGCGCGAGGTCACGCCCGTAGCATTTGGCGCACAGACCGTGTCGCGCGCCGCAGGTCAATGGGCTGCGGACAAAGACGCGGTCCACGCCCGCTGCCTTCATCTGCGCGAACATTTGCTCCGTAATCAGTTCCAGCGGGTTGACGATGATTTCGCCGGTTTTCGGATTGGCAATTGGGCTCGCCGCGACGCGACCCACCACGCGTTCTTCAAACGATTCGCCGGTGCGTTCTTTCGAATCGGCGGTAATCCAAATGCCGGCATGAGTGCCGCAGTCGTCTTCGTTGATGATCACATCTTGCGCCACGTCCACGAGACGCCGCGTGAGATACCCGGCATCGGCGGTACGCAATGCCGTGTCTGCCAGACCTTTGCGCGCGCCGTGCGTCGAAATAAAGTATTCCAACGCGGTCAGCCCTTCGCGAAAGTTTGACGTGATGGGCAAAGGAATGATGCGCCCCGCCGGGTCTGCCATCAAACCGCGCATGCCCGCCAATTGGCGCAGCGGCGTGAAACCGCCTTTGGTCGCTCCCGAATTTGCCATCACGCGCACGGGTGAATCTTGCGCGAACGATTGCGCCACCGCGTCGGTGATTTCTTCGGTCGCTTCGGTCCACAATTCGACGGTCTTGACGTATTGTTCGTCTTCGGTAATCAAGCCGCGGCGATATTGCTTTTCCACGTCCGCGACTTTGGATTCGACCGTTTTGATGATTTCGTCTTTGTTTTCCGGTACGGTGATGTCGTCAATGGCGATGGTCAAACCGGAACGCGTCGCGTATTTGAAACCGATTTCTTTGATGCGGTCTACGACTTCGGCTGTGCCTTCGGGTCCGACCACTTGATAGACGCGCGCGACCAGTTCTTTGAGTTTCTTTTTGTCCTGGATGTCGTTGACGAAGCGCAATTCTTCGGGCAGGATTTCATTGAACAAGACGCGCCCGACGGTGGTTTCAATCAATTCTTTGGTCGGCGCGCCGCGTCCCGATTTTTTGGTGAACTGCAGTTTGATCTTGGCGTGCAGCTCGACAATGCCCAGATCGTACGCCAACGCGACTTCTTCTGCCGACGCAAAGAATTTGCCTTCGCCGCGTTCGCCCGGATGGTCCATCGTGAGATAGTAACAGCCGAGCACCATATCTTTGGTGGGTTCGACGATAGGTTCGCCGGACGCGGGTTTGAGCAAGTTGTTGGCGCTCAACATCAACTGCCGCGCTTCTTGTTTGGCGCTTTCGGACAGCGGCACATGCACCGCCATTTGGTCGCCGTCAAAGTCCGCGTTAAAGGCGGCACAGACCAACGGGTGAATTTGAATCGCGCTGCCTTCGACCAAGATGACTTCAAACGCCTGAATGCCCAAACGGTGCAGAGTCGGCGCGCGGTTCAAGAGTACCGGATGGTCTTTGATAATCGTTTCGAGCACGTCCCACACTTCCGGCGACATGCGGTCCACGAGACGTTTTGCCGACTTGATGTTGTGCGCGAAATTGTTTTCAACCAGTTTGCGCATGACAAACGGTTTGAACAATTCGAGCGCCATTTGTTTGGGCAGACCGCATTGATTCAATTTCAACTGCGGACCGACGACGATGACGGAACGTCCGGAATAGTCCACGCGCTTGCCGAGCAAGTTGCGGCGGAAACGTCCTTGCTTGCCTTTCAGCAAATCGGACAGCGACTTTAATTTGCGTTGACCGCGCTGGCTGACAGCTTTGCCGCGCTGCGAATTGTCAATCAACGAATCCACTGCTTCCTGCAACATGCGCTTTTCATTGTTGACAATGACTTCGGGCGCGCCGAGTTCTAATAACCGTTTCAAACGGTTATTCCGATTGATGACGCGGCGATAGAGGTCGTTCAAGTCGCTTGTCGCAAAGCGACCGCCGTCCAATTGCACCATCGGGCGCAGGTCGGGTGGAATGACCGGCAGGACCGTGAGAATCATCCATTCGGGGCGATTGTTGGACTTGCGCAGGGATTCGACCACGCGCAATTGTTTGATGGCTTTTTTGCGCTGCTGCTTGCTGCGCGTGCCGCGAATTTCGCGGCGCAGCGCCTTTGCCATGTCGTCCATGTTCATGCGTTTGACGATTTCGAGGACGGCTTCGGCGCCCATGCCCGCTTTGAACACGTGTCCCCATTTGTCGGAAAGATCGCGGTACTGCGACTCGGTCAAAAATTCCTTGACCGCGATGCTGCGCAGTTCCTCAAACTTTGGTTCGTATTCACTACGAAGTGCGCTCGATTTTTCTTCGATTTGGCGCCGCAAGTTCTGGGCTTCTTCTTCAAAATTGGATTGCAGGGTCTCGAGACGCCCTTGCAGGTCAAGCCGCTTTTCTTTTTGTTCTTGCTTGATTTCGTTTTCGATGCCGTCAATGTACGCTTGCATCACTTCGGCAAGTTTCTTGCGATGCTTGGGCGCGATTTCTTCCCCTTCCGCCACAATCACTTCGCCGGTTGGTTCGAACACGATGGCTTTGCGGACTTCTTTGCCGCGGTCTTCGAGTTTGCGCTCGATTTGTTTGCCTAGCGAGACCACTTCGTCGGTTTTCTCAGCGAGCTTTTCGTCGAGTTTGGCGATGGCGGCTTCGGTGCGTTTCTCGAGTTTTTCTTTTTCTTCTTCGAGCTCGAGTTCTTTTTTCTCGAGTTTGTCCGTCAGCGATTTGGTATCTTTGGCGATTTTGTTGTCGAGTTCTTCTTCAAGTTTGCGCAGGGCTTTGTTGCGCGCGCTTTCGTCCACATGCGTAATAATGTATTGCGCGAAATAGAGCACGCGGTCCAGATTGCGGCGCGACACGTCGAGCAGCAAGCCGAGATACGACGGCACGCGGCGCGTGTACCAAATATGCGCGACGGGGGCAGCCAATTCGATATGTCCCATGCGTTCGCGGCGCACGCGCGAGGGCGCGACTTGGACGCCGCACTTTTCACAAATCATGCCCTTGTAGCGCACCTTTTTGTATTTGCCGCAATAGCATTCCCAGTCGCGCGTGGGACCGAAAATGCGTTCGTCAAACAACCCATCGCGCTCGGGACGCAAGCGGCGATAGTTGATGGTTTCGGGCTTGAGCACTTCGCCGTGCGACCACGCGCGAATCGTATCCGGCGAGGCGAGCGAAATACGAACAGCGGAAAAATCTTTAATTTCCATCTCTTCCCCTTTGCATTTTTTGGGCTCTCATCGTTTCCATTTTATATGACCGTTAATATTGAAACGTTCAAAGACCTCCAGAACAGAGGCGCAAAATTGTACAAGTTCGCGATTTCCCTCTGCTTTTGCCAAATCATAAAGTCGAATGAACATTTTCTTGCCAGTCTCCGTTTGCTTGAAATTCTTTTTCAAAAAATTGTGTTGGGCGCACAAAGTCTGCCCATTTTCTAGCGTTGCGCGCCCACCTAAATCCTTGGGCTTGATATGGTCAACATGAAGTTCAACTCCATCAGCGAGCCCTCTTCCACATATAACACACTTGTAGCCATCGCGACGTTTGATGATTTCTTTTTGTTGTTCGGTAAAATCCTCCAATTCGCGTTGTTTGATATTCTGGGGATCGTACCGATAGACTCCTTTGTCTTCCTTTATTAAGAAGCCTTCTTGGCTCAATTTGTGGATTTGTCTGTCCGGATCTCGAAAGACTTTGCCCGTTCTTTTTTTGTATTCAGTAACAAGCCAGTCGACAACTTCTGGGTGCCTAATCCTGCGGTTTGGATTTCTTACAAAATATTCCTTGACGAGTTCTTCTTGTGTGATTTCATGTTGTGGCATACTCGTTCGCCCAGTCTGTCACCAGATTTACTTCGGATGAGATCCGATGCACTGCGACTTGACAGTACGTTTCGTCCAGTTCCACGCCCACTGCCTTGCGATTGTTGAGATACGCTTCAATAAGCGTAGTCCCGCTGCCACAAAATGGATCGAAAACCAGGTCGTTAACAAAGCGGAAGAGTTTGATGCAACGGCGCGGAAGCTCTCTTGGGAATGGCGCAGGGTGCCCTATTCGTTTCTTGCTTTTGTTTCTTGGGAGTAGAACTCCGTAGTACTTTGGATTCCGACATTGGGCTAATGTGTTCTACTTGTACTTGTTCAACGATTCCACACTTTTATGACCGAGCCATTTTGCTACTTGTTCGGGCGGATGCGCGTCCAATAATTTTTTCGCGCAGGTGTGGCGCAGACTGTACGCGCTCACATCGGTCAATTGCGCGGCACGGGCGTACGCTTCGACGAGGCGTTGAATGGAACGCGTGGAAAGTGGTTTGCCCTGTTGGCTGACAAAAACGGCATTCACTTCCGGCAGGGCAGGGCGCACCTGCAAATATTCGCGCAGCGCGCGCGCCAGTGTTTCATTCAGCGGGACTTGACGAAAGTGATGTTCGGCAGCGCCTTGAATCGAAAGCTGCAGCCCGTTTGTCGTCGGCACAATGTCGTCCAGGGTCAACTGTGCTACTTCATTCACACGCAATCCTGCTTGCAGCATCAATTCGATGATCGCGTAATCCCTCCGCATCAACCGGCGGCTGGCGCCTGCGCGCACGGCTACAATCAACTGTGCGATTTCGTCGTCATCCAATACGCGTGGAATGCTCTCTTCGTGTCCGTTGGAAAGGAGCTGCAGCGCGCGCGCCGGATTGTCAGAGGCATGTCCTTTTTCTTGCAAAAAGCGTCCAAATACGCGCAGCGCTTGCAAGCGGCGGTTGACGGTGGCGGTGGATTGGTCGGTGTCCTGGACCAAATGGGTGCGATACCGCGCGAAGGCTTGCTCAAGCCGGTCGGGAATGCTGCCGTTGTGCTGATTTTCCAGCCAACGCATAAAACCCCGCACGTCCGCCGAATAATTGCGGATGGTCGTGGGGGCGAGTTCGACGCGCTCGAGATGTTCTTGAAAAGCTTGAAGCAGGGTTCGAGCCGTCGTAGCGGTCCAAGCGGTTTGGGCGACTGGCACAAGAAACCTGTATTGATAACGCAGAAAAAGACGAGGCAGCTTGCCACCCTTTGGCAAAAACGCCTCGCCCAAAATTATGCGTCACTATTATACGCAGTTTCTATAACTTGTCAAGCGCGCCCTTAAAAATCCTTCGCCATGTCACGCCGGGGAAAGGAGGTAAACCCGGACTGCGAACATGGCGAAGGTAAACCCAAGAAGGAGGGTGCTCAACCTTCCGACATTGTGTATCACACCGCCCCATTTTCTTACGGCGCACCGTCCAGTTTTTGCCAAATTTCTTCCAGCGAGGGCCAGGAACCCTCATGTTCCATTCGCGCGCAATCGCGGAGCACCTGAAATTCTTCGGCGCAGGGAATGCATTCCTGAAGATGGTGCAAAATTGCCAGCAGCTGCTCGTCTTCGACACGCGACGCCAGCAGGACTTCAGCCAATTTGGCGGAGAGACGGGCACAATCATCACAGGTCGCTTCGATTTCGCGCGTTTGTGCGATTTTGACGATTAATGATTCAATTTTGATGCGGGTGGCACGCATAAGACCTACCTCTGTTTGGGTGTTGTCAAGCTATGCATTCTTACGTCGCCCCGTAGAGACGTTTGGCTCAAACGTCTTTACGCCAGATGGGGTGCAGGCGTATTGCCAAACAAATTCAGGATTTCGCCCACATCAAAGCCCCGTTCTTCCAAACGCTTTTTCAATTTCGCGCGCGCGTCGTGCACCATTTTGTACACCGCGTTGCGATTCATCTTGTATTCTTTGGTGACCACATCCACGGGCACATCGTCAAAAACAATTGCCGTCAAGATGGCGCGCTGACGGTCGGTCAATTCGTGTTCAATCACATCGCGCACCTGACTCCAGATTTCCTGCTGCTGTGCCGCGCGGTCCGGGTCGAGCGCATCTTTGTCTTCGAATTGAAAATCGGGGAGTTCCGAATTTTCCAACATTCGGTCGAGCGAGACATTCTTCCAACGCTGGCGGCGCGCTTCGACCAGCGACATGTTAATGGCAAAGCGGTACGCCCACGTGGTGAATTTGCTGTCCCCGCGAAATTCGTCCAAATTTTTCAAAATCGTCAACAAAGCATCTTGCGCGAGGTCTTGGGCAATCTGTTCGATTTCGGGACGCGCCAAACCGCGCAAATCGCCGGGACTCTGGCTAAAAAAATACAACACGGCGCGCAAGAGGTACTGGCGCAAGTCCTCAATCGCTTCGGCTTGCTCCGGTGTCCCCTCGGCGCGCAGCTCGCGCAGCCACTCTGGATTCGAACGCTGTTTGACGCGCGTGGATGTCATCGCGTCGCTTCTCCTTTTTCGTGCTCCCATACAAGCTTGAAACGCAATCTTTCCGTCCGTATGGTCAAAGCAACTCCCACTTCTTACTGACTCGTGTTACGCACGTCATTGCTCACTTTTCGCAAGGACCGTGACTGCGGAGCGTGAGTTACTGAATCAAACTTGCCCCCGGCGAAGCGCGCACTGGCGCAACCCAGGGCTCGATGCCGGTCTTGGCTTGATATTCGCGCGCAACATTTTCCATAAAAGCTGCAACATTTTCCTGCCGTACGAGATTGACGGTCGCGCCGCCCCAGCCCGCGCCCGTCAGGCGCGCGCCGAGACAACCCTTTTGTTTGCGCGCCAATTCGACCATCAAGTCCAACTCGGGCGAACTCGCTTCATAATCGTTATGCAAACTGCTTTGCGATTCATTCATTAACGTGCCGAAGGTTTCCGCGTCGTTGCGTTCGGCGGCTTGGGCGGCTTTTTTCACGCGCGCATTTTCGGTAATGACATGCCGCGCGCGCTTTTTTTGATTTTCCGGCAGGAACGCGGCGGCGCGCTCCAAATCTTTGAGCGACACATCGCGCAGCGCCTTGAACGGTTTATGGAGCAGGTGCGCCAAAAGCGTCACCGCGTTTTCGCATTCCAGACGGCGCGTGTTGTAATGCGAGTTGGCAAGATGCCGCTTTTTGTTCGTGTCGGCGACGACGACGGCGACACCGCGCGGCAGGCGCACCGACTCGTAGGTCAGTTTGCGACAATCAATTTCCAACGCTTTATCGCTCTCGCCCAACGCCGACGCGTATTGGTCCATAATCCCCGTCATGACCCCGACAAAATCTATCTCGGCGCGTTGGCACAGTTTTGCGACGGTCACGCGGTCGAGTTCAAAACCGCCAAGGGCTTGCAGAATAGTTGCAGTACAAACTTCCAACGCAGCGGACGAAGACAACCCTGCACCCGAGGGCAGTGTCGAAGTGACGACAGCATCCATGCCAACTAACGGCAAGGCGTATTGCGACAGATAATACGCCACACCGCGTACGTAATTCGCCCAGCGATAGTCCGGATGGTGAGCAATGTCATTCAAATCAAAGACATCGGTTTGTCCGCCATAGACGTCCAATGCAGTGATATGAACACGTTGGTCTGTGCGCCGTCGCGCCGCAATCAACACTTCGCGGTCAATCGCAATCGGCATGACAAAACCGTCGTTATAGTCCGTGTGTTCGCCAATCAAATTCACGCGCCCCGGGGCGCGCACAATCCGCTCGGGCGGCGCGCCATGAATGCGTTGAAACTCGGAGCGCAAAAATTCTAATTTCGACATACCGCAACCTATTGCAAGAACGCGATTATACCACACCGCGCGCCGTGTGCCCGTACGCGCGCTGATGAGGGGCGCAATTCAAAATGATTGGCGCGACGCAGTTTAACGCCTTGTGCCCGTTTTAGGGAATTCGCGCTAATCTTCGGGCGGAAATTCGCCGTCGGCAGGCGTGGGGTGGGGTGGAGGTGGAGGCGGCGCGGCAGAGGATGAATCCGTTTGCGCGACGGCAGCGACCGGATTGGTCGGCTCGGTTGGCGGCGTGGCGTGAAGCCGTTCTGCCACCGCCAACCGATGATACGCCACAATCGCATCCACAATTTGGCGGGTCTGCTCGCGCGCCGACCGGTCGGCGGCGCGGATTTTCAAAATTTCCATGCGTTCGGAAATTTCATCGGCGACACGGTGCGGGCGCGCGACGCTTTGAAACGTAAAAGGTTCGGCGCTGCCCGCGACGCGCACTTCGACATTGCCAAAGTCCAACAGCGTATTGATGAAACGCGGACGCGTGGTGGTGATATCTTGAATCTTGGAAAGTTCTGCTTTTTGCTCGTGATAGTTCAGTCCGAACGGCAAGCTTTCCACGTCCACGATATCCTTTTCGCTCAATCTATACAAATCCACACGCCAATCTGCCCACTGCCAGGCAATATACACGAGCGCAGGAATCATTAACGCGAGCAGCACGGCATAGACGCCATTGAGCGACAGATTAAAGGGCACGCCGCCAAACGCGACAAACAGCGTCAACAAGAACAGGATGAGCCATGCCGCCAAGCCCGGAAAGATTTGGCTCAACAAAATGAAATGATGTTTGCGCCAGGTTACGGTTTTGCCTTCGCGCATTTCGGTGCCATAGAGCGAATTCCAAAAACCGCCCCAACCGCTTCCGGGCGGGGGCTGCGCCCGGGGGCTGCGTTTCCACAGCTGCGCCAGCCGCGCGCGCAAGGAAACAGGGGGGGGGGACACAGCGGGGGGGGGTTCACGCGCCGGCGGCTGTTGAAACACATAATGGCGGATCTCGCCGGCGATTTGGCTCCGCAAGCGTTCGCGTTCGGCGGCGCTGCGGCGTTCGATAATGCGCGCTTGCTGTTTTGAAATTTCCTTTTGTATGCGCTGCACATCGCCCACCTGGTCGAACAGCACCCCGGCGGTATTGCTCGCGGCGGAGGTAATGCGTAAATCGGAAATATTCAACAACACCGAAATGGGACCGCCGCGCGAAATGGTTTGCGATTGTATCTTTTCAATGGGAATTTCGTCGCGCGCATCGGAAAAGAAAAGCACTTTGTTAAGGCGTACCACCCGTTTGTTGGTCACGATATATGTATCGTTCCACCAATCTGCTGCTTCGTAAAGCCCCCACAGCAGACAAACCGCCAACACGAGCCCATATACGAGCACAATCCAGGTCAAATTCTGGACAACACCGAGCGCATCGGAAACCGAAACGGCAATCGTAAAGAGCGCGGCGACAAAGAGGGGCAAGCGCATCATGAGAAACAGTGCCCACCAATGCCGGCGTGTCAAAAGGTAAATCACTTCGCCCGGCGCAAGCCAATCCAAACCGCGCGTTAAATTCAGGTACTCGGCGCGGAGCTCGGGCATGTGGTCCAACAGCGAAGGAAATTGTTCGAGCAGCGCGTCCCAATCTTGACGTTCCACCACCCACAATTCGGCTTTGCCCACTGCTTCGAAGGTGTATTCCGACTCTTCTTGGGTGGTGAACATCTTGACGCCAAAAAAATCGCCCGGACCTTTCGAGCCGACGGGTCTCTCAAAACCGTGCTGATCCGTGACGCGCATGTTGACATAGCCCGAATCTACGATATAAAAATTCGTTGTGGGCTCGCCTTGCGTCAAAATATTGTCGCCCGGAAGATAGGGGCGCAAGTCCATCATCTCTGCCAACGCCTCCAGCTCTTCGGGCGTGAGGTGTTCGAGAAAATACACATTGCGTAAACGAGAAACCGCGTCCATGGTCAATGCACAATGCTCAATCCAGAATGCTCAATGCGCTACAAATTCTCTTTTAATTTCTGCGCCGCGTTTTTCGTCATGCCTTCCACCTGCATCAATTCCTCAATGTCGGCGTCGCGGATGGCGTCGAGCGAACCGAATTTCGCCAATAGTGCGCGGCGGCGGCGCGGACCGATGCCGGGAATGGCGTCGAGCTGCGAGTGTAATCCTTTTTTCGCGCGCAAGCTGCGATGATACGTAATACCGAAGCGATGCGCTTCGTCGCGAATGCGCTGGAGCAAATGCAATGCCGCCGAATGTTTCGACAACCTTAAAGAATCGGCGCGATTGGGCACAAAGACTTCTTCTTCGCGTTTGGCGAGCGCAATCAATTTTACGCCCTCGATGCCCATCTCGCGAAAGACCTCTTCCGCCGCGCTCAATTGTCCTTTGCCGCCATCAATGATCACAAGGTCAGGCATCCGCGCCCACGATTCATCATTTTTGCGCTCGGCGGTGCGAATGCCCTTGCTGAGAGGAATTTTTGATTTTTGATTTCTGATTTTCGATTGTCCGCTTGTCGCTAGTTGCGTATCGCTCATCGCGGCTGGCGCACCCTCAGTTCCTTTAGTTCCCTCATTTCCTTTATTTCCCCCTTCTCTCCCTCCCTCCTCGCTCCACGCTCCACTCGACTGCTCCGCCATTTTCGCGTCGTGATAGCGTTTGAATCTTCTACGCAGCATTTCCTGCAAACTGGCAAAGTCGTTCGCGCCAACAACGGTTTTGATTTTGAATTTACGATAGTCGCTTTTTTTCGCTGCGCCGTTTTCAAAGACCACCATCGCGCCGACGGAATTGGTGCCTTGAATGTTGGAAATGTCGTAACACTCCATTCGCAATGGCGGATTTTCCATTTCCAGCGCCTGCTGCAATTCTTCGACCGCTTGTAAATGTTTCGTCTTGTCGGCGAGCCACTGCTGTTTGATGGTTTCGAGTGTGATGCGCGCATTTTCTTCTGCCAGGTTCAGCAATTCGCGCCCGCCGCTGCCGTTATGCGGAACACGGATCGTCGTCGTCGCGCCTTTGTTCTGTTTCAGCCACGACTCGATGATTTTGGCTTCATCAATCATTTCGGGCAGCAAAATCTCGGGCGGCACGTACGCGGCTTGGTCATAGAACTGCTGGACAAAAGATGACAGCACATCTTCGTTGTTGGCATCTTGCGCGCCTTCCAATACAAAATATTCGCGTCCCAACAATTTGCCCGCGCGAATGAAAAAGATTTGCACGCACGCGTTCCCGTCGTCTTTCGCAAACGCAATCACGTCCTGGTCAATCATTTGCGGCGAAACGACTTTTTGATGTTCGGTGATGCGCGCAATCGCTTGCAGTTGGTCGCGGTACACTGCCGCGCGTTCAAATTCCAAATTCTCGGCGGCGGCTTGCAAGCGCGTGTGAATGTTTTGTGTGACTTCTTCGCTGTGTCCCTGCAAAAATTGCGAGAGGCGGTCAATCATGGCGCGGTATTCCTCGCGCGACGCGGCGCCGATGCAGGGCGCCATGCACAAACCGATGTCGTAATACAAACACGCGCGTTTGTCCTTGCCCGTAATGTCGCGGTCGCAGGTAAGATAGGGAAAAATTTTTCGCAGCGTGTCGAGCGTTTCATGTACTGCCCACACGGCGGTGAACGGACCAAAATAGCGCGCGCCGTCATCGTCCATGCGCCGTGTCATGAACACTTTCGGATAATTGTCCTGCCACGTAATTTTGATGTACGGGTACGTTTTCGCGTCTTTGAGGCGGATATTGTATTTGGGACGGTGTTTTTTGATGAGATTGTTTTCGAGGACGAGCGCTTCGAGTTCGGTGTCCGTGACGATGAATTCGATTTTCTCGACATGCGCGGTGAGTGAAATGATCTTGGCGTCAAACGCGTTGTTGTGAAAATACGAGCGCACGCGATTGCGCAAGTTGATTGCTTTGCCGACATAAATAATCGTCCCGTCGCCGTCCTTCATCAGGTACACGCCAGGTTTGGTCGGCAGGGTGTCGAGAGTTTGCTGGATGGCGGGTTTAAGCGCGGACATTATCGTACGAGCGGGTCAAGCCCATTCCTCCAAAACAAAATTGTCGTCAAAAGGATTCACGTAACCGACCCCTTCCAGCACGCGTGACGAGGGCACATCCTCGCTAAAAATGAACGGAATCTGGTTGAGCTTGGCGATTGCCCAGAGCTGCGCGTCGTAATAGGCGAACTGATAATCACGCACCCCGCGTGCCGCTTCGAGAATGACGGCACGCGTCAGGTCGAGTACGGGATAGGAACGCGCGAGCAATTCGACCTGCGTCAGCGCTTCTGCCGATGACAATGGCGGTTTCAGTTTTCGCGTCGCAATGCTAAAAAATTCGGCAAGGCATTGAACGCTCACGCGCCCCAGGCTGCTTTCTTCGAGATACCGCAAGACATTCTGTGCGCGTTCGCTGCGCGCCAAATCGTGCGGGTCATAGGCATACAAGAGCACGTTCGTGTCAATGAGAATGGTACGCATCGTTTGCGCGTCGGATTATGCTTTGCGTTCGTAACGTCGCGCCCGTTCTTCATACGCGTCTTCGCGGCGAAAGTGGTAGGGCACAGCGGGTGTTTTGACCAGCGCGCGGCGCGCGAGCATATGACGTTGCGCTTGGGCAAATGCCTGAGGGTCGGGGCGCACGGAACCCAAGTCGCCTGCGCCCAATTCGCGGTCAAGCGCGGTACGAATGATTTCGGCTTCGCTGACCCCGCGCCGTTTTGCCAGTCGTTTCAAAAGGGACTGCTGGCGTCTCTCGATATAAATCTGTTTGCGAATCATCTGTGTCATTGCCCGGGTGTGCGTCACGATTTTGGGTGAACGAATGGAACATCTGGATTTTAGCCTTTAGGCGGTTTGTTGACATGTGCGCGAACCCGCTAAAGCGTCGAATCCAAGAATTTGACGCACACCCTCATTGCCCGCCCCCATGGCTTGCAAAGGGTTTATACATTACAATTATACATCGCACGCTGGTCATTATATCACACGTTGCGAACACGCGTTCTTGTGGCGATTTGTGAGCCAAGAGTAGTCTGCTCCATCCCCACCTGGGCGCGAAATTCTACGGCGAATGCGCGCAAGCGTCAATCGCTTTTTTTTCGTTGGCGGCTCATGTATAATCGTCTGTCGCAAGACCCCGGGGGGTTCAAAGGGAGCGCAAAGACATGAAAAAAATCACATGGCGCGAGCGTTTGCATTACGAGTTCGACAATATCATGTCGCGAGGTCCGTTGGTTTCGATTGCGTGGCTCGCGCTTGCGACATTGGCGTTTATTGTCGTCCTCACAGTCCTTGTACATACTTTGGGCATTCAGCCGCACAACGATAATGGGACGCCCTTTAACTGGCACGAGATTCTCTGGTTCAGCATTCTGCAAACGATTAATGCCAATTTGAATGTTGGGGATGTGAACGATTCCGGGTTCATGCTCGCAGTGATTGGCGCCAGCCTTGTGGGGTTATTGATCGTCGGCAGTCTCATCGGTATTTTGACCAACGGGATTTCTTCGCGTTTGGAAGAATTGCGCAAGGGGCGCTCGTTCGTCGTCGAAAAAGGGCACACGATTATTTTGGGCTGGGCGCCGACCATTTTTACGATTCTGCGCGAATTGGGAAATGCGCGGGCGCACGAAAACAAATGCATTGTCGTTTTGGCGGACCGCGACAAGGTTGCGATGGAAGACGAAATTCACAGGCAGGTTGGGAAGTTGCCCAAAACGCGCGTCGTGTGTCGCACCGGCAATCCGCTTTTCATTCACGACCTCGAAATTACCAACCCCGACCACGCGCGCGCTATCATCATTCCCGCGCCCGAAGCCGACGACCCCGACGCGCATGTGGTGAAAACAATTCTCGCGCTCGTCAATCGCGCCGGGCGGCGCGCCGAAGCGTACCACATCGTCGCGGAATTGCAGGACGCGGACAATCTCGAAGTGGCGCGTCTTGTCGCGGGCGCCGAGGCGGAATTTGTTTTGACCGGCGATTTGTTGGCGCGTCTCACCGTGCAGACCTGCCGTCAGTCCGGTTTGTCGGTCGTGTATGAAGAACTGCTCGCCTTTCATGGGAATGAGATTTACACGCTGGCGCTGCCGCCGCTCACGGGCAAGACGTACGGCGAAGCGCTCGTGCTGATGGATTCGTGTGTGTTGATAGGCGTCGAGACGAGCGACGGACGCGCTTTATTGAACCCGCGCGCGGAATTTGTTTTTCAGGAACGCGACCGGGCGATTGTGATTGCGCCGGATATTGCCGAAATTCGCATTGCCGAAACGACGCCGGTCATTGACTCCTCTGCGCTGGTGACCGACAAAGCGCTCGCGCCAACGCCGGAACGTACGCTGTTATTGGGTTGGAATCGGCGCACTGTGGATGTGATTACCGGATTGGATGCGTACGTGATTCCGGGTTCGCAGTTGACGGTGGTGTGTGACCAAGAAAATGTAGAGGCGCAAATGCAAGCGGTCGGCGAAACGCTGTCGCATCAGACCCTGCATTTTGTCAAAGGTTCGCCTACCAATCGCCGTACGCTGGAACGCTTGCGCGTGGAAAATTACGACCACGTCGTCATCGTCAATCCGTTTGACGCTTATCCGCCGCACGAGGCGGACGCGCACGCCATGATTACGCTGCTGCATCTGCGCGCGTTGGATGGAAAGGACGGGCGCGCGTTCTCGATCACGAGCGAGATTCTGGACCCGCACAATCGCGAATTGTCCGAAGTCGCGCAGCCCGATGATTTTATTGTGAGCACGCAGTTGGTGAGCTTGATGCTTGCGCAGTTGGCAGAGAATCCGCAAAACGCAAATATCTTTACCGATTTGTTTGCGCCGGAAGGGATGGAGATTTATCTGCGCCCGATGGATTTGTATGTCTTGCCGCAGCGCCAGGTCAATTTCTTCACGCTGCTTGAAGCCGCGCTGCGCCGGGGAGAAACGGCGATTGGCTATCGCTTGCAGCGACACGCGCACGACCCGTCAAAAAATTACGGCGTCGTGTTGAATCCCAACAAAAGTGAACCGCTTGCTTTCGATGCCAACGACCGTTTGATTGTTGTCGCCGAGTCCTAAGCCAAAGCAAAATACAAGACGGAAGCAGGTGTTCCCGCTTCCGTCTTTTTGTTTGTGCGCTCAACCCTTGGGCCAATCCAGCGTAGATTTTTCGGGTTTCGATGGGGATGCGGCAAGCGCGGGCGCTTTTTTCCGCGTCCACAAGCGATATGCAATGACCAACAGCAGCGCCAATGCAAACAGCAGCAAGATCGGCGCGAGAATCGCGGTCAGTGTGATGCCAAACGATGCGGCATCTTCGATCGTGCTCACAATCGGGTTGCCGATACCGCCCGTTGCTACTGTGACCACCGGTCGGGCAGTGGCTTTCGTCGCGTGTACGCCAAACGCCACGAGCAATCCCAAAATGATGGCGATGACGGGATGAATCGAGGTGATGACATGCGCTTCGGACGCGAATAGGATTGCGCCCGCGGCGGGACGCACGAACGTTTGAATCACGTCATTGACGTGGTCCACCACCGGAATCTTGTCGGCAAAAAATTCGATGCCGAGCAATACGACCAACGCGCCGAGCACCCATTCATTCGTGAGGACATCGAACGGCGGCGCGAGTGTAATCCAATTGGTAAAGCGCGCAGTCAAACCCACCATCAGCAGTGGAATATAAGCATTCAAACCACTGGCAGCGGAAAGACCGAAGGCGGCAAGAATGGATGTGAAACCACCCATAAGAACCTCGACTTGCTAACCGGCAAACGCGTTCCAATAAAACGTTACGTGGATGGTGTTGGCTCCATCGGACCTTGCGTCATGGTCGGCGGTTCGGTGGGCGGTGGCGGTGTTGGCGGCAGCATGGACGAATCAGTCGGTACCAAATTGGTGCGCGCGACTTGCCCGAAAAGATGTGCTATCACGAGCATTGCCCAAAAGTTGGTAAAGAAAACGCCGATGAGACAGGCAATCACGCCAAAGCCCGCGATGAAATTGGCGACGAGCGCGAGCAGAAACGCAATAATATAATTGCCGGGATTCGCCTGGATGAATTTCCACGCGCCCTGAAAGTCCCAAAATTCGTTCAGCTGATTCGAGATGGCGAATTTGGTCAGCGGCGCGTACACAAATAGCGAAATCGCAAGACCGACGAGAAACGTCAAGCAGTAGAGACAAGCCAGGATGAGCCCGCCCAATGTGCTGACATTTCGCCCATTACTCTCTGCCGTCGAGCCTGTGGCGATGCCGGCGGCAACGATACAACATCCGAGCACGATAAGGGGAATTGCCCAAATCACGACGCCCACAAAGGCAGTGGCACCGCGCATAAACAAATCTCCGATGTTGCTCCATTCAGGCAGTGGATTCGGATTTCCCTCGTACACATTCTTGATGACGTTGAGCGCGTAACCGAGCAGTAGCATAGCCGCAGCAATTGCGGGAATCACCAACCATCCCAAAATCAAGCCGCCGACGAGAAGAATAAGACCTCCGATCGCGATTTTTACGATCCAGTCCTTGTCCTCGAACATGTAGGTAAATGACTTGCCGACATCCATGATGCCTCCTTTAAGCGATGCCAGAATCGCATGTCGGAAAAATTTCAACGGAAAAATCTTTGGGCGATTTTTCCAAAACTTCCTACGACGCGATTATAACAAAAGTTACACGCAATCACAACGCAAAAAAAAACCTCAAAGCCGTTTCTTGCGACAAGAACGCGGGTTTGAGGGAACTCGAAATGCCGAGACGCAGAATCGAACTGCGGACACTGCGGTTTTCAGCCGCATGCTCTACCAACTGAGCTATCTCGGCGTTGGCAGATTTTGATTTTATACGGATTGCGGCGAATGTCAAAAACGCGCGGCATTTATCCGAGGCACGCGCCGTTTGGAAGAAAAAAAAGTGCTGTGTCTATCCGTCGTCATTGGCGAACAAACACAGCACTATCCATTAGCGCGGTTATCTCCCCACACAGACGCCGATGCGAGGAGATAACCTTTCGAAAAGGAGGAGAAGAAGTGCGAATGAATAAAACCTGCTTAAAAAAAATCGAGCTGCAACCTGAGGTCAAGTCACAGCCCGACGAACTCGCAACGATGTCAAGTCGGCGACTTCGAATTCTGACGAAAATGACCACAGGTCAAATCTGTGGTCGCGGCTACAGACTTGTCCCTTTCACTGCCTACGAAGTTAGCTGTCGGGTTAGGACTGAAAGATGTCCCTTCCGCCGTCATCAGCAGAATTCACCCCAGATTTGGGTCCTCCGCTCTCTGATCCGTATCAAAGATTAGGCTGACAAGAACTATTGAATTGTTGGCAGGAAAATCGCCTGCTAAATTTGTATATCATGAATCCAACAGCTTGTCAAGCAAAAATCATTACGATGCAGTGTGTTGTATTTCTATGAACAAAACTTTTAAGGTTCGTTCACACGACGCCCGTGTCATGTTTCGGACTATCATAAGACGTTCGTTACACCCACTTTGTTCCAATGCGCTCGCACATCTTACTGCCCGAATCACCAGATAGACGTTCGATATGCCAATTTGGTTCCATCAAAATAAACAACCGCCGAGGGTGATCGGCGGTTGCGTTCGTGCGAGTGGCTTGCGCAAGCTGCCATCAATATCCGCAGTACATACCGGGCTGGCACCAGCTGGGATTATAGTACGGTGTGTACGGGCGATAATACGTGTTGTATGGGTAATAGTAATAACCCGACACCGGATACGGCGGCACAAAGCGGTAGGAGCAGTTCCAATAACTGTACATGCACACTTTGTTATAGCCCGACCCCGGGAACACGTAACCATAGCCGTAGCCATAGCCCCATGGACCATCCGCCTTTGCCGTCGTCGCCAGCGGCGCCACGACTGTCAGCAGAATCGCCACCAGCAAAACGATAAACAGTGCTCGCTTCATTCTGTCTCACCTCCTCTAGTTGAGCAGTGTGTTCAATTTTTTCTGCCCACATGCGGAAAAAATTGAACTTGGGATACATAAAAATTATACAATGAATATGGGTGGATAGTTCAACGACATGACTATCCGCAATGGATTTACTGCGGATAGTCAGCGGTTTGTAATATGACTATCGGAAATTCACTTACAAAAAGGCAACAGCCGCGCCCCAACTCGGGTACGCGGCTGTTGAACAGGCGGATAGGCAAGAATTTCTATGCAAACTGGCTGTCCGACGTAGCGCGCAGAGGTCCCACCCAATCCGTCATGGCTTTGGTCACGCGCGCTTCGCGGATGGCAAACGGCTGGTCCCCGGCTTGGAGCAGTTGAATGTTCAAATATTGTGTTTGGACCGGGGCAAAACTGATATGGATGGGCTCGGTATTGTTTTGTTTTTCAGCGATTTTTTGCCAGCCCCCGGCGTTTTGATTCCAAACGCTCACGCGATAGCCCACAGGCACTTCGTCTTTGGGCGGAGTCAGCCGCAGACCGCTGATACTTTCGACGCGTCCGAGGTCGAGTTGGAACCACATGTTCGGCGCTTGGGGTTCGACCGTCGTCCAGGCAGTGGTCGGATTATTGTCAATCGCGTTTTGGGCGTAATCGCTGTTGTTGCTCGCCGTCGCATTCCACGCTGGGGAGGGATGAATTTGCACTTCGCTAATCATCCATTCCGATTCGTGTGGCGCGAGCAAATCGATCTGCGCGTACTGCACCTCGTATGGCGCAAAGGTTGCCACTACATCGCGCTGATTGCCTTGCGCCACCGCGTGGACCGTGCGCCATGTCTGCCCGTCGCTCGAAACACGCACCGTATACGCGAACGGATATGCGTGCCCCGGCGAACGGAAGGTAATACCGTCAATCAAACGCGCCTGCCCCAAATCTACGCGGAACCACATGCCCTGCGTCTGCCGCGCCTGACTCGCCCAAAACGAACCGAGATCGCCGTCAATCGCCAAAATCGCCGACGCGCTGTTGTGACTCGCTTCGGCGCGCCACAATGTCGTCGCCGTCGGCGCGACGGTGACGCTCACGGGGAGGACAAGCGCCGAATTTCCGCCGTCGGCAAACCACGACATTCCTTCGGCTATCAAGTCCCAATGCAGTTGATATAGACCGGGGGCATTCGGCGCGGCGAGCGAAGCCACAAAATCAACTTGGTCGCCGGGTTTCACATCAAACGGCAGCGCGGTGCGAAATTCCTGCACATCAAATTGCTGCGCGCCTTTTAGATTGCCCGGCGCGCGACTCGTGAACCATTGATACGCCAGATGCACCGGATGCGCGCCGTCCGTTTGCCACGTCTGCTTGCCCGTATTGGCAATGTGAAAGGCAACGTCCACATTTTGTCCGACGGTGAGATGCGCGGGCGTATTGTGTGCCAGAAATTCCGCGCCCCATTCAAGCGGCGGGGCTTTGATGCGCACTTGTGTTTCCGCCGCCGCGCCCGCGCTGTCGGTAAATAGGACATTGCCGTGTTGTAAATCAAACCGCAGCGTGTACTCACCCGGCGTAACGGGCGTGTGAATTTCGACGTTGGCGAAGGTTACAGAATCGCGCGGCGCGACGTTGTGCGGCAGCGCGAACGCTCCAGGGTACGTCGGCGCGTCCACCTGTACGCCCAACGCGTTGAACCAGCGATACGCGAGTGTAACGGCATCGTCGCCTTGCATTTGCCAAATGTCCGCGCCCGCGTTGCGTGCGACAATGTCTCCGCTGACCGTTTCGCCCGCCGTGATAGTATTGTTCGGAATCGCAAAAATTTCTTGCCACTGCGCGGCGTACGGCGGCGCGTCGGTCTTGACCGCCACTTGCGCATCGAATGATTTCGCCCCTGCCGCCGAAAACCAAGTGATGCCTTCGTGCACCAAATCGAACGCGAGTTTGTATTTGCCTTGCGGAATCGGCGCGCGCACCACGACGTTTTCAAATGTCGCCATGCCTTGCGGCGGCACGTCCTCGCGCAGCGAAAAATTGCCGGGATACGCGGCGAGTGCCACTGTCTCGCCCTCTGCATCGTACCAGTGATAACCGAGACGCACGGGCGCTTCGCCGGAAGCGTTCCACGTTTTCGCGCCGATGTTTTGTACGGTCACCGTGCCCGTCACCGTTTCATTCGGTTCGAGTGAACCGCGCACGTCCAAAAACAGATTCACCCATTTGACCGCGTAATCGGGAATCGGCGTATAGACACGAATGAGTTGGTCAAACGTTTCGACGCCTTGCTGACTGAACCACGTGACGCCTTCGTGCGCGAGGTCCCAACGCAAGGTGTACGTGCCTTCGGCGGCGGGCGCGCGCAAAACGACATTGGCGAACACGGCGGTTTGTCCGGGCGGCGTGTCCGCGTCCATTTCGAAATTGCCCGCGTACGGAGTGACTTGGACTTGCGCGCCTTGCGCGTTGTACCAGCGATAGCCCAGGCGTGTGCTGCCCGGTCCGGTTTTCGTCCACACACGCGAACCGAGATTCTTCACCGTCACCGTGCCGATGGTGTTGGAATTGAGCGCCATGCCTTGCTCGCCGGGATGCATCACCTCTTCCCATTCGAGCGCATACGGCGGCGCCTGCACGGTAATGTTCACGTCGCGCGTCGGCGAATTGAACGCGCTGAACCACGCGCTGCCTTCTTGAATCAAATCAAATTTGACGACGTAATCGCCCTGCCACTGCGGCGCGCGCAAGCGGACATTTTCAAAAATCGCGGTCTGTCCGGGCAAAGCGTTTTGGGTCAGTGAAAAATGTTCGGCAGCGGGCGCGAGCGGGATTTCGATGCCCTGCGCGTTGTACCAGCGATAACTGAGGCGAATGGGATTTGCGCCGCCGGCAAGCCACGCTTTCGCGCCGACATTTTTGACGACGACGCGCCCCGTGACGACTTGATTCGTGGTCAATTGATTTTGCGGCACGTTGACGACGCCAAGCCACTGCGCTTTGAAATCGGGCGTCGGCGGCAGTCCGGGCCAGCGCAGGCGAAAATCGTTTTGCAGTGCGGCGCGCAAATCATTGACCGCTTGCGGCTTGTCCGCGAGACCCCAGCCGGGCGGATCGCCGGGAACGCTCTGCCAGCGCGCAAAGCAAACGGCTTGAATCGGCTGATTCGTGCTGACGCTGTTCCACGCGTTGATTTCAGTTAGCGCCGCGTTCATCCACCCGCGATTCGCGTTCGTCCAACCCGGGTCGAGCGGCGAAGCGGCGGTGATGAATACGGGCAGGTTTCGCATTGCCGGCAGAACCGCCGCGAGAAAATCGCGGTAGGCGCGGAAATGCCAATGCCGATTTTGAAAGGGATTCGTCGCGTGCGCGTCGCTCGTCACAAAATTCGCGTCATAGCCGTGTGTGTGCGTGTGCAGCGCGAGCGCGTCGGCACCCCCGCCTTGCGCGATGATTTGAAACAGTGTGTCCGCAAAATAGCGCACCCAATCGCCGGACGGATTGCCGGGATAGGTCGTTTGCGTGTTGAACGGCGCGACGGCAGCGGGGACGACGAAATCGTGTTCGTGCCCGGGCAGCGCGCGAATCGCTTTGCGCGCGAGATTGAAACAGCGCGCGTACATTTCCGGCGTGACGAGTTCGCCCGAATTGCTCGCGCCGTCATAGCCCGGACGTTCGCGCGCCGCGTTCGGCGCGTTGCCGACGACCCAAATGCGCGCGCCTTTGGATTTTTTCACAAATGTCGCGCACTGCTGCGCGAACGTTTCGTATTCGGCGGAATTGGGAATCGCGCCGTTCGGTGGATTGCCGTTGGTGAGCAGCACGATGACGCCGAGCCCTTTGTCGGCGAGATGCGAATAATCGCCGCTCGAATCGGGGAACTTGACCTGCGCGCGGACGACGACCCAACCGGGTTTGCCCGCCGCGAGCATGTGCGCTTCGCCGCCGGCGTCAACCAGACCGGCAATGTAATTCGGTAAACCGCTCACGCGCGCTTCATCGAATTTCGGCGCGGGTGGTTTCGGCATTTGACGTGTGGCAAGCGGAGGACTGGGTGTTTGCGGCACAGGTTTCCACTGACGCGTGCGCACACCTTGCGCTCGCATGGGTGTGCGCACGTCAACTCCGAAGAGATGTCACTCAACTTGCGCGATTATAGCACACAACTCATTTCATTTCCCGTAATCGTAAAATCCTTTGCCGCTTTTCCGTCCGAGATGTCCCGCCGCAACCATGCGCCGCAAAAGGGGGGGGGCGGCGTATTTGGGGTCTTTGGTCTCGGCGTACATTTCATCCGCAACAAACAAAATCGTATCCAGTCCGACAAAATCCGCGAGTGTCAGTGGACCCATCGGATGATTCATGCCCAGCTGCATCCCCATGTCAATATCTTCGCGCGATGCCATCCCATTTTGATAAAACCGAATCGCGTCGAGTTGATATGGAATGAACAGCGCGTTGACAATAAAGCCGGGATAATCTTTCGCGACAATGATTTTCTTGCCGAGCGATTCACCCAACGCGCGCGAAGTCGCCACCGTTTCGTCGCTCGTCAGGAACGAGCGCACCATTTCGAGCAGCGTCATGACCGGCACGGGATTGAAAAAGTGCATCCCCAACACCTTGTCCGGTTTCTTGGTCATCGCCGCCATCGCCGCAATCGAGAGCGACGAACTGTTGGACGCGAGGATGACGTCCGGGCGCGTAATCGCGTCGAGCCGCGCAAAAATATCTTTTTTCAATTCGAGATTTTCAATCGCCGCTTCGATGACGTAATCGCACGCGGCGAGGTCTTCGAGCGCGACGGTGCCGCGAATGCGCGCGTGGGCTTGCGCCTGCGCTTCGGCGGTGAGCTTGCCGCGCGCGACGGCTTTGCTCATCGAATCCGCAATGCGCGCCATTCCCTTTTGCAAAAATTCATCGTTCACTTCGCGCACGATGACGTCATAATTGTTTTTTGCCAGCACTTCGGCGATGCCGCTGCCCATCAGTCCGCAGCCGACCACGCCGACGGTTTTGATGTTCATGTTCATGCTCCGTCAAAGAATCGCGTATCGCGTATCGCATATCGCATATCGCATATCGCATATCGCTTACTGCTTACTGCTTACCGATCAGCGATCACCGATCAGCGATCACCGATCACCGATTACGATATTTCGAAATCCGCCATCTACCTACGGCGTCGGCGTCACTTGGGGCTGCTGGGGCGCAGGCGTGGGCAGCTGCAAGAGTTCCGCGTCCGCCGGAGGCGTAATCGTGATGTCGCCGTTGAAATCGGACATCTGCATCAAGAATTCAAACGAACCTTTTTGCGTTGCGTCCGTCTTGTCGTGACCTTCGATCGCCATTTTGACCTGATGCAAATAGCCGTCGCCACAGACCCAGAACTTGAATTCGGCGCTGTCAATCGAATCCAAATCCTCTTGCGTCGCGCCCGTCGCGCCGCCGAGACGACTGAACGCATTCACAACCGCCGATTTATCGCCCGCAAACACCTGACAGGTTTGAGTGTCCAGCGACTCGGAACCTGTCAGTTTGAAATCCGTGAGACTGATGCCGACATCACCGAACGAACCCAAAAAGGAGGACGGCGTGAGCGGCGGCTGCACAATTTGTGCCGCTTGCGGTGGCGCTTTGTACCATTTGGCTTCTGTCGCGCCGACCAGCGGAATCGGACCTTTGACATAGCCATCGCCCTCGTACGTGATGATTTCAAACGGTTGGTTCGCGTCAATGCCCAAAAAGGCGGTCAGCAATCCTTGCACGACAAAGTGCGCGTTTTTGTCATTGACCTCGCCCCGCATGGTCACGAGCGTTACGGGCTGGTCCGGCGCGTTTGCGGACGGTGTGGGACCGCCAGCGGCGGTGAAGCTGCCTTTGCCCGTAATGTTCAAATTGACGCGATATGTGGTTGCTTCTTTTGCTTTGGTCATGGCTTGCGCCAAGGTATCGTTGCCCGTCGAACTGCTGGAGGGGGCAGTGGTTGGCGGAACGGCGGTGGTTGGCACAGTGGTGGGCACAGCGGTCGGCGGAACCGGTGTAGCGGTGGGGGCGGGCGCGGCACACGCCGCAACCCAAAGCGCTAATCCCAAGAGCAAGCTTGCGCCGAGCAATCTCATTGTCACTTGCATTTTTTTCTCCCTGTTCGCAATCAAGCAAGCCCTTGTGAAAAGGCGTGCAGTTTTTGGTTGATTCCTACGGCGTGGGCGTCTCATCCGCGCCTTGTATGGGCACTTGGAAATCCTGCGCGTCGGGCGGCGGACTGATGTCAATAGACGCGTCGTGGTCGTACAAATGGAACGTCATTTGCACGGTCGCTTGATTCTCGGTGTTTGACGGATCATGTCCTTGCACCGAACCGGTGATGCGATGGATGTAGCCGTCCGCGCACGTCCAGACGCGAAACTCGCCTTTATCGAGCGCTCGCAGTTGATTCGCGGCTTCGTGGCTGTTGGCAATGCCGATGAACCCTTGCGCGAGTTTCGGATCGTGCGCCGTCCAAATGGTGCAAGCGGTGCCGTCCACCGTTTCGCTGTCTGCGGAAGTGAATTCGCCCTGTTTCAGGTCCGGCAGTTCGAACTCGGCGAGCAGAGTCTTGACGCTCGGCGCGTCGCGCGTCACATTCCCCAACTCTTGAGGAAACTTGTACCACTGCGCGGGATTGACGCCGGGGATTCCGCGCAAGCCCTTGATATATGTCACTCCATCCAACGTGATAAATTCAAACGTCGCCACTTCGCCGGTCGTATTCATGATGCCCGAAATGGCGAGATGCCGATTGTCGCCGCTTTCCGCGCCCTGCGCGTTCAAGCCCGGGCGCTCGACGGTCGCGCCGTTTTGGACAAAGGATACATGAGATGTAATTTCATAGCGCACATTTTTGACTGCGCGCGTCTTTTTGAAGGCGGCGAGAATTTCCAAGGGCAGCTGCGAATTTTGGTCGGGCGGGACGGTCGCCAGCGCAGTACCTGTGGCGATCGTCGTACGCGTGACCGAGAGAGTTGGCGTCGCAAGGGATGTCGTCACAGGCGATGCCGCGGTGCCGCCGCATCCAGCCAAAGCAATGGGAAGTAAAAAAGAAATTCCAATACGGCGAAAATTTGGGAACGACATCATAGTCTCGAACAAAATACGCGGAACGGGCACACAGCAAAACCATTGTAATCGAATGTGGAAAAATGACCAAAGCGAAATTCGCTTGACAAACGAAAAAGGGTTCGGCTATAATCTTCATAAATTTTTAATAATCGCCGCAGTCTCATGGTGGGTTGATTCGTGTCGTTGGATTTGAGGGATGTTATGAATCAAGAATCGTTCCAAGGAATTGGGGATGCCACGACTGTACTGCCCGTTAGGTTCGACAATACTTTGCCGCAAGCAGCGCCTGTTTCGCCTGCCGAACCACCCGCCGCGCAGGCGACGTCACCTCTCACTCCACAGTCGGTTGAAAATCGCCCTTCGGGCTGGGACCTTGCCAATGCCAGCTACGTCCAGGGGCACACATTGGACCTCAAAGTCGTTGGCTATAATCGCGGCGGACTTTTGATTGATTTGGGCGATGTGCGTGGTTTCGTCCCCGCGTCGCAGCTCGCGACCTTTCCGCGCCGCGCGACCGAAGAAGAGCGCATGGCGGAATTGGCGCAATATATCGGCAAGACACTGCGCTTGAAAGTCATCGAATTGGACAGAGGGCACAACCGCTTGATTTTGTCCGAGCGCATTGCGCGGATGCCCGTGTCACGCAGTGAACAACTGCTCAATTCGATTCAACCCGGTCAAATCTTGACCGGCACGATTCGCAATGTGACCGACTTTGGCGCGTTTGTGGATTTGGGCGGCGTGGAAGGTTTGATTCACGTCTCTGAAATGTCGTGGCAGCGCGTCGGACATCCGCGCGATGTTTGTCACGCGGGAATGCAGCTCCAAGTGTATGTCATTGACGTTCATCGCGAACAGCGGCGCATCGGTTTGTCGTTGAAACGCATGACGCCCGACCCGTGGGCGCTCGCCGCCGAACGCTACAAACCCGGCGATGAAGTGGATGCGGTGATTACGAATATTGTTTCGTTCGGCGCGTTTGCGCGTTTGCCCGAAGGGATTGAAGGGCTGATTCACACTTCGGAATTGGCGGAAGGAAATTTTTTGCATCCGAACAATGTCGTGCATGAAGGCGATACCGTGCATGTGCGGATCATGAATGTGGACCCGACGCGACAGCGCATTGGCTTGACGATGCGCACCAAAAGTTCCGCGCGCGCCGCATCCGCGACCTTGGCAGGTCCCATCGAGTTGGATGACAGTTATTGGAATAGTCTCGTCGAAGAATAATGCCCCGACGCTCCAGCACACCCCCCCCCGAATCGTCCCCGTCGCGCAGCTCTCGGCGCGGCGCCGTCGAACCGACGACAGAATCCGAGTCCTCCCGTTTTCGTCTAAACCTGAGTGCTCACCGCAAGCGTGAAATTCTGGCGCTGGTGCTCCTCGCGCTCGGCGCGCTCACGTTCCTGAGTCTGTTCGGCTTTGCGGGTTCGCTTTCGGCGCTTTGGGCGACGCTGTTGACGCGTTTCGCCGGTTGGGGCGCGTACGCGCTCGCCGGCGCGTTCGTGCTCGCCGGTATCGAATTGCTGCGCCGTCAGGAGAATGTGTTCGGCGAATTTGAAATTCCGTGGCAGCGCATCGTCGCGCTCGAAGTCATGTTCGGCGCGGGCTGTGGTTTGCTTTCGCTGGCGTTGGCGGCGGACGATCGGCAGGCGGTGCAATTGGCAGACAGCGGGCAGGCGGGCGGCTATCTCGGCTTGGCAATCGCGTCGCTGCTCACGCGCGCGTTCGGCAGCGTGCTCGACGCGAACATTGCGGTCATTCTCGCGTCACTGCTGCTCATTGTGCTGATGATTGCGATGCTGCGCTTTGCGTTCGATTTGACGCGGCTTGGAAATTTCTTGACGCGCACGTTAGAAAATCTGCGTCCCACACCGGCAGCGGCGACCGCTCCGGGCAGCAGCGCGCGGTTTGCGCCGACCAACGCGCCGCCGCTGCCGTCTTCGCGTCCGTTGGTGCAATTGCCGCTGCCGCGCCAAACGCCCGTTGTCCCCGAACCGGAAGAGGAACCGGAAGTGGAACCGGTTCAAGAAAAAAAGCCCGAAACAGCGCGCGGCGGATTTTTTGGCTTGGGACGCGCCAAAGCGGAAAAGCCAAAAGTATCGCTCGAGTTTGACCCGCTGCTCGCGGTACCGCAAAGCAAAGCGGTCAAGCGACTCGGACACATTCCGTCGCTGGATCTTTTGGAAAGTTCTTCCGAAGCGGCGTACGCGCAAGCGACGGCGGAACAAAAAGCGCGCACCATCGAAGAAACGCTTTCACATTTCGGGATTCCCGCCAAAGTGGTGCAAACGAACGCGGGTCCGACGATTACGCAGTTTGCGGTCGAGCCGGGGTTCATCGAGCGCAGAGGTTTGGACGGTTCGATCCAGCGGCGCAAAGTGCCGGTCAATCGCATTCTTGCGCTGTCCAATGACCTCGCGCTCGCGCTTGCCGCGTCGCCGATTCGCATCGAAGCGCCGGTGCCGGGACGCAGCTATGTTGGCATCGAAGTGCCGAACGAATCTATCGCGATGGTGAGTTTGCGCGGCGTGCTCGAATCGCCCGAATACAAAAAGGTGCAGCAAAAAGCGATTCTGCCGTTTGCGTTGGGACGCGATGTGTCGGGCGTGCCGCGCGCGGACGATTTGGGCAAGATGCCGCATCTGCTCATCGCCGGCGCGACGGGTTCCGGCAAATCGGTGGCGATCAATTCCATCATTGCGTGTTTGTTGTTCGCGCATTCGCCCGATACCTTACGCCTCATCATGGTGGACCCAAAGCGCGTCGAGTTGATTAATTACAACAACATTCCGCATTTGCTCGGCGACGTGATTGTGGATGTGGAACACGTGGTGCCCGCGCTGCGTTGGGCGACCGAATTGATGGATTTACGGCTGACGGCGTTCTCGAAAGCGAAAACGCGCAACATCGAAGCGTACAATCAAAAGATGGACAAAGAGGGCGGCGACAAACTGCCGTACGTCGTCATCATCATTGACGAGCTGGCGGACTTGATGCTTGCCGCGCCCGACGAAACGGAAAAGTTGATTACGCGTTTGGCGCAGCTCGCGCGCGCGACGGGGATTCATTTGATTCTCGCCACGCAGCGTCCGTCGGTGGATGTGGTGACGGGTCTCATCAAGGCGAATTTCCCCGCGCGCATTTCGTTCGCGGTGACGAGTTCGGTGGACTCGCGCGTGGTGCTGGATTCGCCCGGCGCGGAAAAATTGCTCGGACGCGGCGACATGTTGTACATGGCGCCCGATTCGGCAAAACTACAGCGCTTGCAGGGCTGTTTCGTTTCGGATGAAGAATTGGCGCGGTTGGTGAATTATTGGCGCGGACTGCAAGACGTTTTTGAGTTCACGCCGAAAGCGCCGTGGGAACATAGCAAGCACAAAGCACCCGAGACCGAAGAACGGCGCACGGACGAATTAACTAAAGATGCGATTGAAGTGATTCGCGCGGCAAATCAGGCGTCCATTTCGCTGCTCCAGCGCAAATTGGGGATCGGCTATCCGCGCGCGGCGCGCTTGATGGACCAACTCGAAGAAATGGGCGTGGTCGGTCCCGACGAAGGCAACGGCAAACCGCGCGCGATTTATTTGGACGAGCAACCCAAGAAAAAGAAATGATCGCGCAATAGATGCGCTTTTAACGCGCAATCCGTCAGAGTACCCATCGGTAAATTGCCCTTTCTATCACATGAGTATATGCGCGACTCGCGGCGTATCAAGGTCGAAAGGAACGTTTAATGACCCAAAGGAGATATGCCAATTCACAGGCTGCCGATCTGCACGCCGAACTTGTCCGCCGCGAATCCCAATTGCGCGCCACGCTCTACGGCATCGGCGACGCGGTGATTGCAACAGATAACAGCGGGCGTGTGACGATGCTGAACCCCATCGCCGAAAAATTGACCGGCTGGAGCGAAACCGAAGCGCAGGGCAAACCGCTGGAAGAAATTTTCCGCATCGTCAATGAAGAGACACGCGCGACGGTTGAGAATCCCGTCGCGCGCGTTGTGCGTGAGGGCGTCGTCATCGGGCTGGCGAGCCACACGATGCTCATCGCCCGCGATGGGAGCGAGATTCCCATCGCCGATGCCGGCGCGCCGATCTGGAATGCTGATGGAACGATCGCCGGCGTGGTACTGGTCTTTCGCGATCAGAGCGCCGAGCGCGCCGCCCAGCGTGCGGTGCAAGCCGCGCGCGAATTTGCCGAGAGCATCATCGCCACCGTGCGCGAGCCGCTGGTGGCGCTCGACGCCGATTTGCGTGTGGTCTCTGCCAACCGCGCCTTTTACCGCGTCTTTCAAGTGACGCCCGCCGAGATCGAAGGACGCCTGTTCTACGAACTGGGCAACCGCCAGTGGGACATCCCCGCGCTGCGCCGCCTGCTGGAAGACATTCTCCCCCAGAACAGTCATTTCGACGATTACACCGTGACGCACGACTTTGAGCGCATTGGCACGCGTACCATGCTGCTCAACGCGCGCCGCGTTCACCGCGCAGACGGCAAGGCGGAGTTGATTCTGCTCGCCATCGAAGATATTACGGAACGTGAGCGCACCGAACAAGCGCGCCGCCAATCTGAAACGCGCAATCGCATCATCAGCGAGTTGGTCTCTGACTATGCCTATATCTTTCGCGTCACTCCAGAAGGCGAACTCAAAGGCGAATGGGTCACCGAATCCTTCACCAAAGCGTTCGGGTTGACGTTGGACGGGGTCCGAGCACGCGGTGGGTGGCAGGGCATGGTGTATCCTGAGGATTTAGCCATTGCGCGTGCCCATGCCCAAAAAGTCGCGCGCGGTCAAACGGATGTGTGCGAGATGCGCTGGGTGACGGTCTCAGGCGAGGTGCGGTGGCTGCGCGATTACGCCAAGCCGATCCTGGACGAAACCGGTCGAGTCGCTTACATCTACGGCGCGTCACAGGATATTACGGAACACAAGCGGGCGGAAGTAACCCTGCGCGCCAGCGAAGAACGCTACCGCGCGCTGTTCGAGAACGTACCGGAAATCGTGTACGCGCTCGCGCCCGATGGGCGTTTTACTCTGCTCAACCCCGCCTTTGAAAACATCACCGGCTGGGCGGCGCAGGACTGGCTCGGTCAATCCTTTGAAGAATTGATTCATCCCGACGACCGCGCGCTGGCGCGGCAGGAATTTCAGCGCGCCCTGCGCGGCGAGACGCGCGATTTTCGCGAACTGCGCCTGCTGGCGAAATCGGGCGAAACGCTGGTGATGGAAGTGCTGGGCGTGGCGCAACGACAAAACGGACAGGTCGTGAGCGTCTCCGGTTTTGCTCACGACATCACCGCGCGCAAACAAGCGGAACAAGCTCTGCGTCGCTTTGCTCAACGCGAAGAAGGGTTGGTCGCACTCGGGCGCGCGCTGGCTGCCACGCTCGATCTCAAATCCCTGTACCGCGCCGCCCATCAACATTTGCAAACGCTGATAGACTGTCCGAACTTTGCCATTTCACTTTTTGACCAGACCACGCAGACTCTACGCGTTGCCTACCTCAAGACCAACAACGATGAACCGGAGGTTGCCCTACTCCCCCCGCTAAAATTCGATGCTCAGCAATCCAGCACAGGTCGATCCCTCGCCATCGCCACTCAAAAACCCGCGATCGTGGATGACCTGATCGCCACCGCGCGCGCCAAAGCAATCACGATCGGGAGCGAGCAATTGCCCGACTCGGCGATCTACGTGCCGATGATTGTTGAAGGCAAGGTCCTCGGCTTGCTCGAACTGCAAAGTTATCGCTCCCATGCTTACACGCCAGAAGATGGTGAATGGCTGAGTGTGGCTGCGAATCAGATCGGGCTGGGCATCCAAAACGCCCGTCTGTTCGAGGAAACCCGTCAGCGGGTCGCAGAACTTGCCGTCCTGCACGCGATTGCCTCGGTCTGCATCCAAGCCGACGACGAGGATACCTTGCTTACCGAGGTCACCCATCTGATCGGCGACACCCTCTATCCGGATAGTTTTGGTTTTCTGTTGATGGATCAAGACGGCAAACATCTGGTGGCGCACCCTTCCTATCACGGCATTACGGCAGAAAATATCCCCGCGCGAATTTCGCTCCAGACCGGCATCGCCGGGCGCGTTGCCGCAAGCGGGCAGGCGTATCGCACCGGGAACGTGCGCGCCGAACCGGCGTATCTCGAGGTGAGCCCTGCCACGCGCTCCGAACTGCGCGTCCCTATGACTGTCGGTGGACGGGTGATCGGCGTGATTAATGCCGAGAGCCACCGCGAGGACGCGTTCAGTCAAGCGGATGAACGTCTGCTCAGCACTGCCGCCGGTCAGGTGGCGACGACATTGGAACGGATCCGTCTGCATCGTGAGACCCAACGCCGCGCGCATCAACTCGAAGTCGTTCATCAAGTCTCGACCGCACTACGTGCCGCGCCGAGCATGGAGCAAGCCCTGCTCATTCTGCTCGACGAAACGCTGAGCGTGCTTGGCGCCGAAGCGGGGATCATTAGGCTCTATGATCCCTCACGCGACGAACTGCGTGCCGCGGTCGCGCGCGGCTGGTTCCGGGAGGTCAGCGATACGCCTATTTCGCCCGGCGAAGGCATTGCCGGGAGCGTGTTCGTCAGCGGGCAATCGCATGTCTCGGCAGAGTTCTCCAGCGATCCGCTCACCCGCGCTTTGACGCGTGAGCGCATTCCGCTCGGCTGGGGTGGAGCATGCATTCCCATCCGCGCCGAAGCGGCCGTCGTCGGCGTCCTTTTCATCTCGGTTCAACTGCCGCGTCGGATTACGTCGGAAGAAGTAAACCTGCTCGAATCGCTGGCAGAAATGGCTGGCACCACCTTGCATCGCCTGCGCCTGCACGACGAGACGCTCCGCCGCGTGCAGCAATTGCAAACCCTGCAAACCATTGACCGCGCCATCATCGCTGCGCTCGACCTCCGCCTCACGCTGAACGTTCTCTTGGAACAATCGCTCTCTCCACTGGGGGTGGACGCGGCTGGGGTCCTGCTTTTGGACCCGCATTCACTGATGCTGGAATATGCCGCCGGGCGCGGCTTTCGCACCCGCGCCTACGAGCGCTCGCGCCTGCGGCTGGGTGAAGGACTTGCAGGTCTCGCCGCGCTCGAACGGCGTATGATCCATATTGACGATCTCTACCGTTGCGAACCTCCGTTTACTCGTTTAGCGCTGCTGACCAGTGAGCAATTTATATGTTACACTGCCGTGCCGCTCGTCGCCAAGGGGCAGCTCTTGGGCGTTCTGGAAGCTTTTCATCGCAGTCCCATGACTCATAGTGAAGATTGGTTGAACTTTTTCCAAACCATTGCGCGTCAGGGGGCAATCGCGATTGATAACGCCCGGCTGTTTGAGAACTTGCAGCGTTCGAATGTGGAACTCTCGCTGGCGTACGATGTCACCATTGAAGGGTGGGCGCGCGCGCTCGACCTGCGCGACCGCGAGACTACAGATCACACTCGCCGCGTAACCGAGATGACGCTACGGTTGGCACGCGCGGCAGGTATGTCCGAAGAAGAGCTTGTGCATATCCGCCGTGGTGCGTTCTTACACGATATTGGCAAGATGGGCGTGCCCGACGCCATCCTGCTCAAGCCCGGCCCGCTCACCGACGAAGAATGGATGATTATGCGTCAGCATCCGCAGTATGCTTATGACATGCTTGCGTCTATTGCTTACTTGCGTCCGGCGCTGGACATTCCCTATTGCCATCACGAAAAATGGGACGGCACGGGTTATCCGCGCGGTTTGACAGGGGAAGCCATTCCACTGGCGGCGCGTATCTTTGCGGTGGCGGATGTGTGGGATGCTTTAATCAGCGATCGTCCCTACCGCCCGGCGTGGTCAGAGGACAAGGCGCGCGCGTACATCCGCGCGCAGGCGGGTAAACATTTTGATCCGCAAGTAGTCGAATTGTTTATACAGATGGTGGATGAAATAATCAACAAGCGCAAGTAGAACATTTCCGAACCTGACGCGTGACGTGTGGCGGAGGTGCGTCATGAGTTTGGGTCAACGAAGGGCGTATCTGGATTTTAGCCTTTAGAGGTTTGCCGGCAGGCGCGCAAAACTCGACGCGCAGAATGCTAAAATTGGACGCGCATCCGATCCGAGGCGCGCCGTTAGGCAGTTCGTTCATTCGGGCGTATAATGGTTTTGTTGTAATCACTAACCCAGAAATAGACTCATCATCATCCAACAAGGAATTTTTATGGCGAAATCTCGCAAACCGGTTCAACATAAAGAAGCCAAACAAAAAGATACCATCGAGGTCGAAGGCACGGTCACGGAAGCATTGCCCAATGCCATGTTTCGCGTGAAACTTGACACGGGGCACGAAGTGCTCGCGCATATTTCGGGCAAGATGCGGATGTATTACATTCGGATTCTGCTCGGCGACCGCGTCCGCGTCGAACTCTCGCCGTACGACCTCACGCGCGGACGCATCACGTATCGCTTTCGCACATAGCCAATCGCGCGTCGCTTATCGCGTATTGCAAAACAATATCAACGTGGGGCGATAAGCGATACGCTCTACGCGATATGCCACACATTCGGCACCCGGTCTGCGCCGACGATCGCTGGTATCCCCGCGACGCGGCGCAGTTGCGTTTGTTACTGGACGGATTTTTCGCGCGCGTGCCGAAATCTACGGAACCGGGCGAACTCGTCGCGTTGATTGCGCCGCACGCGGGTTATGCGTTTTCCGGGCAGACTGCCGCGCACGCGTACGCGCACCTCGCGGGCGCCGCATACGAACGTGTCGTCGTCATCGGTCCGAGTCATTTTGAAGATTTTGGCGCGCAGGCGGTGAATCGCGCGGAAATTTTTGAAACGCCGCTCGGTCAAGTGGCTGTAGATACGAAACTGCTGCGCGAGCTGCGCGAACGCGTCGAAGTGAATTTGGTCGCGCACGAACATGAACATTCTCTCGAAATGCAGGTGCCGTTTCTCCAGCGGCAGCTGAAAAAATTCTCGCTGCTGCCCATCATGATGTCGCATCCGTTTTACTATTACGGTCTGCGCGTCCGCAACGAATGCGAAGCGTTGAGTCACGCGCTCGCGCCGTTAATGACCCATGACACGCTGCTTGTCGCAAGTTCCGATTTGTCACACCTGCACAGTTACGACGAAGTAACATATTTTGACCAGGGATTTGAAAACCTCATCGTCGAATACAACATCGGCGGGCTGATTGATTACATGGTGAATGAAGGTGAGCCGCGCGCGTGCGGCGACATGGCAATCATCACAATCATGATGACCGCACAGTTGCGCGGCGCGAACAAAATTCGCGTGTTCTATCGCACCAATTCGGGCGATGTGACGGGCATCAAAGAGCCGGGGCAATACACGGTCGGCTACATGGCGGCGGGAATTTATAAAACGTAGAGGCGTTGAATGACGGAGATGTTAAAGTGTGGGGGTGTTGGATTCAACGCCCCCACAAATTTTTTTACACCAATTTCGCAATGACGTTGATTTGCGGTACTGCCGCCAAGGCTTTGGACACGGGGCATTCGTTTTTCGCGCGAAGGACGTGTTCTTGGAACGTCGCGTCATCCACATTTGGCACATTGGCTTCGGTGCGCAAAGTAATACGGTCAATCGTGGGACCGTCCACGATGCTGACTTCTGCCTGCGTGCGAATTTGGGTCGGCGTGAAACCACTCTTGCTCAAAATGGCGGCGAGATACATCGAAAAACATCCCGCATGCGCCGCGCCCAAAAGCTCTTCGGGGTTGGTTCCTTCGCCCTCGGCAAAGCGCGACGCGCGCGTATAGGTCCCGGTGTACCAATCTTTGCCGACGGTCATGGTTCCGGCGCCGTCCACCAAATTTCCGTTCCATACCGCAGTGGAATGTCGAATTGGCATATTTTTTCTCCCTGAAAAATTTTATACAGCGAATATAGGCACGTCGAAAGCGTCTGTCAATTTTTGACGTGTGCGCTCATGCGTGAATTGCGAAAAGTCCCGACGCGTCATCGCACATGCCATTTAGGTTTCGCGGGGTGTGTGATGACGCGCCGCTGCGTCATCCGCCGCGCGCGGCTCGCTCCATCCGGTCAACAAATTCTTGTCCACCTCATACACCTCGACGCCGAGCGGACGACAAATCTGAATCGGGTCGACCGCGTTCGGTCCCCAAATTGGCAGGGTCATGTCTCCGTGCGGGCACGCGGAAAGCGCGCACAACAAATCAATCTCGGCGAAAAATTCAAAATAGTCGCCCTTTTTCGCGGGACACGGTTTGCAATAATACTGGTGCCCGTCCGCTGTCAACCCCGTCACTTGGAACACATTCAACACATCGTGCACGTCGAGTTCCGTTAAATGATACGGCGCAATCGCGCGCGTCAGATTGGAATGACAGCAGCAGTCCAATTCTTCCCCCGTCAACATTTTGTGCACGTACGGGTCGCAGCGCGTGCCCAACAAATCGTGACAACCCGCGCCGTCCGCGTCATAGCCGTATTGGATGCTGTCGCCCGTCACCGTCGCCATCGGACGCAAATAGGGGAGGGTGGACCAAAAGCGGTCCAAGACGCGCATGTGCGCGCTGTGCAATTGGCGCGTGCGCGATGCCCAGAATCGTTCGCGCGGATTGTGTAAATTCCACAAATTCAAATCGCCGACCTGCGCGCCCTCGACGGCGACGATGCGGCACACTTGACCCGCGCGCACTTGCCACGCTTTGCCGGTACGCCTGGGGATGATAAATTGATTCACCTGCGTGCGTGTGGCGGTCTCGCGCGCGAGGCGTTCGTAAAACGTTTTGTCGAGGGCGAGAAATTGGGCGGACTTGGCTTCATACAGTGGTGTAGGCACAAGCGGCTCCTTACGAGGGATGTTGTTGCGCGCGCCATTTTTCCAACAACGCGCGTTCTTGTTCGAGTGACAGTCCCGCTTTGGGTGTGTCGTGCGCGGCGTCCCATGCCAGCGTGTCGCTCACGGTTTCCGAGAGCGGACGAAATGTCAACCCTTGCGCCATGCCGCGTCGATTGTCAAATGCAAAAATTCCGCCCGCGCCATATTGTGTGCCGCCGAGAATCAACAGTTTCATTGGCGCTGTTTTCCCCTTTTCGAATTGTACTTGTTTTTTGATTCCAACAGCGCGAGCTGTTTTGCGGAGGCATGGACGATCGGATAATTCGTAATGAACAGCTCTTTGCCTTTTGCGGCAAAAGAGCGCTTGTAATTGTTCATGCCGTATTGAAGTTCCCAGCCGAATTGGTGAGCAAACGAGAAATTCGCGCGGATTTCAGGCGTATCGTCGTACGTGACAAGCCAATGATGTTTACAGCGGCGCATTTCTTGCGCAAAAGCGGAATGGTCAAAGGCAACGTGCAAGGTCCCATTCACACCATACAAACGCGATTTTGTGGCGGCGAGATAGGGGGGATCGAGGTACACAAACACATCCTCGCCCGGGGACGCAATCACTTCACGGTAATCGCAGTTGGTAATTTTTACGTCGTTCAAAATCGTTCCTAGGCGAACAAGCCGCGAGACGGACGAATCGGTAAAACGACCACGATACGCGCCTTCGGAATACCCTCCCGAATCAACCGTGCCGGAAAATGAAATCCGGTTCAGGATAAAAAAGCGTGCGGCGCGTTCCAAATCGGTCATGGATGTGTTTACCTGTGCTCGCAGCGTTTCAAAGAGCAAGCGTCCGTCGCGCGTTTCTGTTTTGATTTCGCGCACACGCGCTGCCAATCGTGCCGCGTCGCGCTGCGTCTCTTTCCAGAAGCAAAACAAATCAAAATTCAAATCGTTAATCCACATGGGGATGCGGGGGAATTTTTGTCGCAAATAGACAAAGACCGAACCGCCGCCAAGAAACGGCTCGCGGTATTCCGCAAAATGCGGCGGCATGTGCCGCACAATTTCCCGTACGGCGCGCGATTTTCCACCGGGATAACGGAGCGGACTAGAGACAAGCGACATATTAGTTGTTCCCCTCAATCGCAATTTCCAAATTCCGGTTGCTTGATGCTTCCAAATTCAGTTTGCCGATGATGTCTTTATGGCGATTTGTCAATTGGGATGCATTTGCATCTACAAAATTATGAATTTGCCGCTCTGCGCAAGGGAGGCGAAGGGAGCCCCGCACATTGGTTCCGGTCAGCTTGAGGCGTGTGCCAAACTGCACGCGCTTGCCATTCAAGGTCAACGTGTCCAAATTGGAAAAGAGGATGAGTTTGAATAGACCATCTTTGATGTCTGCAATCGAAGGAAGAAATCCGCGCGTTGCATTTTTGGATTCCTGAATTACGAAGCGGTTATCCTCTTGGATAATTTCGTCGGCAGTCAAATAGTAAATGCCGCCCAGATAATTTTGGATTTCGAATGTCGCTTTGCTCCCATCGGCAAGATATTCAAAACTATGCGCTGTTCTTGTTTCACGTAGAGCAGCTCCGCGCGATCCGCGCAAAGAGATATTTTTGAACTCCTCAAAGTCCTGCATGAGCTTGTCAAGATAAAGCAGTTGCCCTGCGCGGTCATGCACGCGCACATTCGTTCGCCGTCCAATTTCTGAATATCTCTCCAGTGCTTTCTGATAGATTTCGACAAAACGATCCTCAATCAAGCTTCGATTCCAATGCAAGGCGCTTTGTTTGTATTGGCTGATTTCTCCGATTTGCCCATGGACGGATGCTGTGTCAAGTTTCTGCGCGGTCAATTTTTCGCGATGACGCTGCAAGGGGCTCATATTTTTGCGCGCGTTCGCGTAATAACCCAACACAATGTAAACGTTCAGAAGATTCATCCAAGATATCGTCGAGTATTGGATGCGATCCAAATCTCCATCTAACCCCTCGTCTTTGAGAATTGGAATGACGGTCAAACGCATTGGAGAGTTATAGATATTATAAAGCCGTTCGAATGGATAAGTGCGCGTCCGCTTGGGGGACACCCATTTCGAGTAGCCGATTTGCCCTTTCGGGAATTTGATCAAGCCGTATGGCTTCGCGGAATTGATATCGAATGCGTCAAAATCATACAATGTTAGCGGCGCATCAAGGTGTGCCTTGTAGGTCACATCGCGGATAAAGCCCTTGAAATGGTAAATGTCAGACATTGTACGAATCTTGAGGCGCATGTGCGCAAGTATAATGATTTCGTGAGCGTCAATCAACGTTGCGTCTCCGTTTCTCCGACAGTCATAATAATTCAAAAACCAAAAATCGAGAATTGAAAATCCGCCATCCGCCATCCAAAATCCGAAATTCCTCTCCCCTCTTGCATTTTCCTTTGTGCCGAGTAAAATGGCGCAGATTATGGCGTATCTGTCGGAACTGCTTGGGCGCGCCGTCCGCGATCATCGCGGCGTGACGTTGGGACGGTTGACCGATTTGCTTATTCTGCCGGAAGAGAAATCGGAATATCCGCGCGTCGTCGCGCTCGCGCTCGGCAAGGAAGAATCGCCCAAACTTTATACGTGGCGCGGTACCGAAGATTTGGCGGGCAGCACGATTGTCTTGCAAACCCAGCCGCGGCCCTATACCGAAACCGGACGCGAAATTTTTCTCGCGCGCGATGTGTTGGACAAACAGGTGATTGACGTCGAAGACCATCGTATGGTGCGCGTCAACGATTTGGAACTCGGACGCATCGGCAGTGATTATCGGCTCATCAATGTGGACATTGGCGGACGCGGGATACTGCGACGTCTGAGCCTCGAAGGACTTGCCGAACGCGTCGCGGAACGCTTTCACCGTCAGATTCCCAACCACGCGATTTCATGGTGCGACCTTTCGTTTCTGCCGGACAAAAGCGTGCGCGTCAATGTGCCGCGCCAAAGTCTCAAGGAACTGCATCCGGCGGACATTGCCGAAATCTTGGAAGACGTCGGTCCGCGCATGGCAGGCGAGTTGATTAGTGATTTGGGCGATGAAAAAATCGCCGATACGCTGATGGAACTCGAAACGGATTTCCAAGCCGAAGTGCTCGAGTCCTTTCCCGAAGAACGCGCGGCGGACATTGTCGAAGAGATGGAACCCGACGAAGCGGCAGACTTGCTCAACGAATTGGAACCGCAAAAGCGCCAGGCGGTCTTGAACTTGATGGAGCAGGAAGAACGGCAAGACGTGGAAGAATTGTTGGCGCATGAAAAAGATACCGCAGGCGGTCTGATGACCACCAATTACGTTTCCGTGCCGCCGGACATTACGGCGGGTGAGGCATTGGAACGCTTGCGCCATGACCCATATTCGCGCAAAGCCGAAACGATTTACTATGTGTATGTGCTGGACGCCGAAGACAAATTGCTCGGCGTGTGTTCGTTGAGCGATCTGGTGCTCGCGCAGCCGTCCACGCCGATTGCGCAAATCATGCACCGTGACCCAGTTTATGTGCGCCTCGAAACGCCGCGCGATGAGGTCTTGGAAGAAATTTCCAAATACAATTTATTGGCTGTGCCGGTTGTCAATCAAGATAACCAACTGCAGGGCATTGTCACTGCCGACGATGCTCTGGAACTGATTTTGCCGCAAGAATGGAAAGTGAAACTGCCGCGCATATTCCGTTAGCCTACAACAGGGGCGAAGCATTCACGAGCCTATGCGGGCAGCGCGACGCGAACGCGGATGCGAATGCTTCGTCCCTAAACCTTCATGCCGCTGCGGAACACTTTGGAACGTCTCCTCACACGTCGCGTGTCCTTCACCCGTCGCGTGTTGCCGCGCGCTTCTCTCTTTGCCTTTTTCGCCATTCTCGGTCCGGGGCTCATCTCTGCCATTGCGGGAGATGACGCGGGCGGCATCGGCACGTATTCTGTTGTCGGCGCCAAATATGGCTACCAACTCCTCTGGTCGCTGGTCATTATCACCGTCGGTTTGATGATCGTGCAGGAAATGACGGCGCGTCTGACCGTGATGACCGGCAAAGGTTTGTCGGACCTCATCCGCGAAACGTTTGGCGTGCGCATCACCGCGTTTGCCATGTTGACGCTGTTCATTGCCAACGGCGCGGTCACGATTAGCGAATTTGTCGGCATCGCGGCGGCGAGCGAATTGTTTGGCGTCTCGCGTTATCTCAGCGTGCCCCTCGCGGCGGTGGTCGTGTGGTACGTCGTCATTCGCGGCAATTATCGCCTCGCGGAAAAAATTTTTCTGGCGCTTTCGGCGGTGTTGGGCGTGTACGTGATTTCGGCGTTTGTAGTGCGACCGGATTGGGGCGCCGTCTTGCGCGGCACACTCGTTCCTTCCATCGAGCCGACGGCAGACGCGATTTTGCTCACGATTGCAGTGATTGGCACGACCATCAGCCCCTACATGCAGTTTTCGCTTTCGGCGACGACGCTCGATCGCGGGACGAAACCCGAAGAATATGGTCTGGCGTTTTGGGAAACCATCATCGGCGCGCTGCTGAGCGACCTCTTTGCTTTTTTTATCATCGTGGCGACGGCGGCAACGCTGCATGTCAACGGGATTACGCAAATTGAAACGGCGGACCAGGCAGCGCAAGCGTTAGCGCCCATTGCCGGACCGCTGGCGCAAATGCTGTTCGCGGTGGGTTTGTTAGGCGCGTCGCTGCTCGCCGCTTCGATATTGCCGCTGTCCACCACCTACGCCATTTGCGAAGCCTTCGGTTGGGAACGCGGCGTAAATCAAGAGTGGCGCGACGCGCCCATTTTTTACGGCATCTACTCCGCGCTGATTGTCATCGGCGCGATTGTGGCGCTGATTCCCGGACTCCCGCTGTTTGATATTTTTGTATATGTCTATCTCTTGAACGGAATTTTGCTGCCCATTCTCTTGGTGTTGATGCTGAAACTCGCCAACAACCAACGCCTGATGGGGGAGCACGTCAATTCATGGTGGGTAAATTTCTTGGGGTGGAGTTTGACGATTGTGTTGATGGTCTTGACCGTCGTTTTGGTCGTGACAACGCTCTTTCCGATTTAACGCGCGAACGTTCGACGTTCAACGCGATTCCGGTTCGTCGGGCGGCAATTGCGGACGGCGCAGCTGGCGGAAAAAACTTTTGCGTTTCTTTTCGACCCACAAGCGCCCGCGATAGTCAAACGTGAATTTGGGGGAACCTTTCCCCGGCAGCAGCAAAGGTCCGTCGGTATCCAAGAGCTCTTCGATGTTCTCGTCGTCTTGAATCTTTTCCCCCTGCTCATCCGTCGCAGACGGGGTTATAATCATTTCGACGGTGGTATGCTCAGGGGGGGGGGCAGTTTGCTCTGACGCTTCGGGCAAAAGTTCGGCGGGCGCCGTCTCCGAACGCGGCGCGACATTTTCGGATGTTTCGTCCGGCGTAATTTGGTCAAGAACATGCGTCGCCGTCGGCGCAAAAGTTTTGGACGGCGCGTTCGGCGGGGTGTTTCCAACAACTGGTTCAGGCAACGCCTCCGCATACCGCGTTTCTGAAATCATCTCGTCCGCACGGCTTGCAGTGGTGGATGCGGGGAGACCTGCCGTTGGTTCCGCAGGCGCTTCGGAGATTGTCGCAATTTCTGCAATTTCTTCGGCACTGTTGGAATTGTCATCCGCCGGCGCGGTCTCGTCCTTGATGTCCTGGAGTGAAAACACCAAGATAATCAAATAAATTGCCAACGGTGCGACAACGAGCATCAAAAACGCGGTATCCACAAACACAATTATACCCAACACGCTAAAGGGAAACAAGTAAAATTGATTGCAGATTTTCGCATTGGGCATTACACCGATTTGGAAAATATCACCGGCTGCACGGTTGTGCTCGCGCCGCCGCAAGGCGCAGTCGGCGGTGTGGACGTGCGCGGTCCCGCGCCGGGCACGCGCGAAACGGAAGTGTTGGGCACCGGGCGTTTGATTGAACGCATTCACGCGGTGGTGTTGGCGGGCGGCAGCGCGTTCGGGCTCGATACCGCGTCCGGCGTCGTCGAATATCTCGAAGCGCAAAACATCGGCTATGATGTCGGGATTGCGCGTGTGCCCATCGTTTCGGCAGCGGTGCTGTTCGATTTGGCAATCGGAAATGCGCGCGTGCGTCCCAACGCGGCGAATGCGTACCACGCGTGTTTGATTGCGCGCAATGACGCGGTCGCGGAAGGTAGTGTGGGCGCGGGGACCGGGGCGACGATTGGCAAATTGTTGGATATGGAACACGCGACCAAGGGCGGCATCGGCTACAGCGAACGCGTTTTGAAAAATGGCATCGCGGTCGGCGCGCTCGTCGCCGTGAACGCGTTGGGCGATGTGGTAGATTGTTCCACCGGGCAAATCGTCGGCGGCGCGCGCAATGCCGACGGCACGTGGGCGGACAGCAGCCAGCTGCTTTTGACGGATGATCGCGCACGCGAATTTCTGATGCAAAATACGACGCTCGGTGTAGTGCTGACCGATGCGGCATTGACCGTCGAGCAAGCCAATCTCATCGCCCGCATGGCGCATGATGGCGTTGCGCGCGCGACGCGTCCGTCGCATACTTTGTTTGACGGCGACACGCTGTTCGTGTTGGCGTCGGGAACGCGCGGTGCGGGCGACTTGACCACGTTGGGACACGCGGCGGCGGAATGTGTGGCTGACGCGATTGTGCGCGGTGTAAAATTGGCGCGCGGTTTGGGCGGCGTCAAAGCGTGGAATGAATCATGACGCATCTCATTGTGTTTGACATCGGCAATCAACACATCAACATTGGCGTGTTTCAAGAACGCGCGCTGCGCGCAGCGTGGCGCATCTCGACGCGCGTCGAAGGCACGCCGGATGAATATTCGGTGGTGTTGAACGCGCTGCTGCATCAGACCAACGGCGCGTATCCATTGAGCGGCGGCGTGTTGGCTTCGTCGGTTCCGCCAATGATTCCCACGTTTACGGAATTGTGTCGCGCGCATTTCGGTTGGACGCCGCTGGTCGTCGGTCCCGGCGTGAAAACCGGTATCAAGATTCGTACGGACAATCCGCGCGAAGTGGGTTCCGACCGCGTCGCCAACGCGCTGGCGGCAAAGACCTTGCACGGTTCGCCCGCGATTGTGATTGACTTTTCGCCGATTACGATTTTTGACGGCGTGAACGCGGCGGGCGAGTACGTTGGCTCGGCGATTGCGCCGGGTCTGAATGTGAGCGCGGAGGGTTTGTTTCGCTCCGCCGCGCAGCTGTTGCGTGTGGAATTGGCGCCGCCCGAACCGCCCGACGCGATTGGCAAAAATACCATCAATGCGGTGCGCTCCGGTTTGATTTACGGATACGTCAGCATGATTGAAGGCATGATTGCGCGTTTCAAAAAAGAATTGGGCAAGGAGGCGCGTGTCATTGCGACGGGCGAACAAATTTCGCTGGTGATGCACCAAGCGCGTTTGGCGGATGTGATTGACGAACAACTCACCCTGCGGGGTCTGCAATTGATTTACGATTTGAATCAGCGCGGAAACAAAAAGTCAACATGAACTCGGTTCATCGCCCAAGATGAAAATGTCCCCTCGCTTTGCAGGAGAGGGGACGGGGGTGAGGTTATTTTCGAATCAGGAGGTTCGATGACCCGCGTAAAGTTTTTCCTGACGCTCGCGTCAATGCTCGCAATCATTTTTTTGCTCTATCAAGTTTCCAATGCATTTGCCGCGCCCGTTTTGCCCGCGTCCAACGCGTTGGCGGTGAAGGCTCCGCTCGCGCGTCCGAATGAACAGGGCTGCAGCGGCACGCCAACCATTCAATACGCGTACGCGAATCCGCCGACCATTTCGCCCGGACAAATCACGACATTGTATTGGGGCTTGGTGGGCAATGCGAACGCCGCGTATTTGCAGTACCCGGATGGTCGTCGCGTCGGAATTGGCACGCCGGGCGCGCAGCAAGTGAATCCGACACAGACGACGACGTATTTCATCGTTGGCGTGTGCGGCGCGGCACAGGTGCAGTTTCCGATTACGGTGAATGTGCAAGGCGGCGCGACGTGCAATGGCACGCCGGTGTTGAATGGGTTCACGGCAAATCCCCAAGTCATCAATCTCGGACAGATGTCAACCTTGTCATGGGGACTCGTCGGCAATGCGAATTATGTGCAGCTGAGCTCGCAGTTCAACGGCGGCAGTGGTGTGCCGACGCCGGGGCAGGTCCAAGTTCAGCCGAATCAGACGACCACGTATTATTTGACCGCGTGGTGTCAGGGCAATACCGCGCAAGCGCAGGTGACCGTGACCGTAAATTATCCGCAGCCGCCCACACCCACGCCGACACCGCCCAATCCCAATCAAGTGCAAAATATTGACGTGCAGCGTTTGCAGCCGCGCAGCTTCAAGGTCACCGTCCGCTATTTTTGGAACGGCGAAGACGCGCCCGCTTCGATTGTGAGCGTAGGTTACAACAGCAGCCGCCAACAAATCACCAATCGCGCCGGCACCAATATCATCGCCGGATTCGTCAAGTACGTGATTCAAGACTTGAACAGTCCGGGCGGCGCGGGTTCCGTCACGGCGGTAAATTCGTGCATCGTCGGCAGGTCAGGGACCGAGTTGGCGTGTCTGAGTGTGCCGGTGCAATAGACGCGCGCGCGAAATTGCCTAACCGCTGCCGCCGTCTGTCTCGCAACGAGCCGCATGAGGAACTAGTGCGGCTCGTTTTGCGTCTGATTCTTGGAATGCCATGCCGCGCGCATGGACATGTGTGTTCTTTTGGACTATTGGCTTGTACGTGTAAATCATTTAGAATGTTGCATTGCAATACACTTTTGTGCTCAGATGGAGCGATACAGGTGGTTTGCGGATGAAATCACTCTCGGTTGTGTCACTTATTCTATTGGTTCTTGCTGCCGCAGTGCTTGTCGCGTGCGGTGGTTCCGAGGCGACGCCGACCGCGCTTCCCGTTCCTACCGCGACGCGCAGCGCGGAGGTTGCTGGTCCGGTCGTCGTCATCAATTCGCCTGCCAGTAATTCTGATTTTGAAGCGGGCGCCCAAGTTACCGTCAATTCCACATCCAGCTCTGGCGTCGGAATTGTGTTGGTCGAATTGATTGTGGATGGGCGCATCGTGCAGTCGAGTCCGACGCCGAATTCACAACCCCAAGCGCAATTCTCGATCTTGCAAACATGGCAAGCCGTTCCGGGTCAACACACGCTGACGGTGCGCGCGACCGATGCGCGCGCGGCGATTGCGGACGCGTCTATCCTCGTCAATGTCAGCGGCGCGGCTCAGCCGACGGCAAGCCAACCGACGAGCGCGCCGTCCGCGACTCCAATCCCCCAAACGCCGATTCCGCCAACCTCGCCGTCCACCTGTACGCTGAACGCGACATTTATTGCGGATGTCACGATTCCGGATGGCACACCGATTGCGCCAAACAGTCCGTTTTTGAAAACGTGGCAAATCAAAAATACGGGGACTTGTGATTGGGGCGCGGGTTTCAATCTTGTCTTTGTGAGCGGCGCTCAAATGGCAGCGCCCTCGCCCTCGCCGATTCCGGTTACGCCCGCGGGCACGGTCACGAATCTTTCGCTCAACATGGTAGCGCCCGCGCAGCCCGGACGTTATCAAAGCGTTTGGCAATTGCAGGCGTCGAATGGCGCATTGTTTGGAACGCGAATGGATGTGGTCATCATTGTCCCCGGTCCAATCACGCCGACACCCGCCCCGGCAGCGTGCAGCGGCACACCGCAAATCACTTCGTTCTTTGCCAATCCGGCGACGATTCAAGCCGGACAGGTGACGACGCTGAATTGGGGACAGGTGCTCAATGCGACCCATGTCGTTTTGCAAACGCCGCAAGGCAACAGCGGTGTCGCAACGCCGGGACAAGTTCAAGTGCAGCCCAACACGACGACAACCTACGCGTTGATTGCGTATTGCTACAACAATTCGGTCCAGGCGCAGACGACGGTGACGGTGCAAAACGCGCCGCCCACGCCCACACCCCCCCCTTCGACGCCGAATCAAATCCGCGACATTCAAGTTGTCCGAAGCGGGGATAATTACAAAGTGACGGTCAATTATTTTTGGAATGGCGACGATGCGCCGGCGACGATACGCGCAGTGGGCGTAAATGCGAGTTCGGACCCGGTGACCAATTATGACCAAAAAAGCATCCTCGCCGGATTTTTCAAATTCGTCGTGCTCAATCTGAGTGGTAAGGGTGTAGTTACGATTGATGTGTGTATGGTCGGGCGCAGTGGCGAAGAGCTTGCTTGCAGCAGCAAGCCCGCCAAATGATGCAAACCCTTGCGCGGGGTTTTCTCGCGCAGGCAACTTTCGTCGTTGCCCACAAGGAGCCAAACCATGAAACGTATTCTTTATCTCTTTCTTTTTGTCCTGCCGCTTTTCGTCGCCGCCTGTCAACAAGGACAAACGCCAACGCCGACGACAGCCGCCGCCGTGAGCAAACCAAACGTCGTTCTTGTCGCGCCGGCAAGCAACGCGACATTTGAAAGCGGCGCCGAAGTGCGCGTGCAATCCACATCGGCGGACGCGCAAGGCATTGTCTTGGTGGAATTGATCGTGGACGGACAGACCGTCCAGAACAGCCCGACGCCGAACGGTCAACCGCAAGCACAATTCTCTGTCATCCAAACATGGACGGCGACCACTCCGGGGCAGCACACGATTACGGTCAAGGCGACGAATGCGCGTCTCGGCACCGGCGAAGCATCTATCACGGTGAACGTCACCGAAAAAGTTGCTCCTGCCACTGCCACGCTCGTCGTGCAGCCGACTCCGGTCATCCCGACGGCGACGCCTTTGGCGGCAACAGCGACTCCGGCTGCGCCGACGACGTGCACGCTCGCGTCCACTTTTCTTTCGGATGTTACCATTCCTGATGGAACGGTGGTCGCGCCCGGCGGCGCGTTCGTCAAAACGTGGGCGATTCAAAATTCGGGCACCTGCGCGTGGGGCGGCGGATACAACGTTTTGTTTGTGGATGGGGAAGCGTTTGGCGCGTCTTCGCCACAACCCATTCCTGCTGCCAAACCGGGCGACATTATCAACATCTCGATCAACATGACCGCACCTGTGACGCCGGGAACACACACCAGCGTTTGGCAGCTGCAAGCATCGAACGGTGTTCCCTTTGGCGTACGCTTTGATGTCGTCATCAATGTGCCCGGCGCGCCCACCCCCATTCCACCGACGCCTGTTCCGCCGACGCCGGTTCCCCCACCCCCTGCGGGATGTAGCGGCACGCCAATCTTTAGCAGCTTTATTGCTAGTCCACAGACCATTTCGCCCGGACAAGTTAGCACGCTGACTTGGGGACCCGTTTCAAACGCGAGCGTCGTTTATCTGACTATGCCGAGTGGAACGCAGGGGGTCGGCACGCCCGGTTCCATCCAAGTGCAGCCGTCGCAAACGACGACGTACACTTTGACGGCTTATTGCAATAACGTTCCCGCGCAAATTCAAGTCACGGTGGTCGTGCAAGGCGGCGGCGGCGCGTGCAGTGGTTTCCCCGTCTTTAACGGTTTCTATGCCAATCCGCAAAACATCAACGCCGGTGAGCAAACGACGTTGACGTGGGGCTTGGTGCAGAATGCGTCGGCGGTGTATTTGCAGCTGCCGAACCAGACGGTCGGCGTGGGTTCGCCCGGCACGCGTACGGTCAAGCCCAGTACGACGACGACGTATACCCTCGTCGCATACTGCGGCAACAATCAAGCCTCCATTTCGACAACCGTGACCGTGCAAGGCGCCTGCAGCGGCAAACCGAATTTCAACGGCTTTACGGCGAACCCGAGCACGATTCAAAAAGGGCAATCGTCCACATTGAGCTGGGGTCTCGTCACCAATGCAACAGCGGTCGTTTTGCAAACGCCCAATGGCAGCAGCGGTGTGCCGACGCCCGGGCAGCTCGTCGTCACGCCGAACAAAACGACTACGTACACGCTCATTGCATACTGCAAGAATACGACTGCCCAACTCTCTGTGACAGTGACCGTGTTGGGTCCTTCGCCGACGCCGACGCCGACGCCGACGCCATCGGACCAGACCGAAGTGCGTCAGGTGCAAGTGACCAAGACCGGCAAGGGCGCGTGGAAAGTGACCGTCCAATACTTTTGGAACGGCGAATCGAGCCCTGCGGAAATGCAAGCGGTCGGGAGCGCTGCGAACGGCAATCCGACCACGAATGTTGCCGCGCGCGGGATCCTCCCCGGCTTTGTCAAGTACGTAATTTTGAATCTCACGACCATCGGCAGCGGCAAGACGGTCAACATCACTGCCTGTATTGTCGGCAAAGGCAATACGGAGTTGGCGTGCAAGACTGTTCCGGCTCCCTAACAAAAAGTCTGGCAGGTCGCACGACCTGCCAGATTTTTTTCGCGCAACATGAATCCTTCCGCGTTCCGACCCGCTTGGGTCGAAATCAGCACGCGCGCGTTAGAAAACAACGCGCGCCGTTTGAAAGAAATCATTGGCGCACAGACCGAATTGATGGTGATGGTCAAAGCGAATGCGTACGGACACGGCGCGGTCGAATGCGCGCGCGCGGCGCTGCGCGGCGGCGCGACATGGCTCGGTGTCTATGCGGTGGGCGAAGGCATCGAACTGCGCGATGCCGGCATTCACGCGCCGATTTTGATTTTGGGTCCGACGATGCCGGAAGCTTTGCCCGCCGCGCTGGCGAACGATTTGACGTTGACGCTTCCGTCGCGCGATTATGTGCTGCCGCTCGTGGACGCGGCGCGGGCGTTAAAACGACGCGCGCGCGTGCATGTGAAAATTGATACGGGCATGACGCGTTTGGGTTTTGACGCGGGGAATGCCGTGTCCGAAATTTTGCGCGCGGCGCAAAGTGAGCATGTGGAGGTGGAGGGCGTGCTCACGCATTTCGCGGTCGCAGATGACCCAAACGCGCGCGGCACGCCGCATTGGGGCGAACAATTCACGCGCCAGCAGCTCGAAACGCTCGTGCGTATCGCCGACGAAGTGGAACGCGCGGGCATCGCTTTGAAATATCGTCACGCGGCAAACAGCCCCGGCGCACTGTATTATCGGCATCCGCGTCTGAATCTTGTCCGCAGCGGGATCTTGTTTTATGGACTGCATCCGTCATCCGATGCGCCGCGTCCCGCCGGTTTTGAACCCGCGTTGGCGTTCAAGACGCGCGTCGCGTTGGTGCGCGAGGTGCCTGCTGGACGGTTCGTCAGTTACGGCGCGACGTTCGAGACGCAGCGTCCTTCGCGCATTGCCGTATTGATGGTGGGATACGCGGACGGTTTTCGCCGCAAGCCGAACCATTACGGCGAGGTCTTGGTGCGCGGCGCGCGCGCGCCGATTGTGGGGCGCGTCTGTATGGACCAGACGATGATTGATGTGACCGATATTCCAGCTGTCGAGATAGGCGACGAAGTGGTGTTGATTGGCAAACAGGGGGATGAGGAATTGAGCGCCGAAGAAGTGGGCGAACGACTTGGCACGAACAATTACGAAACCGTCACGACGATTTCGGCGCGCGTGCCGCGCGTTTTTCTTTGACCCCGCCGCCGCGCTTGAGATACACTTCGAGCAAGTAGTTGAACAGAAGAATAAAGAACCAACCGAAATTCGCAAGCGAACTTGCCACGAATGCGAGCGCGATGACGATCACCGCGACGAGCGGCGTGATAAATGAACGCAGTTGAATGCGGCGCATCACAGGCGCGTCCAAATCGGGCTCGACCAATTTGTGGTCGTGCGTGGAATGATGCCAAAGCCAACTACCAGCCAATCCGACACAAATCACATTCAACGCATACAGCACGATTGCGCTTGGCAGGTAACCGTATTCGCCCATCAGTCCGGTGGTGAATGTCAACAGGACCACGAAAAATAAAAAGACCAAGTTGATGCGAATGAGCGCGTCATCATACCGATGGATGTAGCGAAAGTAACGATGGTGCGCAATCCAATACGCGCCGATGATGTAAAAACTCATTGCGAACGCGAGAAACCGCGTCCACTCGCTTGCGACGGCTTGCCACACATTTTGTGACGCGGCAGTATCGCCGAGACCCTCCGCGATTTCAGGAACCTTCAATTCAATCGCGAGCAGCGTTATCGCAATCGCAAACACGGCGTCGCTGAAAAACACAACGCGTTCGAGTTCAAAACTGCGTTCGATAGATTCCGAGTTGGGTTCCTGCATACTCTAAAAAAGAGGGGCGAAGTGATTGCATTTTTGCGCAGAAATCACTTCGCCCCCTCTCTTTGGCGAGTCGAAAGTTAATTTAGCGAAAACGTCCCCAACACATTGTCCCACATATTGCGCGTGTAACCGTTCAAAGCGAGATTGTCCGCTTCAAGGAACAAATCGTCCTCGTCCTCGTCCATTTCAAAATGTTCCGTCATCGAACTCATCAGCCATTCTTCGGCGGCTTCGCGCGCGGCTTCGCGCACGTCGCGGTCGCGCGCGTGGCACAATTCTTCGAGCACCGGATAGGCGCGGTCGTCGCCCGCTTCGCCGAGTGAATAGATGGCGCGCAAGCGTAATGCCTTGTCCACGCCGCGCCCGCGCACGAGCCGAATCAAGTCTTCGGTCGCTTCCTGCAAACCCAGTTCGCCCGACGCGCGCACGGCTTCGTACTGCACTTCACGATTCGCGCTGTGCAATTCCGCCAGCACCAAATCTGACCAGCGCAAATTGCCGCTGCGTCCCATCGCAAACAGCGCGCTCGCGCGATAGCGCGGGTCGGTCTGCGAATATGCCCAATCAATCAATTCATCCACTTCGGGGTCATCCAAAAATGCCAGCGCTTCGATGGCATAGCGCCGTTCGTCCACGCTCAGCAGCGGGTTTTGCGCGGTTTCAAAAAGGAAATCCACCACGCGCTGCACGTCGCCTTCGCCGAGCGCGCGTTCTTCATTTTCCAAATCGTTGAACATTTCAATCTCGGCATCCACGATGTAATGTCCGAGCGTCGAGAGTGCGCGTGTCCGTACATCCAAATCGGGGTCGTGCTGTGCTTTGGTCAACAATTCTTCAATCCACATCGGGTCGGCGGTGTGCCAAAGGCATGACACAGCTTCCGCGCGTACCATCGCGTCCGGGTCGTCCAACAAGCGCAAGACGATTTTCGACGCACGCGCATCGAGCGGACGCAAGCCGTCGGCAATATCGGCTAACCAATTCAATTTGTCTTTTTTTGACATCCGGTGATTGCGATTCATATCTGATCCTTGCGTAGGCATGTAAGAGCTGTCTGCGCGCCAAAATTGTACGCGAATGGACGGATAAATCAAGCGCGGCATTTTCCCCCAATTGGCAGCCGCGCGCGCGCGAAACATGCCGCGCCCACAACTTGCCATATAATGCAACGCCAAACAAGTCAGATGCCGGAGGTCGAGCTATGTGGTTTAGTTTCAGCCCGTCGTTTCTCATGCCCGAAATTTCGATAGCGGAAAAAATTGTGCGCCCGTTCCTCGTCTATGCGTTCCTGCTCATCGCGTTTCGCATTTTCGGCAAACGCGAATTGGGGCAGCTCACGCCGTTTGATTTTGTCGTGCTGCTGATTATTTCCAACGTCGTGCAAAACGCGATGATTGGCAACGACAATTCGCTAACCGGCGGCATCATCGGCGCGACCACGATCTTTGTGACAAATCTGGCGGTAGCTTACCTCACGTTTCGCTTTCCGCAATTGGAGCGCCTGCTCGAAAGCAAGCCGACGGTGTTGATTGAAAACGGTCAAATTCTGCAAAAAAATCTCGCAAAGGAATTGCTGACGGAGCAAGAATTGTTTCGCGCGCTGCGTCGCAATTCGATTGACCCCGACACAGAAATGCGTACCTTAAAACGCGTCGAGTTGGAAGAAAATGGGCAAATTACGATTGTGCGGCAGAGCGATTCGGGATTGAAAAAACGCGCGGCGCGGTAAATCGTTATTATTCGCGAGCCCCTTGCATTTTGTTTGCTCACAAATATAATCGGTTCGGCAACGATGTGTTGCTGAACTCGACGAGTTCAAAAATTGTTGTCTAGTAGTGCAACAACATGAAACTGCGGGGTTGCGCCTTTTTTCTTGCCCGTATAATTCGGCGCGCTTTCGCATCCGTATCTCGCAGTCTCATCATGTTGTTGCACTAGTTTGTTCCAAGGAGGAACCATGTCTACGTTGCCTCGTTCCATGTTTCGCCTGTTTGGTTGGTTGCTCTTGCTTGGCTTGTTGATATTGCCAGCTGGAGCTTTCGCATCCCACGCACCCCAGGGGGGGGGATACTGATTTTCGTCTTGATTTGGCGGCAAAAACAAGACGCCCCACGAAAACACCATCGGCAACTCGAACCGAAACGGCAGTGCCGACCAAAACGCCGACTCCGCCGGAAACCAATACCCCCGAAGCAACTGTCACAGCGACGCCGCAGGCGACAAAGACAAAACGTCCAACCAAAACGCCGACGCTTGCCGCACCATCGCAAGAATCTGCAACTGCAGTCACGACGGGTTTAGGAATTCAGCGCTATTGGGCATATCAAAAATTCCAATTGACCGACCGCCTGACGCTGTATGTCAATTTGTGGAATGGCAATCTCGTAACGCAGTATCAAGAATTCGATCTTCCGGGCACTGGGCTTTCGCTGTCGCTTGATCACACCTACAACAATCAAGCGAGCTTGAGCAACAACATCGTCGGCTATGATTGGATTCATACCCAACGCATGTACATCTTGGACAACGGCGATAACACGGCAACCTTGTTTGATGCCGACGGAACGCAACTTTTGTTCACAAATGGTGCAACCGGGACCTACACTTCGCCCAAGGGAAATTTCGATACGCTGACACGCGTGACAGGCGTTAGCTTTACACTAACGCATCCCGACCAGAGCCAACATATTTTTCAACAGAATGCCAACAGCAATTGGTACTTGACGCAAATCCACGACCCTGCCGGAAATACGATTACGTTCACTTATCCAAGCGGCTCGTCCAATAAAGTGAGTACGATTACTGCGGGCGGAGGGCGCTCTCTTAATTTCTCATACAATGGCGCCAAACTCGCAAGCGTCACCGATAATGCAGCGCACACGTTTAACTATTCGTACGACGCGAATACAGGGGACTTGCTGAGTGTCCAAGACCCAATGAACTTTACAACCGCATTCGCGTACACCAATCATAATCTTACAACAATAACTGACCCGCGCGGAACACAAACGCAAATCACCTTTGATGCCAACAATCGAGTGACAAGTGTGACCGTTGGCGGAACGCGCTTGGCGAGTTTCAGTTACAACGCGGGGACAACCAACTTTACCGATGGTAACAACCACACGACGAGCTACGTGGTGAACAGCAATGGGCAGGTGACACAGCGCACCGATGCGTTGAACAAGACAACCTCGTACCAGTACACGGTGGGATTACTTGTAAAACAAATCACCGATCCGCTTGGGCGCGTGACCAAGGCGACATACAGCGCAGGCGACATGCTCACGCGTACGGATGCGCTGAATCAAGTCACTACGTACACCTACGATACGAATCACAATCTCTTGACGGTGACCGATCCCTTGAATCGCGTCACCACATATACGTACGATACCGAGGGAAATGTATTGACGGTCAAAAACGCGCTCAACAAGAAAACGACGTATACCTATAATGGTAGAGGGCAGCGTCTGACCGCCACCGATGCCAACAATCACACAACCACATATACGTACAGCAGCGGTCATTTGGCGAGCATCACCGACCCATTAGGTCATGTCCGAACATTCACGTATGATGGCGTGGGCAATCGCCTCACCGCGACGGATGCGGCGGGGCACGTCACAACCTATACCTACGACGCGAACAATCGTTTGACGAGTGTCAAGAACGCGCTGAATCAAACAACCACGTATCAGTACGATGCGAACGGAAATCTGGTCAGCGTCACCGATGCGAATGGGCACACGACGACATATATTTACAACAATCTGAATCGCCGCATCAATGTCGAGGACGCGACGAACGCAATCATTGCGACGTACCAATACGATGCGGTCGGAAATTTGACCAGCGCCAAAGACGCGAGCAACAACACAACGGGATTTGCCTATGATGCCGTCAACCAACTGTTGACCATCACGAATCCCGCGGGCAAGACACAAACGTTCACGTACGATGACGTGGGCAATCGGCTCTCGTTCAAGGATGAGACGAATCAAACGACGACCTATCAATACGACGCGTTAAATCGCGTGCAGACTGTCACCGACCCCGCTTCGCAGACGACCACGTACGCGTACGACGCGATGAGTAACGTGACGCAAATCACCGACCCGACCGGCAAAACGATTGCGAATGGATATGATGCCATCTATCGCCTCACGAATCGAACCACGCCGATCGGCGCGTACCAATACGCGTATGACAACGTTAGCAATTTGACGACGTTCACCGACGCTTCGGGCGCGAAATCCGTTTTCACGTACGATGCCGCCGACCGGCTCTCACAGCGCCAAGACTTGGCAGCGGGCGGTGCGGTCACAGACACATACACGTACACCTACTACAATGATGACTTGTTATTCACTCAGGTCGAAGCGCGTCCGGGGCAGCCCAATCGCACGACCTCATACACCTACGACGCGGCGCATCATCTGAAAACGACGACCGACCCGAACGGCGGCGTGACGACATACGATTACGATAACGCGGGCAATCGCACGAGCGTGACCGACCCGCTCGGTGTCACAACCGCATCCACACTGAACGCAAATGACCTGCCGACGCAGACAACGCACAAGGTCAACAACGTCGTGCAAGATACGATTAACAATACGTTCGACGCGCGCTATAATTTGACGAGCGCCGTCACGGTGGCGGGAAATCTGACACTGAGCACAAATCCCGGCTACAATGCGAACAACTACTTGACGACTGTCACCAACGCGGTGCAAGGGAGCACCTCCGGCTCAAACACCTTCAATGTCAATTATACTGACAACAACCTCGCCCAATCCATTACACCTGCTTTTTGGAATGGCAGTTACTTTCTTTTGTATGACAACGCCAACCGAGTGCGCTGCTTTCGAAATGGCGGCATCGTCTCGCTGGTTTCATGGAATTATTATGCGGATGGCAACCGGAAATATCAATACTCCGGCTTTCATCCATTCATAGATTGTCCTGATTCCGGTGACCCGGGTCCAGGGCTGTGGTCGCCGTATGCGGTGCGAGAGAGTTATCTTTACGATGGACAGAAATTGAACCGCCGGGAGTGGCGTCCCTACACGGTGGATGATCCTGGCATCAATGGCTTGAATGCCTTGAGCACCTACACCTATGATGGCTCCGGCAACTTGACGCAAGAGGCGCATACCGATTATCAAAACAGCGCCAACAACTTTACGCGCACATATGGATGGAGTTGGCAGGGCGGCGCGTATCGTTTGACCAGTTTCACACAAGGCAGCGCAAACGCCACACTCGACTATGACCCGCAAGGACGCATCGTGCGCCGCACCACCTCGCAAGGATACAGCGATTATTCGTATGAAGATGGCACCGACTGGCTCGTGCGCGAGACGTGGCACGCCGCGACGAGCGGGCAAGTCTTTGACCTGTATCGCTACTGGTATGCTGACGCGACAACACGCACCCAGCAACTCGACAGGAATTATGCGTGTTGTCGCGTCACACGGGCGTCCGAGCCGCGTCGAGGTTGCTAATACGACCAACGACTTGCAGTACCTGAACCGTTACGATACCTATTACCTGCAATACAACTGGCACGGCGATGCGGCGACGCCGATTGACCTGAATGGCGGCAATGCGGGCGGCTGGTCGGCGTATGACCCGTGGGGCAATCCCGTCACCGGTTGCAACTGTCCGGGCGATGGACGCGTGGCGGGCTATTACAACTGGAACGGCGGCTTTGGCTATCAGTATTTCAGCGCGCTGGGCATGTATTACGTGCACGGACGCTGGTATAGTGCCGACATCGGACGCTTTATCTCGCCCGACGCGAAAGGCGAGTCAATCGTATAGCAAACCCGCCTCTTTCTCATCGAAAGAGGCGGGTTCATTTCACCACGACTTGTTGACCATCCAACAAACCATCAAACTATAACAATTTTCCCTGTTTCCCATCGCGCGGAAAATCTATCGCCGCCTTGATGAACTCGCGGAACAACGGATGCGGGCGTTCGGGACGCGATTTGAATTCGGGATGAAATTGACTGCCGAGCATGAACGGATGGTCGCGTAGTTCGGCGATTTCGACGAGATTGTGGTCGGGCGATTGTCCGCTGTAAACCAAACCCGCTTCGCTCAACATTTCGCGGAATTCGTTGTTGAATTCAAAACGATGGCGATGCCGTTCGCTAATGTGGTCGGTGCCGTACGCCGCGTGCGCTTTGGTATGCGCCTCCAAATGGCACGGATACGCGCCGAGCCGCATGGTGCCGCCCAAATCGGCAATGCCGCGCTGTTCCTCCATCAAATCAATAATCGGATATTTGGTGTTGGGGTCGAATTCGGTGGAATTGGGCTCGTCGCTTTCGAGCACACTGCGCGCGAGTTCAATGCACATGACTTGCATGCCCAAGCACAAACCGAGATACGGCAGTTGATGCACGCGCGCGTATTTGGCGGCAAGAATTTTGCCCTCGATGCCGCGATCGCCAAAACCGCCGGGCACGATTACGCCATCCACTTTTGCCAAACGCTCAAAGCCGCGATCTTTTTCCAAATCTTCGGACAGAATCCAATCAATTTCGATGTCGCGATTGTGATGCAAACCTGCGTGCACCAACGCTTCGCGCACGCTCATGTACGCGTCGGGCAATTCGACATATTTGCCCACAATGGCGATGCGTAATTTTTCTTTCGGCGCGACGAGGCGGTCCACCAAATCCTGCCATTCGCGCAAATCTACGGCGCGGTCGGTAAAGCCAAAACGTTCGGCGATGAATTTGCCCAGACCGTGTTCTTCTAACATCAACGGCACTTGGTAAATCGTCTGCGCGGTGGTGAGGGGAACGACGGCGCGCTTTTCGACATCGGTGAAGAGCGCGATTTTTTCGCGGATGCTGTGGTCAATCGGCGCGTCGGCGCGCAGCACAATGGCGTCGGGCTGAATGCCGATGGCGCGCAAATCGCGTACGCTGTGCTGGGTCGGTTTGGTTTTCAATTCACCCGTCGCGCCGATGGAGGGCACGAGCGTGACGTGAATGTACATCACGTTGTCGCGTCCCACATCTTTGCGCATTTGCCGAATGGCTTCGAGAAATGGCTGTCCCTCGATGTCGCCGACGGTGCCGCCGACTTCGACGAGCAGCACGTCGGGGTTGCTGCCTTTGGCGGCGAGGACGATACGCCGTTTGATTTCGTTGGTGATGTGCGGAATCACCTGCACGGTGCCGCCGAGATAATCGCCGCGTCGCTCTTTGGCAATGACTTCGGAGTACACTTGTCCCGTCGTGACATTGGAATAGCGCGTGAGATTTTCGTCAATAAAGCGTTCGTAATGTCCGAGGTCGAGGTCGGTTTCCGCGCCGTCCTCCGTCACAAAGACTTCGCCGTGTTGGTACGGGCTCATCGTACCAGGGTCCACGTTCAAGTACGGGTCGAGCTTTTGAACAGACACGTGGATGCCGCGCGCTTTCAAGATGCGTCCGATGGAAGCGACGGTCACGCCTTTTCCGACGGACGAAGAGACACCGCCGGTGACAAAAATGTATTGAGTCATACAAAAAGAATACAACAAAAACACGGAGCGCTGATACTCCGTGTTTTTGAGAGACAATTATTGTCCGGCTGTAGGATGCAGCCGGTTGATGAAATGCAGGACGGGCAACGCCGCGCGTTGTCTTGTACGTACTTGCACGTTGCAAAATTATACCATACTTGCCAAATCTGCCGCCGCGCGTTTGGTGTCGAGAAAAACCAAGCCCAGTTTCGCATCCCGGCGCGCCAATACCGTTAGGACCGCTTCTTCGCCGACGGCGTTCAACAAAACGTAACCGTTATCGCCGCGCACATACACTTGGTCGAGTCCGCCGCGTCCGAGTTCCGAAGCAATGCGTTCGCCGAGCGATAACATCGCCGCAGACATGGCGGACACGCGGTCTTCTTCCGTCGTGGCGGGTAAATCGGAGGCAATCGTCAAGCCATCTACGCTGACGACCGCCGATGCTTCAATGTCTGGGCTGGAAGCGCGCATATTGCGCAAGCGCTCGATGATGAGTTGGGTGCGCGTCTTTTGGTCTGCCATAACCTTGCTCTCCTTGGGTCAATCCCTTTCCACTGCCGGTGCGATTGAATTTCGCCCGCAAGGGTAACACAAGAGTATGGGGGTGTCAATAGCAAGTGAGCGAGGAACGAGCGATGAGCGATGAGTTGGCGGGGCGAAAGCATTTGACTTGTTTCAGTTGGCGAGTTCGATTCTATGCTATAATCGCGCTTGTCTGAACGTCGAACATTTTGATTGTGTATGCAGGAGGCACGCCGTATGGCATTCGGTATCAAGGTGACGCGGCACAAGCGAGTGGATGTGGTCGAAGTCAGCGGACGCATTGACTCGAGCACGGCGCCCCAATTTGAAGCCGCGATTCAAAAAATCATTGACGAAGGGCGCTACCGCATTGTGGTGGATTTGAAACAGACGGAATATATGAGCAGCGCCGCGTTTCGTGTGCTCATTTCGGCGCACAAGCAAGTGCAAAAGGGCGCCCACCGCGGAGATGTTCGCCTTGCCGGTGTTTCTCCCAAACTGATGGAGACGTTCAAACTCGGCGGCTTTGACGAGCTGTTTAAATTTTTTGAAAATCAAGTTGACGCCGTCGGCAGTTACTGAAGTGCCATGCACTGTATGATTTGGAACCAAGCGAACGTCCTTCGTTCGCTTTTCTTTTTGTTCGTTCTGTTACCGCTTGCCGCGTGCGCGCAAGCCGCGTCGTTCGCTCCTTCCCCGCCCCTCACTGCGCGCGCCGCCAGCGGCGTCGCGACGAATCTTCCCGCGACGCCGACAACGATTGCATTGCCCACCGCAACCGCGACACAACAAGCATCGCCGACGCGTACCGAACCGCCGACCGCGACGCGCGAGCCGCTTCCGACGAACACGCGCACGCCGACGCACGTTCCGCCAACCGCCACAAAAATTCCCGCGATGGCAACGCACACGCCAACAAAAATTCCGCCAACTGTAATTCCAACGAATCAACCAACCAACCAACCTTTCGCGCCGACGGAATTGATTGCGATTCCCGAAGGCGTTCTGCGAATGGGCGGCAAAGCCGACACCGATGACCCCGATGAGAAACCATTTCATGACGTGACGATGTACGAGTATCGCATTGACAAGTACGAAGTGACGAACGCGCAATATCAGGCATGTGTCGCCGCAGGTGTTTGTCCCGCGCCCGCGAAAAATTCTTCGTACACGCGTCCGTCATATTTTGGCAACCCCGAATTTGCGAATTATCCCGTCGTGAATGTGACGTGGCACGATGCGAACGCGTACTGCGCATGGATTGGGCGTCGTTTGCCGAACGAGGCGGAATGGGAACGCGCGGCGAAAGGGGTTGAAAATTGGCGTTACACCTGGAGCAACAGCATCGGCATGCATTTTGAATGGAACGCGATTTTTCACGGTTCGCCGATTTCGTTTTGTGAGGCAAGCTGTCCGCTGCCGAATTATTGGCAAGATGTCAACGACGGTTTTCCCGATACTGCGCCCGTCGGACAATTTTCGGAATATGACAACAGCAGCGGATTCGGTGTGATTGATATGGCGGGCAACGTCGCGGAATGGACGAACAATTGGTACGACGCGAATGCGTACACCGACGGCAACGACATTTACGGACCGAGCGAGCCAACCGGCGCCAAAGTGGTGCGCGGTGGGTCGTGGGCGGACGAACCGCGCCGCAATTCCGACCGCGAACCGCAAGCGCCCGATTATTCATCCGACCGCATTGGTTTTCGCTGCGCGCAATGAATCGCGGTGCGTTGCGCGTGGACTTTTCGCGCGAAGCATGGGCGATGAAATGGGATAGAATAAAACACGGAAGGAGGACTTGTGCTCCAACGATTCGACGTACTGACGGCGACGCGCTCGATTCCCGAACGCATTTTGTATTTTGCCGAGTTGTGGATGGGCGGTATGTTTTTGCAAGATGAAGCGTACGTGTACATGCGCGAACGGCGCAATCCGTTCGCGAGTGGTTTGTTGTACACCGTCTTGCTCGGCGTCCTCATCGCGGCAGGCGGACTGTTGGGTGCGCTCGCGCGTTACGCGACATCCCCTTCGCTCGATGCCATCAAGAATACGGTGCTCGCGCATTTACAAGCCATGCCGTTTTATGAGCAAATGAGCGCGAGCGCGCAGGGCAATTTCATTACGCAGTTCAATCAAACGTGGGAGCTGCTGGCTCCGCTCTTGACGCCGTATCCGGCAGCGTCGGTCCAAATCGTGCAGCTGCTCGCGTCGCCGCTGACCATTCCATTGGGCATGGCAATCTCGTGGGGCATCTATGGCGCGTTGGCGCATTGGGTAGCGCGGCGTTGGAATCCCGAAATCTCGCTCGGCGAAATTTTGGGTCCGCTCGCGCTGGCGTCCTCGCCGCAGCTGCTGAATGTGTTGAACGTGTTCCCGAATGTCGGTATCAGTCCGCTCGTCACATTCCTATGGTTTCTCGTCAGCGCCATCACGGCAATCCGCGTGACCTATCGCACGACGGGCAGGAATGCCGTACTCGCCGCATTCTTTCCAATTGTTTTGGGCTTGGTCATTCTCGCGGTGTTGATTCTAGTGCCGCTGTTGCTTTTGACGCGAGGTGGACAATGAATCTGCGCGAATTATTTGTCGGCGCGTTGACGCTGCGTTCCGCGACGATGACGCAGCTGCGCGAACGTTCCGATGTATTCTTTCAAGGGTTCGTCGTCCTGTTTGTCGCCGCGTTGATTGCCGGCGCATTTGGCGCGACGCAAACGCTCGCCGCGCGCGCCGTCCCCCCCCCCTCCGAAGAGGCGGTTCTCGCGCAAGCGCAAGCTGCCTTGGCGCAATCGCAAATTCCGCCCGCGTATCGCCCGATGGCGGAAGGATATGCGGTGAATGTCGCATCCATGATTTATGAATTGGCGCAGCTGCCGCCGCAAGCGGGCGAGTGGGGCAGACCGTTGGCGCGGCTGCTCGATTGGCTCGGCACGGTCTTGAGCGCGCCGTTCGCGTTTGGGTTCATTGGTTGGACGCTGTTCGCGGGCTTGCTCTTTGGCGCAGTGGCGCTGTGGTTGTTGGGCGGACGCGGCACGCTGAAGCAAATTTTAGGTTTGACCGCGCTCGCCGCCGCGCCGCAAGCCTTCACCGCGCTGCCCGCGCTGTTGAGCACTCTGGCGACGCTGACCGGAGTTTCCGCGTTCACCGCGCTGAACGGCTTGTTCGGTCTCGTCATCGCGTTGTGGAGCGCCGCCATCTATGTCCAAGCCACCGCCGTCGCGCAAAGTTTCTCTATCGGACGCGCGCTGGCATCCATCGTGATTGGATTCGTGATTCTCGCGATCGTCGCGCTGTCAGCGCTTCTATTCCTCGTATTTGCGATTGGTCGCGTGGCGAACGCGTTGTGAGACGCGGACAAACAAATCCTTGTGAATAACAATCAACCGCGCCGTTCGTCGCATGACGGGCGGCGCGGTTTGTTTGGAAAAGAATATACCAAATCCTTACCTTTCCATAACCAAATCCAAAATGACGCGGTGTAAAATAATAAAAAATTTTTTCTATTCACGCGTTCGAGTTCTGCATCAAGCGTCGAAAACTGATACCATATTGTGACCATCTCCCGACGATGATGCGATGAAGAATAGATTTTAATTGCGCTTGTTGATTGGTTTTCTTTTCAAGGAGGCATCGTGCTTTCCGTCGCTGCGCTTGCCTCGGACAATCTGGTTAGTTTGGTTTGTGTTTGGCTCCGCCGCGCGAGGGCGCGCCGTGTGGAAACTTGCCGCGCGCCGCGCGCGGATACTTTCTGCTATGAAAAGGTAGGACAAATTTGTAATTTGTCATCCCGATGCTACTTTTCGTACGCGCAGGTGACAAATTACTGCGATGCAGTTCATCGCCTTTGTCGTACGCGACTCTTCGCGTTCCACCGTAACCCCGAATTTCATCACCAGAACATACAGTCCGGAAGTGAGCCCACAAAATGTAGTGCGGGCAATGTTGTGCTGTACGCCGATTTTGCCGTTGCAAAGGAATGTCTGCCTCACATGGAATTGCTCAAGCCAGTTTTCTCTCAGTCCACATCAAGTTTCTCGTTCGTAATCACTGGAGTTGCCTATGAACCGTTGGCTCACCCGCAGCCACTGAAAATGGACGGTGGTAGGGCAAATTTAAAATTTGCCGTACATTTTCAGAGGAATTATCCATGCAAGCATACTTGCACCACAACACATGAAAATCTGCCTGCTCCCTTCGCCCTTTGGGCGAGGGGCTGGGGGTGAGGGGTTATTTTCGGAGGAGGTCAAAATGAATCGCGCGCTCCGCAAAATGATGTCGTTCATTGTTCTTTGCGCCATTGCATTGATAGCTTTGTTGTTACCTTGTCTGATATCGCCGTACGAACTCTCTGCTGCACCACCAACTCAAGGAGCTAGTGGAGGAACGACCCCGGAACAAGCTTTCCAAGCTGCCCTTGCTTCTTATATTCAACGGACATCGCCCAAAGTCCGTCTTGAGCTAGCAGAACTCAAGAAGAAAGACCGCTGGGCATATGCTGTGGCGCAAGCGCCTCAGCCTCATAGCGAGCTTTTTGTGGTGCTGTTGGCACGGAAAGATAATGACGGTCGCTGGGTCGCAATTGCACCCATTACCTCCCCTGCAAAGGTATACAATGATTTGTTGAAGATGTTCCCATCGGCGCTGATTGATGATCGTACTAAAGTCTTTATGCAGCAGCCTGAATCAATTGAAGCGATTTCAAATTTCGGAGGGCACAAACTCCCGTGGGCGAGTGGACAAATCGGATATGTCACTCAGAAAGACAATTGTTCGCCATCAGGTTGCGCGGGAAGTGGTCATGAGAATCAAATAGATTTTGACATTGGTGGGGCCGGTACTTCTGGCAATGTATACGCATCAAAACCTGGAACCGTTGTGTTTGTAAAGGAAAGCAGCAATAGTGGGTGCGGGAGTCTTTCATGTTGGCAACAGGCAAACATGGTCGTCATTCAACATGGTACCAGTGAATATTCTTGGTATGTGCATCTGGCATACAACAGCGTAACAGTTAATGTTGGCGATGCTGTCGGTTTTGGCAGAATGATCGGGGTTGAAGGCGCGACGGGATATGCTTCTGGAGTACATCTTCACTATATGGCCTCCACGAGTGTTCCTGCTTGGACAAATCCAAATGATCCGAATGTTGCCCCGTGGCCTACAGGGATTACACCGGTTGACTTTGCTGAATCCTCTTGGTCGGGGTTGATGCCTGGGCAATCCTATACATCACAGAATAGCGGTGGCGGTCCACCTTCCGGCTACACTTTCTGTGCCAACGAAGGGCAACGCTGCAATTTTAGCGGCACGAAAGATGTGGCATACGGCGCCAATGGAAGCTTCTATTACAAGTACAACATCACGGGGGGAATAGACTGCAACAATAGTGTATTTGGCGATCCCGCGTACGGTGTTAGCAAGGCGTGCTATACCAAAGACAGCAGCCAACCGCCACCGCCTCCGCCGGGACAATGGCATGTGGAATACTTTAGCGACAAAAATCTCGGCAGCCGTTGCTACGACGGTTACGAAAACAGCGTTTACATTTTCAAGAAATGGGATGGAGCGTCTCCTGCCTCCGGCTGCCCCAGTGATGGCTTTAGCGCGCGCTTTACACGGACTGTTAACTTTCAAGGTGGGACTTATTCTTTCCACCTCGAACACGATGATGGAGCGCGCCTATTTGTGGATGGACAAAATCTGATTAATACCTGGTGGGATGGTGGTGGCGGACACGACGGGGCAAAAGACCTATCAGGCAACCATGAAGTCAAAATCGAATATTATGAAAATACAGGTGGGGCTTATATCGAAGCGTGGTGGCGTGGTGCAGGAGCATTACCGAATGATCCCGCCAATGATCTCTATCAATGGCGTGGTGATTACTATGGCAATCGCGATTTGTCATTTCGTCCTCCAATGACACTGAATGAGGGAAACGGTTCTCTGGATAAGAATTGGGGCAGCGGAAGCCCCGGCTATGGTATGCCAAGTGACAACTTTAGTGTTCGCTGGAATCGGATTGCCGCCTTTGAGTGTGGACGCTATCGGTTCAATGTCCATGCAGATGATGGAGTGCGCCTCTGGGTGAATAACCAGCAGCTCCTTAATGAATGGCGCGACCAAGTGGCGGATTTCTATCCCGAAGCCGACCTGCCTGCCGGTAATTTGCCAATCAAAGTAGAATATTATGAAAGTGGTGGTGGCGCGGCGATTCAAGTGAATTGGCAAAAACTCTCGAGCTGCGTTACGCCACCCTCCGCACCAACTCCTATCACTCCCCCCAATGGCGCGAACAATCCCTACAACTATGATTTGACGTTCCAATGGAACGCGGTATCCGGAGCGAGTGAATATCTAATCGAGTGGTGGGGCGGTCCATATTCGACCATGCAGCCGTGCGGTTGGTCAAGCAACACTTCGTGCCACATTGGGCAGGTCATTCCAGGCAATACATACTCTTGGCATGTCAAGGCGCGCAATAGTGCAGGGGAAAGCGGCTGGAGCGGTACATGGACATTCACCCTCCAGGCAAAACCTCCTGCCGCCAATTTTGACGCCTGGCCGCAAAGTGGGAATGCGCCTCTAACCGTTGCCATGCACATCATTGATACCTCAAACCTCACAAGTTGTTCATGGGATTACGGTGATGGACAAACCGGTACATCTTGCGCATCGAATCACGAGCACACTTATACCAAGGCTGGCACCTACACGGTACGTTTGGATGTTAGCGGACCCGGTGGCTCAGACAGCATGACGCGCAACAATTACATCGCCGTCAGCAGTCCGCCCACAGACCACTGGCATGTCGAATTTTTCAATAGTTTCACGCCGGGCTCCAACCGGTGCTTTGATGGATCGAATTATGGAACGTACCTTTTCTATTATTGGCGTTCTGAGCCGCCCAATCAAGCTTGCTCCGCCGATAATTTCAGCGCGCGGTTCAGTAAACGCGTCAACTTTGCGGGCGGCGCGTACCAATTCCACATTGACCATGACGATGGCGGACGACTCTATCTCGATGGAAGCCTGATCATTGATAATTGGAGTTATGGCTCAAACGACGTTACGAGAAACGTCACCGCAGGATTGCATGATGTTCTGTACGAAGTGAATGACACAGGTGGGCTGGCAAAAGCCGTCGTATGGTGGCGGGGACCGGGAGCATTACCAGAAAATATACGTGATAACTCCAAGTGGTGGGCGCAATATTGGGGCAACCAGTGGTTTGAAGATCAACCCCCGCTGGAACAAAACGAGGCAACCATCGATCACGATTGGAACCTCGATGGTCCAGGATTGGGTGTGCCTTCAGACAATTTTAGCTCGCGCTACACCAAGACCATCACATTTGCCTGCGGGCACTATCAATTCCTTGTTTCCAGCGATGATGGCTATCGTCTTAAATTGGACGGGAACATCATTGGAGAAAAGTGGATTGACGGAGTCTGGTGGGGGCAAGCACATCAAGCTGACATCACAGCCGGAGTCCATGAAATTGTTCTGGAACACTATGAGAAGGATGGAGCCGCTGCGATTCACCTCAGCTGGACGAATGTAACTCCATGTGCAGCTCCACCCGGTGCTTTCAACAAGAGCAGCCCTGCCAATGGGACGGCAGGACAACCAACGAATCCAACATTAGTCTGGGGTAGCAGCAGTGGTGCAGCGAACTATGAATACTGCCTTGACACGACGGATAACAACACGTGCGATAGCGCGTGGACGAACATTGGGAACACAACAAGCAAAACCTTGAGCGGCTTGAACAATGGCACACAGTACTATTGGCAAGTTCGTGCGCGCAACACGGCAGGTACAACGGATGCCAACGCGGGAGCCTGGTGGAGTTTTACTACTCAAACCCAAACGACAAACGCGAACCTCCTCAAGAACCCCGGCTTTGAACTGGATGCCGACACAAACACCATCCCCGACAACTGGGGCGCAAACACCAAGTTTAGGCGCGTCGGCAAGCCGCATATCGAAGGTAGCTACGCGGGCAGGCTGAGTGCGACGGATGACAAAGCGGTAACGATTACGCAAAAGATTCTCAATCTCACGGCAGGCACGACCTATGCCGCTTCTTGTCAGGTGAATATTCCTGCGACGACGGATGCCTTCACATTCAAGGTCCAAATCCGTTGGTACAATTCACTCAACAGAGCGATTCGCACCGATGTAATCGAAAGGACATTCACAGGCAAGACGAATGGATGGGAAAAGGTCACACGCGATATTGTCGCTCCTGCCGGAACCGCCTCCGCACAGTTCCAGTTTGTCGCCACGAGTCTGAATGCCAAGATCAACGTGGATGACTGTTCATTCACGCAAAAGTAAAGTGAACGTGCAGAATAAAAAAAAGAGCCGATGGCAAAAAACCATCGGCTCTTTTTAGAAAGGATAAAGGACTCATTGGTTTAGCGTCACGCCCAACAACTTGGCAAAATTTTCCTCCAACTTGAAAAACACGTCCGGCGTGAGTTGATAAAAATACGCGTTGAGCACCTGAAACTTGTCAAACACCAACATCACGCCGACGAGAATCAAGATGGCGCCGCTGATGACTTCAATTGTATGCAGATATTTGTTGAAACCTTTCAAGCGCGTCACCATCGAATCCAACGCGAACGCGGTCAAGAGGAACGGCACACCCAACCCTGCGGAATACATCAGCAACAGCGCGGTGCCTTCCAACGCGGTGGAGGTCTGCGTTGCCGCGCCGAGGATGAGCGAAAGCATCGGACCGACGCACGGCGTCCAACCCGCCGCAAATGCCATGCCCGTCAAAAACGAACGCGGATAACCCAATTCGTTCGAGCGAAATTGCATCCGCGCTTCTTGATACAAAAATGGCAGCTTGACAATCCCCAGCATATTGACGCCAAAAATAATCAAGATGATGCCGGAGATGTGCGCGAGCAGCAGCTTGTCAACGAATTGCGTCAACGCAAACAGCGCCGACCAAATTGCGATAAAAATGGTTGTAAAGCCCAACACAAACGCGAGCGCGTGGGACATCACCTGTCCACGCGGCACAGTCACGCCTTGCGGTGTTACCGCCGCACCGCTGAGATAACCGATATAAATTGGCACGAGCGGCAAAACGCACGGGGAAAGAAACGATAGTAAGCCCGCGCCAAATGCCAGAGTGAAAAGTGGAATGCTCATACGCTCTTTTTACTCATTCTGCCCGGGATTGTCACCTGTCATTTGTCATCAAATTTTTTACGCCCTCGTCCCTCGCCTCACTCATTGCTCGTTACTCATTCCTCGCTTCTCGCCTCTCGTTTCTCTCTCAATCATCATCCCGCTCGTCCTTGCTCGGATGTTCGCGTTTCAATTCGTCAATCTCGCGCTGTATATCGCGTTCGCGGCGTGACAGGGAATACATGTACAAAAACAACAGCAGCCAAATCACCCCAAACGCGAAAAATAAATACGACAAATTGCGTACTTCGATGAGAATCTGTTTCAGTAAATCTTCCATTTTTCACCGCCGCGCGAGATTGTCATTTATCACAGTTGTTTCGAACAGAGTGAGAAATCTCAGTGTCAGCGAGACTTCTCGTCTGCGCGCGAAATGACAGTGCGACCTATTCTCCGAATTGCTCGCGCAGTTCCGCCACCTGACTTTGCAGACTCGCCAATTTGGTGCGTTGATACAACAGGTAGAAATACAACAACATTACCCCCACAATGCACACAATCAGCGTAGTGAGCATTTCCGGTGTGATGTTAAAAGTGAATTCGCCGCCCGCGTTCGTGCCAAACAAAACGGGGTGCAGTCCGCGCCACAAACGCGGCGCAATCATAATAAAAGGCACATCCGCCGCGCCGATGAACGTAAATACGGCGGCAATGCGCGCAATGGTCACGTCATTGCTGGCGGACATTCGCAGCATCATGTACGCGACATAGACGAGCCACAAAATCAAAAACGACGTCAAGCGCGCTTCCCACGTCCACCATGTGCCCCAGACCGGGCGCGCCCAAATCATGCCCGTCGCCAACGAAATCGCGCCAAACAGGACGCCGAGCTCCATGCACGCGTGCGACACGCGGTCGTATTTCAGATTGCCGGTTTTCAAAAACAACCCGCCCGCCACCGCCGCAATCAGAATCGAAGTCAACGACGCCGCGTTCGAGCCCATGTGAAAATAAAAGATGCGTTGAATCGAGCCCATCGTCGCTTCGGTCGGCGCATACACGAACGCAAAATACAAACCCGCGCCGACGCCAAGAAACGCGGCAATGCCCAGAAGATTCGACCAATTACGCGTTCTACTCATCCGTACACCTCAGAGAGTGTTTCATAATTCATTCGTCGCGAGTTTGAGCATGCGCCGAATACTTGCGAGATAGGTCATCGTCTCACTGGAGACCACCGTGTGCTCATAATCGCGTGCCAACCGCCGA
>Ga0070741_10001436_pt1 | contig 72653 bp, 64 predicted proteins | sample Coa_R1_4_FD_66440 | JGI IMG/M metagenome (GOLD analysis project Ga0070741, IMG submission 66440) | Surface soil microbial communities from Centralia Pennsylvania, which are recovering from an underground coalmine fire - Coalmine... | ecosystem: Environmental > Terrestrial > Soil > Unclassified ... | reverse complement strand
GTGTTGCGGGCCAAGGGGCTGGCTCATGGCGCACCGCCTTCGGAGGATTGGGGGCCGGGAGCGCCGTTGCGCGTCTCCGCGCCGCCGGCCGGGCCGGCATGGCTGTCGCCTGGCCCCGCGGCCGGAGCGCTGGCGGAGTCGGTACCCGGATCGGCAGCCGCGGCGGCCTCGCTCGCCGTTACCACGCGGTTGCGCCCCGCGCGCTTGCCGACGTAGAGGGCCGCGTCCGCCCGCGCGATGAGGCTGGTGCCGTCGGTCGCGTCGGTGGGGAACGAGGCGGTGCCGATAGTGACGGTAATCGGCAGCCGCTGCTTCTGCCACATGAACTGGGATGCTTCCACGGCGCCGCGCAGGCGCTCGGCGAGAAAGCGCGCGCCGATGGGTTCGGTGTCGGGCAGGAGCACCACGAACTCGTCTCCACCGTAGCGCACCAGGGTATCGGAGAGGCGCATCTCGGTCCGGAGCAGGTTGGCAAGCGTGGCGATCAGGTGGTCGCCCGCCTGGTGGCCATAGGTGTCGTTGATAACCTTCAGGTTGTCGGAGTCAACCACGAGCGCCGCGAGCGGCCGGTTGTAGCGCCCCGCGCGCGCCACCTCCTGCGCGAGCAGGAAGTCGAAATGGCGGCGATTGTACAGGCCGGTGAGCCAGTCGATGCGCGAGAACCCCTCGACCTTGTCGCGCGCCTCCTGCACCGACTCACGCACGCGGCGTGTCTCCTGGGCGAAGAAGCCGGCCACGTAGGCGGTGAGCCAGAGCGCGGCCAGATTCGCCCAGATCTGGCCGAGACCGCGCGCCAGGATGAAGGCGATGCCCCGTGAGAGATCGAGCAGGACCCGGGGGCTCACGCCGCCGAGGTCCGGCGCCAGGCCGGGCGCGGGGCCGCTCTGGCCCAGGGCCTGCGGCACGGCCAGCAACTCGCCGAGCGCGGTCGTGCCGACGACGAGATACAGCGCCGAGGTGAGCGCGGCCAGCGCGAAGCAGGGGCGCAGGCCGAGCGTAAGCGCCGCCCCCATGATCGTGAGCAGGTAGATGAAGAAGAACGGACTGCTCTCGCGACCAGAGAACCAGATGAGGACGGTGGCGAAGCCGAGGTCGGCCAGGTTGCCGTAGAAGAGCATGCGCCAGGTGAAGTAGCGGTCCGGCAAAAGGCCATGGTAGGCGAGCGTGAACAGCGCCCAGGTGGCCACCGCGAGCGCCGGCACGGCGTCGCGGGCCAGGTCCAGCGAGAAGTAGGCCCAGATGATGAAGGCGCAGAGCACCAGCAGGTTGGTGGTGGCGTACAGCCGCCGGTAGCCGCGCAGCTCGCGCAGGCTCTCCAGCTCCATGTTGGTTTCCACCCGCGCGGTGGGCACGAGGGGCCGGCGCACCGCGCGCCCGCCCCTCGGCCCCGGTTGCCGAGCGATGAACGGTCGCCGCGCTACGCGCGCGCCGCGGGAGCCCGGCACCCCGCAGCGCGCGCGCGACGGAGCGCTAGCGCGGCTTCACGATCACGTCGACGAGCGCCACGTTGCCCTGCCGGACCTGCTCGAGGGCGCGGTCGATCGCCGGCCGAAGGTCGTCCGGGTCCTCGACCGGGCCCTCGGCGTAGCAGCCGAAGCTGCGCGCCAGGGTGGCGAAGTCGGGCGGCGGGTCAGTCATGCGCATGCCGATCCAGGCGTTCTCCTCGGGCCGGTTGCGCACCTGGGCGATGAGCTGCTGGTGCTCCTCGTCGTTGTAGTACGAGCGGTTGTTGCGGACGAAGCAGAGCAGGGGCAGCTTGTAGTGGACGGCGGTCCACAGCGCCTGGGGCGCCATCAGGAAGTCGCCATCGCCGATCATCGCGACGGGCAGCTTGCCGCTGTCCTTGTGCGCCAGCGCCACGCCGACCGCGCCGCCGGGGCCGTAGCCCAGGCCGCCGCCGCCGCCCTCGCCGCAGTACTGGCGCGGCTGGTTGAACTCCCAGATGCCCGGCGCGAGGCGGTACGAGCGGCCGAGCGCGAGCACCCAGTCCTCGTTCTTCACGGCGTCGTAGACCTCGCCCATCATGCGGCGAATGGAGATCGGGCGGCTGTTCCAGGCCTCCTCAGTCTGCTTGCGCCAGCCGGCCCACATCTCCTGGCGGATCTGGCCCAGCTTCTCCGCGCGCGCCTTGAGCCGCGCCTGGTCCGCCTTGCCGCTCTCCACCAGCCGGCGGCAGGCCGCGAGCAGTTGCGGCAGCGCTGCCTCGGGGTCGGCCAGCATCGGGATGTCAACGGCGGGGAGGCGCTGATAGTCGGTGGTCCAGGCGCGCTGGATCAGCTCGTCGGTGGAGATGTTCGCCGTGACGCAGCCCTGCTTCAGCATGCTGCTCGCGTTGCGGGCGGGCTTGACCGGTGGGACCGAGGTGGCGCCCGCGAAGTCCACGTTCTCCAGGCCGAGCACGAAGTCGGCATCGGGCAGCAGGCGGCGGGAGGCGCCGGTGAGGTTCATCGGGTGGCTGGTCGCCATGCTCACCTCGGACTCGCCGTCGAGCACCGGCACGCTCATCAGCGAGGCGATCTCCGCCAGTGCCGCGAAGGCCGCTGGCGTGCGGCCGAGACGGTCGGCCACGATCACGGGCAGCTCGGCCTTCGCGAGCAGCTCAGCGACGCGCTCGATCGACTCCTCGGGCGCCGGGATCGGCGGCGCGGGCGCATAGCGGCTCGCCGGCGGCACCGGCACCGGTCCCGACAGCGCACCCTCCTGCACCTCGGCGTCGAAGCACACGTAGACGGGGCCGTAGGGCTTCGTCATGGCCGTACGGTAGGCGCGATAGAGCGACTCGGGGATGTCGCCGACGCCGTGGGGCTGGTCATCCCACTTCACGAAGTCGCGCACGAGGTTGCCCTGGAGGTTGGCCGTGTGGATCCAGTCGATCCATGGCCGCCGCAGGCCAGCCTCCATTGGGCCGGTGCCGCCGAGCACGAGGACCGGGGAGCGGTCGCACCAGGCATTGAAGATCGCCATGGTGGCGTGCTGCAGGCCGACCACGTTGTGGACGAAGGCGCCCATGATGCGGCCGGTGGCCTTGTAGTAGCCCTGCGCGATGGCGACGGCGATCTCCTCGTGGTTGCAGAGGATCATCTGCGGCGACTGGTTGCCGCCGTAGTTCACGAGCGAGTCGTGGACGCCGCGGTAGCTGGCGCCGGGATTCAGGGCGATGTACTCGAGGTTGAGTGCGCGCAGGACGTCGACCACGACGTCGGAGCCGTAGCGGGGGTCGCGTTCGTAGGGAGGGACGTTGCTGGGCTTCTCGATCTCCGAGAGCGGCTTCGAGCGGGTGACGGCCACGATGCTTCCTCCGCAATCTCCGCCAGCATGGCGGGGTGTCAACGTGGTGGCGGCGTCCCCGCCGCCGGGCGCGTCGTCCGGGCGCACGGCTCGCTGCCCCCTTCGCTAGCGAGCCAACTGCGAGCGCGGCCCCGTGCCCGGGAGGGCCGCTCAACTGCCGGGCGGGCGCCACACGCCCGCCCCAATTCTGGGGAACGCCCGCCCGTCGAGGCAAGGGGCGGAGCGGCGCCACGGCCGCCAGGCGCGGCGCGGGCGATAGGCCCAGCATTCAGTGTACCTATCGCGCCGATAAATGCAAGCGAGGGGGCCAGATCAGGCCGGAGACACGAGAAAGGGCCACGCACCGAAGTCCGGCACGGGCCCTTTCCCGCTGGAAGGAGGGGGGCGACTTCCAAGTAAACTGTAAAGCCCGGCTGTTAACTGCCTGCTGACAATATGTTAACAAATCCCGGGCCGGACCACCAAGGGGTGGTCTTACGGCGCGTAGGTGATCCGGTAGATCACGCCGGCCGTGTCGTCCGAGACGTACATCGCGCCGTCCGGCCCGACGGCCAGGCCCACCGGGCGGCCCCATACGTCGGCCCGGCAGATGCCTGTATTGCGCTCGGCGTCGGCCGGCCGATTGTTGCAGCGCGCCTCGCTGGGTAGCCAGCCGGTGGCGAAGTCCTGCACGGTGCCCGGCGTGCCGCCGCTCTGGGTCACGCGCACCACCTTATACCCCTGCGGCTGCGACCGGTTCCACGAGCCGTGGAGCGCGACGAACAGGTCGCCGCGGTACTCGGCCGGGAACTGCTGCCCGGTATAGAAGGCGATCCCGAGCGGCGCGCTATGCGCCGGCAGGAAGTAGGTGGGCGCACGGGTCTGCATGCAGTTGCCCAGGTGGCCGAGGTCCGGGTCGGGTACGCCGACGTTGCAGAACGGCCAGCCGAAATGGTCGCCGTCGCGCACCTCGCTGACGTACTCGGGCGGCAGGTCGTCGCCCAGCAGGTCGCGGCCGTTGACCGCGGCCCAGAGGGCGCCGGTGCCCGGGTCGACGGCGAGGCCGACCGCGTTCCGCAGGCCGCGCGCGAAGATGCGCTCGCCCGAGCCATCGGCGTTGTACTGGAGGACCGTGGCCAGGCGCTCGTCGTCGGGCTCACACACGTTGCAGGGCGCGCCCGCGCTCACGTACATCTTCCCGTCGTTGCCGAACGCCAGCGTGCGGGTCCAGTGGCTGTTGCCCGGGTTGATCGGCAGGTTCGGCACGACGACCTGCACGTCGCCCTCAACTCCCTCGCGATCGGGGATGCGCACGACACGGCCGTGCTCGGCGACGTACAGGCCGCCTTCGCGGTAGGCGATGCCGTGCGGCCGGTCCAGGCCGTCGGCGAGCACGACCGTGCGGTCGGCGACGCCGTCGCGGTCGCGATCCGGCAGCAGATACACGCGGCCGTCGTTGCGGGCGCAGCTACCGCCGTTGCACGCGTCGCCCGCCAGCTCGCGGCTAGGCGCGGTGACGGTTAGCTCGCCCTGACTGTTGAACGCCATCATCCGCGCATAGCCCAGGCCTTCCGCGAAGACGTTGATGCGGAAGCCGGGCGGTAGCTGGACCGAGCCGAGCTGCTGCTCGGTTACGCGCGACGGCGCCGCGACCGCGACCGTCGCGCCCAGGGCGGACGCAAGTGCCGCCACGAGCACTAACCGACCAACGAGCCACTGAAGCGAACCCGGGCGCGCTCGTTCCGTTCCCATGACACCCTCCTCACGCGCTCCGCCGCCACGGTTGCATCCACGGGCACTGGCCGGCGGAAGTGTCCGTGCGCCGCCATCATAGGTGGCAGGACCGGCGCCGTCAAGCACCGCCGAGGCGCCCCGACCGACACGCTGCCGCGCCCCGGGGCGGGACGCCCCGGGCGCCGGCACCACGCCTCGGGTCGCTGTGCCGCGGGGGGCCGCGGCCGGGCCGTGCTCCCCGGCCGCGCCGTCGGCTATAACCCGATCGGCAAGTCTGTACCAGGATGGAGAAGCGCATGTGGTTCCTGTGTCAGCGGCGCGGCGTGAAGCCCCGGGAAGAGTGGACGGTCACCCTGGACCAGCACCTGGTCTGGATGAAGGCACAGCACGAGGCCGGGCGCATCATCCTGTCCGGGCCAACGCCGGACCGCAAGGTGGGCATGTACCTGATCCGGGCCGGCTCGCGGGAAGAGGCCGAGAGCATCGCCAGCAGCGACCCTTACACTGCCGCCGGCTGCACGACCTTCGAGCTGACCGAGTGGGAGATCCACCAGATCCTCGGAGCCGGCCCCTTCACGGCCGAAGGGCTCGGCCGGCCGCAGCACTAGTGAGCCGGCCTCGGCGGGAGCGCCCACGCCTTAGGCACCCGAATCCGTGGATCCGCGCTTGAAGTCTTCATGCGTTGGGTGAAGGTTTCGTACACGGACTCACGGAGAGAGGATGCACCCGGCGCATTGACGAGATTCGCGCGGGCGCTCTACGCTGCCTGTAGGCCCGCGGGAGACACATTGGGCGCGGGACGGCGGTGACGGCGCTCGCTCCGGCGGCCCCACGCGATTCCTAGCTCGGAGTGTTGCTGGTGGCGGAACGCGACGCGGTCCAGGCGGTGCGCTGGGAGACGATTCGCGGCGCCGTGGGCGGGCGGCTGCGCACGCTGCGCGGCGGCCGCAGCCAGGCCGTTCTGGCCGGCGACCTGGAGGACCTGGGCTACCGGGTGTCGCAGTCGTCGGTGTGCCGCTACGAGCAGGGGCTGGTGGACGCCCCGCTCACGCTCGAACGGCTCGTCGGCTGGGCGCTGTGCTGCGAGAGCCTGAGCGCGCCGGCCTTCCGCGAGCTGCTGGCGCTGGCGGGCTTCCAATTACCCTGGGCGGTGGCGGACCTGGCCGCGATGGACGGGACGCTGCGCCATACGCGGAGCCTGCCGCTGCCCGACCAGATCGTGGTGCGGCGTCGCTTGTTGTGGCATCTATTGGGGCTCGAAGACGCGGACCCGGAGTGGGCGTGATGAGCGGGTACGCCGCGGCGGACGTTCAGACGCTGATCGCGGTCGTCGCGCCCCGGCTGGCGAGCCTGCGGGCGACGCTGCCGGTACCGCTCGCGGGCGGCGTGCCGGAGGCGGGCAGCCGTGAGCAGGCGACGCTCCTGCGCCGCGCCTTACAGGAGTGGGGCGTGGAGTGCCGGCACGCGGGCGGGCTCGCGGCCCTCGAGGCGTTCGGCATCGTGTCGGCGCGCGGCACGGAGATCACCGTGGCCGGCGACCTGCCCGCCGCCGAGCTGGCGCTGGCCTACGCGCGCTGCCTGGTGCGGCTCGCGCTGGAGCGCGGGCGCGCGTTCGCGACCTGGTTCCACTACCGGGCCGGCTGCGTCCCCGCGCACGTGACCGCGGAGGAGCGGCGAGCAATGGCCGTCGTGGACGCGATGGCACGCGCGCTGGTGGCGGGCCGCCTGGAGGCCACGCCCCGCTACCTGCTTCAGACGCGCGACGCCGCGCACTACGGCCCGGCGAGCGGGCCGTGGACGGAGTGCTCACGCGCGCTCCTCGGCGGGCTGCACCGCGCCAGCAATGCGCTCTACTGGCGCAGCGACTCGTACCAGGCCATTCGCGCGACCACCCCGATGGTGGCGCTGACCAGCCGCGTACACGCGCTACTGAGCGCCACCGCCGCTTAGCGCGGCGCCGCAGAGCGCGCGGGCCTGGCGCGCTCCTTGCGCGCGGGCCTTACGTCCGGCACAATACCCGCGTTCCGCCGAACGCGCGAGCGCGCTGGCGCTCGCGCCGCGGCAAGCGCGCGGGGATCGTTGAGTGCAGGGCTTCGACTGGCGCGTGCGGGAAACACCGCACTTCCTCTTCCACTACCTCCCCGACTCCTACGCCAGCGACCATCTGCCCTGGCTGGTCGAGCGGGCCGAGCGGGCCTGGCGCGACCTGCGCGCTTTCGTCGGCGACGGAATGCCCGCGCCGCCACCGATCAAGGTGTACCTGCTGCTCCTGCTGCCGCACCCCGAGCAGCCGGGCGAGCAGCTTGCCCGCGGCGCCTACGCCGACGTGCGGACGGGGGAGATCTGGGCCGTCTGCCGGCCCGAGTCGCCCGCCGAGGGGTTGGAAGAGGCGGTCGGGCACCTGCTGGTGTTCCAACCGTACGCGCCCGGGGCCGGCGAGGTGCCGTTCCTGCGCGAAGGGCTGGTCGCGCACATCATGGCCCACTCACTCGGGGAGGGGCTGGTGCGCCGCGGCCCGCCGTCGCCGGAGCGTATCCACCGCGCGCCCCGCGAGATGATGGAGCGCGGCGAGCCGTTCGTGATCTTTCCCTGGCTGGTCGAGCGCTCGGCCGTGAACCAGCGCGAACACGTCGGACTGGCGCTATCGTTCATCACCTTCCTGTCCGCGCAGTACGGCGTGGCCGCGCTGCAGACGTTCCTGGGCAACTACGATCCGCAGAACCCCGACGCGGCCGCGGACGCCGCCTACCACAAGCCCGTGGCCGCGCTGCACGACGAGTGGCTCGGCACCGTGGCGCGCTTCATCGGCAGCCAGGTTAGCCTGACGGACTTCTTCCGGCGGCTCTTGCCTTACGTCAAGCCGTATCCGTGGCAAGTGGCTGCCATCATGTTCTGCCTGCTGATCTCGCTGGCCTTCTCGTTTGGCCTACAGCTTAGCGTCAAGTTCCTCATCGACAACGTGATTGTGCCCGGCAACCTGTCGCTGCTGTACATCCTGCTGGGCGGCCTGCTCGTCGCCTTCGTCTTGAATGCGCTCCTCAGCCTGGCGCGCGCCTACCTGACGGCGTGGGTCAGCGAGAAGATCTTGCTCAGCCTGCGCATGACGCTGTTCGAGCACCTGCTGCGCCTATCGGCCTCGTTCTACGCGCGGGCGCGCATCGGGGACATCGTCTCCCGCCTGTCGAATGACCTGGTCGTGGTGCAGATGGCGCTCAGCCAGGCGGCGCTGACGGGCATCTTCTACTTCCTGAGCTTCAGCTTCGGTACGATCGCGCTGTTCCTCCTGGATTGGCGGCTGGCGATCGTCGTGCTGGTGCTGCTGCCGCTGCTGTTCGTCGCCACGACGCTGCTGAGCGGGCGGGTCGTCGCCGCCAGCCGCGACCGCTCGGAGCGGCTGTCCGAAGTGACCAACGTGCTCTCGGAGACGCTGAACGCGCAGGCCGTGGTGCGGGCCTTTGGCCTGCAAGCGCGCATGACCCAGCAGTTCGCGGCGGAGCTGGACCACCTGTTCGGCAGCGCGGTGCGGCTCGTGCGGCTGGGCTCGCTGTTCGGGCTGAGCAGCGGGCTGATCACGTCGCTGATCCAGATCTGCGTGCTGGGCCTGGGAGCGTACCTCATCATCGCCGACCACAGCATGACCATCGGTGTGCTGTTCTCGTTCACCGGGCTGCTCTCGTCGGTGACCAGCCCGGTCGAGTCGTTCACGCAGCTCCTGCAGTCGCTGCAGCAGGCGGCGGGCTCGATGCAGCGCGTGGTCCAGATCCTCGACGAGCGGGTGGAGGTGGCGGACGCGCCGGACGCCGCCACGCTGCCGCGGCTGCGGCACGAGCTGCGGTTCGACAACGTGTGGTTCAGCTACACGGGTGACCGGCCGACGCTGCAGAACCTGAGTCTATCCATCCCGGCCGGCAGCCACGTGGCGATCGTCGGACCGTCGGGCGCCGGCAAGAGCAGCGTCATCAACCTGCTCCTGCGCTTCTACGACCCGCAGCAGGGGCAGATCCTGCTCGACGGCGTGGACCTGCGCGTCGGCACCCAGGAGTCGCTGCGCGAGCAGATGGCGGTGGTGTTCCAGGACACGTTCGTCTTCAACACGACGATCCGCGAGAACCTGGCCTATGGCCGGCTCGGCGCCACGGATGAGGAGATCATCGCCGCCGCGCGCCAGGCGGAGATCCACGACTTCATCCTCAGCCTGCCGGCGGGGTACGAGACGGTGGTCGGCGAGCGCGGCGCCCGCCTGTCCGGCGGCCAGCGGCAGCGGCTGGCGATCGCCCGCGCGCTGCTGCGCAACCCGTCCATCCTGCTGCTCGACGAGGCCACGTCCGCGCTCGACCCGGAGACCGAGGCGCAGATCCAGGCGACGCTGAACCAGGTCACGCAGCAGCTCACGACGATCGCCGTGACGCACCGCCTCGCCTCGGCCGCGAACGCCGACCGCATCTTCGTGCTGAATGGCGGCGTGCTGGTGGAGCAGGGCACGCACGCCGAGCTGATGGCCGCGCGCGGGCTGTACGCGCGGCTGTGCGAGGAGCAGCAGGGCGCCGCGCTGGCGGGAGTGGCACCCTCGATCGAGGCGAGCCGGCTGCGGCGCGTGCCGCTGTTCGCCGACCTGCCGCCCGAGGCGCTGGCGGCCATCGCCAACCGCCTGGAGCTGGAGCGCTTCGCGCCGGGCGATGTCATCATTCGGCAGGGGGACCTGGGCGACAAGCTGTATCTGATCGACCGCGGCCAGGTCGAGGTTACAGCCGAGCACGGCGCGGGGGCCGAGCAGCACTTGAACACGCTCCACGAGGGCGACTACTTCGGCGAGATTGCGCTGCTGCTGGAGATACCGCGCACGGCCAGTGTGAGTGCGCTCGGGCCCGTGCAACTGTTAAGCTTGAGCAAGGCCGACTTCCGGCAGCTCGTGGAGCGCCTGCCCGGCATCGCCCAGCGCCTCGCTCCTACCGTGCAGGGCCGCCTGGCCCAGCAGGAACAACTTCTTGGCGCGGAGTCGTAGCGTCAGGTAGGCTGATCCTGGCACCTTCGAGCCTATCGTGGCGGCAATGGCAACAAGGAGCCCCCAGCCCATGACCGACTCTGGAGACGCGCCCGGCCCGGCTCCATCGTCAGGCGGTGGGGAGCGGCCCGTGGCAGGCGCCCCCCAGCCCGGCGCGGGCGACGACTCGGCCGACGCGGCCTTTGCGGAGCAGCTTCGGCAGGCGCTCATCCGCATGGCGGCAGCCGGGCAGCTTACCGCCCCCGTGGCGCACACCGACCTGCTCGACCTGATCGTGGGGACGGCCGCGCAGGTGCTTGGCGCCCAGGCGGCCTCGCTCTACCTGATCGACCGCGCCACGAACGAGCTGGTGTTCGAGGTGGCGCTCGGCGAGTCGGCGGCAGAGGCGCGGAAGTTCCGCGTGCCGGTGGGGCAGGGCATCGCGGGCTGGGTCGCGCAGACCGGCGAGGCCACGCTCATTCCCGACGCGTCGCAGGATCCCCGCTTCGCCGCGAACATCGCGCGCAGCATCGGCTACATCCCGAAGTCCGTGCTCTGCATTCCGCTGCGCGCCGACGACGCGGTGATCGGGGTGGTGCAGCTCTTCGACAAGGGCAGCGGGGCGCCCTTTACCGAGGCCGACCAGGCGCTGGTGGAGGAGTTCGCCGTGCAGGCGGCGGTGGCGCTGGAGCAATCGCGTGCCGTGCGCGACGTGTGCGAGATGTTCGGGGTGGTGCTCGAGGGGCTGGTGCCCTACGAGGGTGGGGATGCCGCGGCGCGTGGCGCGCTCGCCGCGCACGCCCGCGCCTTCGCCGAGCGCACGAGGCAGAGCGCGCGGTACCGCGATGCGCTGCGCATCACGGAGCTGGTCAGCGAGATCAGTCGCCATGGGCCAGAGGGGCGCCGGCTGTGCGCCGAGCTGCTGAAGAGCGTTGCCGAGTACGCCTCGAGCCCTGAGCCTGAGCCCGCGCCCGCGGGAGACTCCGCATGAGACCTGCCTGGAGCGCCGAGTTCTCGCCGGACGCGCTGCGCTATCCCGACCCGATTCCGGTGCTCGACGAGCTGACGCCGGAGTGGGCCTGGGCGGGCAGCACCGGGCGCGGCGTGCGCGTGGCGGTCGTGGACAGCGGGATCGACGCCGACCATCCGGCGCTGGGGGGCATGGTGCGCGGCGGCGTGGCGGTCGTCGAGAAGGACGGCCAGTGTACGTATGACGAGACGCCGCACGGCGACGCCTTCGGCCACGGGACGGCCTGCGCCGGCATCATCCACAGCATCGCCCCCGAGGCGGAGCTGTACAGCGTGAAGGTGCTGGGCGCGACGCTGAGCGGCACGGGGGGGATGTTCGCGGCGGGCCTGCGCTGGGCCATCGAGCACGAGATGCAGGTGCTGAACCTCAGCCTGGGCACGACGAAGCGGGAGTTCTACGCCGTGCTCCACGAACTGGCGGACATGGCCTACTTCAAGAACACGGTGCTCGTGACGGCCGCCAACAACTTCCCGCAGCCGAGCTTTCCGTCCATGTACGCCTCGGTGATCTCCGTGGCCAGTCACGAGGAGAAGGACCCGTTCCTCTTCTACTACAACCCGGCGCCGCCCGTGGACTTCGGCGCGCCGGGCATCGACGTGCAGGTACCGTGGCGGGGCGGCGGCTACATCAGCACGACCGGCAACAGCTTCGCCGCGCCGCACATCAGCGGCATCGTGGCGCTGATCCTCGCCAAGCACCCGGGCCTCGCGCCCTACCAGGTAAAGACGATCCTGCGGGCGACGGCCTGGAACGTCCGCAATCGCGGCGTGGGCAACGGCGACCCGAGTCAAGCGGACCGCGGCGGCTCGTCGCAAGCGGAGCGCGGGGTCGGCGCCGAGAAGTAGGCGGCCGCCGCGCCGGCGGGGCGAGCGGCAGATAACGCGAGAGGCGGGCGCCGCGGCGCCCGCCTCTCGCGTTGTCCGGTTCGAAGACGGCTTACTGATAGAAGCCCGTCGGGACCGCCTGCCACGCCAGGCCGAACGGCGTGTTCACCCACTGGTAGGTATAGCCGGTCTGATAGAACGTGGGGACGTACGCCACAGGGGCGGGCAGGCCCGGGGCAGGGGGCGGCGCAACGGGGGCAAAGTAGCCATAGCCCTGCACGTCGCCTTGATCCTTCGGCTGGAAGGCCGCCGCCGCCATAGCATCCAGCATGCGCTGCTCGTTCGACGGCAGGGAGCTTCGGAACTGCGCCAGCTTCTCGACAAACGCCTTGCGCTCGCTCTCGCTAGGGAAGTCCGCCATCGTGCCCTCCTTCGCTACTTTGCGGCAGCCCACTCCCAGGCACCCGCGGGTCGCGCCGCCCGTTGCGCTCGACCCGATGCCTAGGTTAGCTGCCCGCCACCCCCATTGTCTGTGAACTGCGTCACAATTGCAATTTTTCGTCGAGCCATTTTCGGGACGCCTGGGCCGGCCCCGCCGGCGGCGCGCTCCGCCGTGCCGGGCTCAGGCCTCCGCGCGCAGCGCGGACAGCGTCTTGGCCAGGGAGGGGCCGTCCTCGACGTTGAGCAGGCGCGGACGCAATCCGTGCTTCTGGGCGGTGCGCCGCACCAGCCCGCTCAGCGTCCGGCCTGGCCCGACCTCGACGAACGTGTCGACATCCAGCGCCAGCATCGCCTCGACGGACTGCTCCCAGCGCACGCCGCCGACGATCTGCGTGCGCAGCGCCGCGCGGAGGTCGTCGGCGGCCGTCGTGGGCCGCGCGGTCGTATTCGAGACGACGGGCAGCCGGGCGTCGCGCAGGGGCGCTGCGTCGAGCGCGGGCCGAAACAGCGCCTCCGCCGGCGCCATGAGCGGCGAGTGGAAGGCGCCGCCCACCACCAGCTCGGTGACGCGCGCCCCGGCCTCGACGAACCGCGACGCCGCCGCGCGCACCGCCGCGGTGTCGCCGGCCACGACGATCTGGCCGGGACTGTTGTAGTTGGCCACGGCCAGGACGCCCTCGCCGTCCCAGGACGCCACCAGCGCCTCGACTTGCTCGTCCGCGAGGCCGGTCACAGCCAGCATGGTGCCCGGCCGCGCGCAGGCCGCCTGCATGGCGTCGGCCCGCGCCCGCACCATGGGCAGGGCGTCGGCCAGGGAGAGCGCGCCGGCCGCCACGAGCGCCGCGTACTCGCCCAGGCTGTGGCCGGCCACAACGTCGGGCGTGCAGCCAGCCTCGCGCACCGCGGCCAGGCAGGCGCAGTCCACCGCGAAGATGGCGGGCTGGGCATTCGCGGTCACGACTAGCTCTTCCAGCGGGCCTTCGAAGCAGAGGCGGGGCAGCGCGGGCACGGCGGCGCTGACCTCCGCCCAGACAGCGGCGGCCGCCGGCGACGCGGCGACGATGTCCCGCCCCATTCCGACGGCGGCCGAGCCCTGGCCTGGAAACACGAACGCGGTCTTCCCCATGCTCACTCCATGGCGGGTGATCGCACGGGCGGCATTATAGGGGGCAGGCCGGCGCGCGTGGCAAGGCCAGCCGGTCGCTAGCCGCGGTAGAGCCAGCGGTACAGGCGGTCCGACCAGGTCTCGGGGGGCAGCTCCACGGGCCGGCCGCGCCAGTAGCGCTGGGAGCGGCCCTGGGGGCGGAGCAGCATCGTGAGGAGCGCCACGGCGACGCAGCCTAGCCCGAAGAGAAACAGGTAGCCGCTGAAGGGGAAGCGGAACATGTAGCCGACCAGCGCGGCGAGCGCGCCGACGAGCAGCAAGTCCTTGGGCGAGCGGGGCCGCCAGTCGGGCAGGCTGGGACCGAGCCGCGCGGGCGGGGGCAGCGGGCGGCGCGGCGGCTCGGACGGCAGCCGGTCCGCCTGGCCGCGCGCCAGGGCGTCCTCAATCTGTTTGCGCAAATCTTCGGGCAGGTCGGGCCGGCCGGCCATGAGTGCGTCACCCCGAGTCGAGCGTCGCGCCGCGCTGCCAGCATTATACGGGGCGGGCAGCGCAAAACGTTGCGCGGAAATTTGCCGGAGGGTATTGCGCACGGTCCGACCGATCTATTACAATCGCAGCAGTGGAAAGGTCAAGCTCGCGCTGCGAAGACGCGGTCGAATCCTCAAGCGCCCGCCGCTTAGGCCCAGACCCGCTCCCCCGCTCACGATGCCTCAGCCTTTACCCATCCTAGAGTCTCAAGGAGACATTCGTGAGTTTCGTCGATCGTTCGCTCGTCTGCCGGGAGTGCGGCCAGGAGTTCACTTTCACGGCCGGGGAGCAGGAGTTCTTCGCGCAGAAGGGCTTCACCAACGAGCCCGGGCGCTGCCCTGAGTGCCGCGCCGCGCGCAAGGCCCGCATGGGCGGCGGCGGTGGCATGGCCTACGACAGCGACCGCGGCTACAGCGGTGGCGGCGGCTACGGCGGCGGCTACTCCCGCGGCCCGCGCGAGATGTTCGAGGCGGTGTGCTCGGAGTGCGGCGGCGTGGCCCACGTGCCGTTCCAGCCGCGCACCGACAAGCCCGTCTACTGCTCGAGCTGCTTCGAGCGCGTGCGCAGCTATCGCTAGGCTCGCCCCTGGCGCAACAACCGAATAGACTGGCGGCGGGCGCGAACGTGCCCGCCGCTTCTTATGTTCCGGTGCCGCGACGCGGGCGGGCACACCAGCCGGGGCCGGCCGACCGCGTCGCGCGCACCGTGCAGCGCTTGCCGGGCCGGCCGGCGCACCGTAGAATCGGCGCAGTGGGCGGCCCGCGCCCGCCGGAGGCACGATGGTCCGTAGCCGCGCCGCGCTCGCCCTCGCCGCCCTGGCGCTCAGCGCCCTCGCCTGCCAGCCGGGCGGCGCGCCCACGACTAGCCCGCCCGCCAAGCCCGCCGCGACGACCGCGCCGGCCCCGGCCGCCGCGCCGGCGACCACGGCCGCACCCGCCGCGGCGGCGCCAACTGCCCCTCCGGCGCGTGCGAAGATCGAGTACATGGCGATTATCCCGATCGTCAACTACTGGCACCACTACGTGGCGCAAGAGATGGGCTTCTACGACGGGCAGAACCTGGACGTGGAGATCAGCTATGGCGAGAACACCTCGCGCGTGACGCAGGCGCTCGCCAGCGGCTCCGTGGACCTCGCCGGGCCGTCGCCCGATTCGGTCATCAACGCCGTGGAGCAGGGGGGCGGCAGCAACCTGGTCATCCTCGGCGGCGACATCAACAAGATCGTGTACACGCTGGTCGCCGCAAAGGACATCCGCAGCTACGCGGACCTGCGCGGCAAGACGCTGGCCGTCCCCGGCCTGCAGGAGGGCAGCGCCGTCGTGCTGAAGAAGATGCTGGCGGCGAACGGCCTCGGTCCCGACGATTACAGCTTCATCCCCGTGGGCGGGACGGCGAACCGCGCCTCGGCGGTGGTGAACGGCACGGCGGCAGGGGCGCTCATCGGCCAGCCGCAGGACTTCCGGCTAGTGGCCGACGGCCAGCCCGCGCTCGGCGTCAGCTCGGACGCCGTCCCGGACTACCAGTTCGACGTGATCGCCGGCCGGCGCGACTGGGCGCAGCGGAACGCGGACACGGTGGTGCGGTTCCTGCGCGCCGTGGTGCAAGCCGATCGCTGGCTGTACGATCCGGCGAACCGCGAGCGCGCGGCGCAGATCGCGGCCGACACGCTGAAGATGACACCCGACGAGGGCCTGCGCTCCTATGACCTGCTCGTGACGCGGACGGAGGCCATCCCACACCAGGGCGAGGTGAGCATCCCCGGCATGCAGACAGTGATCGAGATCATGGCCGAGATCAACCTGCTCAACCCGCCGCTCCCCCCGCCCGACAAGTACGTCGACAGCAGCTACCTCGCGCGGGCGCAGCAATGAGCCGGCGCGCCGCCAGCCCCGCGAGCTGCTGCCCGGCCGTCTGGTGGCCCCGGCGGGTATCGCCCGAGCGCCGCGCGGTGAGCGCTTGATGCGGATCGCCACCTGGAACGTGAACTCCATCGCCGCGCGCCTGCCGGCCGTTAGCGCCTGGCTGGCCGAGCACCAGCCCGACGTGCTGTGCCTGCAAGAGATCAAGTGCGTGGCGGAGCGCTTCCCGGCCGCGGCCTTCGCGGAGCTGGGCTACCAGGCGGTGGTCTTCGGCCAGCCGACGTACAACGGCGTGGCGATCCTGGCGCGCGAGGCGACGGTCGAGGTCGAGCGCGGCTTTCCCGGGGAGGATGGCGGCCCGGCGCGCCTGATCGCGGCCACGGTTGGGCCGATCCGCGTGGTGAACGTGTACGTACCGAACGGGGCGCCGCTCGGGTCGGACCGCTACACGGGCAAGCTGGACTGGCTGGGCCGCCTGCGCCAGTACCTGGAGGCGCGGCACGCGCCGGCTGAGCTGCTGGCGCTGTGCGGGGACTTCAACGTGGCGCCAGAGCCGCGCGACGTGTACGACCCGGAGGGCCTCGCGTCGCAGGTGCTGTTCACGCCGCCCGAGCGCGCGGCCCTCGCGCCGGTCGCCGTCTGGGGCCTGGTGGACACCTTCCGCCTGCACCAGGACGAGGCGGGGCACTACTCCTGGTGGGACTACCGGCAGGCAGCGTTTCGGCGCAACCTGGGCCTGCGGATTGACCACATCTGGGCGACGCCGCCGCTGGCGGCCGCCTGCACGGCCGCCTGGATCGACTGCGTGCCCCGCGCGGGCGAGCGGCCTTCCGACCACGTCCCGGTAGTGGCCGACTTCGCGCTGTAGGGTCCAGCGCGCGCCAGGCCAGTTTGGCGTGCCGTGCGGAGTGTGCTATACTCCCGCGTTAAGCGCGCCTTTACAACTGCAGAAGCCGCTGCTCTTATCGAGAGAGGTGGAGGGACTGGCCCGACGAAGCCCGGCAACCCCCTCTGTGGCCCGGCGACCGCCGCGCGCCACGAGGCGAGGGTGCCAATTCCGACGGAGCGCCTGGCGCTCCGAAAGATGAGAGACAATCCCGGGTACCCGCGCGCGCCAGAACTTCTCGATTCGAGAAGTTTTTTTGTGCCCTCCGCCAGCCCAGCGGCCGCTGCAGCGACCCCCTCGGGTCAGCAAGCGCACGAACTGACCGGCACCGGCCGCCCATGGAGAGCGAGAGAGCGAGTTGACCGACACGATTAGCTACGCCGCGGGCGTGGTGCGCCTGCTGGACCAGACGCGCCTGCCGGCGGAAGTCCGCTACCACGAGTGCCGCACCGCTGGCGAGGTCGCGGAGGCCATTCGCACGATGCGCGTGCGAGGCGCGCCGGCGATTGGCGTCGCCGCCGCCTACGCGCTCGCGCTCGGCGCCGCGGAGTACCCGGGCGACGACGCGGCGGGCTTCCGCGGCCACCTGGAGCAGGTGGCCGCCGCGGTACGCGCGACGCGGCCGACCGCAGTCAACCTCTTCTGGGCGATCGCCCGCGCGCTGGCGGTGGCCGACGCGGCCCTCGGGCGCGGTGTCCCCGCCGCGCGCGAGGCGCTGCTGGCGCTCGCCGAGCGGCTGCGCGAGGCGGACATCGCGCTGAACCGCGAGATCGGCCGCCACGGAGCCAGCCTCGTCCCGGACGGCGCGCGGGTGCTCACGCACTGCAACGCAGGCGCGCTCGCTACGGCGGGCTACGGCACGGCGCTCGGCGTGGTGCGCGGCGCGGTCGAGGCAGGCAAGCGGCTCCACGTCTACGTGGACGAGACGCGCCCGTTCCTGCAAGGGGCGCGGCTCACCGCCTGGGAGCTGCAGGCCGAGCAGATCCCGCTCACGCTCATCACAGACAACATGGCTGGCTACTTCATGGCCCAGGGCAAGGTGGACCTCGTCGTCGTCGGCGCAGACCGCATCGCCGCCAATGGCGACGTGGCAAACAAGATCGGCACGTACAGCGTGGCGGTGCTGGCGCACGCGCACGGCATCCCGTTCTACGTGGCGGCGCCGACCTCGACGGTGGACCTGACGCTGCCGTCGGGCGAGAGCATCCCGATCGAGGAGCGTAGCCCGGACGAGGTGACGCACTTCGCCGGCCAGCGGGTGGCGCCGGAGGGGATCGGCGTGGCGAACCCGGCGTTCGACGTGACGCCGCACCGCTACGTGACGGCGATCATCACCGAGTGCGGCATCCTGCGCGCGCCCTACGGCCCGGCGCTGGCCGAAGCCGTCCAGGCAGCAGAGCAGGCCTCGCTTCTGGGCGCGGCCGAGGCGCCAACACGGTAGGACAGGAGCAGGGATGGCGGAGCAGCTCGCGGAGATCGGCGTGTTCGGCGGCTCGGGCTTCTACAGCCTGCTAGAGCACCGCGTCGAGCGCCGCGTCGAGACGCCCTACGGCGAGCCGAGCGACCTGCTGCACCTGGGCGAGATCGGCGGGCGCCGCGTGGCGTTCCTGCCGCGGCACGGCGCGCGCCACCAGTTTCCCGCCCACGTCGTGAACTACCGCGCGAACGTGTGGGCGATGAAAGAGGTCGGCGTGACGCGCATCCTGGGCCCCTGCGCGGCGGGCAGCCTGCAGCGGCACGTGCGGCCCGGCGACTTCGTGGTCTGCGACCAGTTCGTGGACCGCACCAGCGGGCGCGCCGACACGTTCTACACCGGCCCGCGGGCCGTACACATCAGCACGGCCGATCCGTATTGTCCGGAGGTCGGGCCGCTCGCGGTGGCCGCCGGGCGCGAGCTGGGGATCACGGTACACGAGCGCGGCACGGTGGTGGTGATCCAGGGGCCGCGCTTCAGCACGCGCGCGGAGAGCCGCTGGTTCGCGGGCCAGGGCTGGGAAGTGATCAACATGACCCAGTACCCCGAGTGCGCGCTGGCCCGGGAGCTGGAGATCTGCTACACGAACGTCTCGCTCATCACCGACTACGACGTCGGTGTGGAGGAGGACCCCGCCGTGGGCGCCGTCAGCGCCGACGCGGTGGTGCGCGTGTTCAACGAGAACAACGCGCGGCTCCGCGATTTGCTGTACAGGCTGATCCCGCGCATTCCGGCCGAGCGCTCGTGCGCCTGCGGGCGGGCGCTGCAAGGGGCAACCCTGTGATCCGCCGGCCCCGCGACCGCGGCGCTCGCGCGCCGGCGTACCGCCAGCATGCGTTTCCACCCGGTCCGCGGTCGCCGCGGCGTTACTCTCGCGTGAGGATGCGGCCATGAGCCTGGTAGTCGTCGGGTCGATGGCGCTCGACACCGTGAAGACCCCGTTCGGCGAAGTGAAAGATGTCCTGGGGGGCGCGGCCACGTTCTTCTCGCTGGCCGCCAGCCAGTTCACGCGCGTCCACGTCGTCGCGGTCGTCGGGGAGGACTTCCCCGAGGAGCACCTGGACCTGCTGCGGAGCCGGAACATTGACGTGAGCGGCGTGCAGCGACGGCCCGGCCGCACGTTCCGCTGGACGGGCGAGTATACCTACGACCTGAACACCGCGCGCACGCTGGACACGCAGCTCGGCGTGTTCGCCGATTTCCACCCCGAGCTGCCGGACCACTACCGCGACGCGGACTTCATCTTCCTGGCGAACATTGACCCGGTGCTGCAGCTCGAGGTCGTGCGCCAGATGCGCTCGCCGCGCCTGCGCGCGCTCGACTCGATGAACTTCTGGATCGAGAGCAAGCGGGCGGAGCTGACCGAGGCGATCTCGAACGTGGACGTGGTGCTGCTGAACGAGGGCGAGGTGCGCGAGTACGCCGGCACCTACAACCTGTTCGTGGCCGCGCGGCGGGTGCTCGACCTCGGCCCCACGGCGCTGGTGGCGAAGAAGGGCGAGAACGGCGCGGTGTTGATCTCGCCGGGCGGGATCTTCATCGCCCCGGCCTACCCGCTGGAGTCCGTGCTGGACCCGACGGGCGCCGGCGACTCGTTCGCGGGCGGCTTCGTCGGCTATCTGGCGAGCGTGGGCGACACGTCGCTCGCCAGCATCAAGCGCGCGATGATCCATGGCAGCACGATCGCCTCGTTCGCGGTCGAGGACTTCAGCGTGAACCGGCTGGTAAGCCTGCGGCCCGACGAGGTTCAGGATCGCTTCGAGCAGTTCCGGGAGCTGATGACCTTCGAGGAGAGCGCCTAGCTACCCGGCACGCGAGACCAGCGGCCGCGCCCCGTTTGGCCGGCACCGCAGAGGAGGACCACCTTGGCCAACACCCCGCACGACGTCAAAGACCTCGCGCTGGCCGACGAGGGCAAGCTGCACATCGAGTGGGCCGAAGCCCAGATGGCAGTGCTGCGCCTGATCCGCGAGCGCTTCCAGCGGGAGCGTCCGCTGGCGGGCGTGCGCCTGGCCGCCTGCCTGCACGTCACGTCGGAGACCGCGAACCTGGCGATCACGCTGCGCGACGGCGGCGCGGAGGTGACGCTGTGCGCCAGCAACCCGCTCAGCACGCAGGACGACGTGGCGGCCGCGCTCGTCGCCCACTACGGCATCCCGACGTATGCCATCAAGGGTGAGGACGACAAGACCTACTACCAGCACCTGAGCGCGGCGCTGGACTCGCGGCCCCAGCTCACGATGGACGATGGCGCCGACCTCGTGTCGCAGCTCCACACGCAGCGCGCCGACCTGCTGCCCAACGTCGTCGGCGGCACGGAGGAGACGACGACCGGCGTGATCCGCCTGCGCAGCATGGCGAAGGACGGCGTGCTGAAGTACCCGATCATCGCCGTGAACGAGGCGATGACGAAGCACATGTTCGACAACCGCTACGGCACGGGCCAGAGCACGGTGGACGGCGTCGTGCGGGCGACGAACGTGCTGCTCGCCGGCCGCCACTTCGTCGTCTGCGGCTACGGCTGGTGCGGCAAGGGCGTGGCGATGCGCGCCAAGGGGCTGGGCGCGAACGTGATCGTCACCGAGGTGGACCCGATCCGCGCGCTGGAAGCGCTCATGGACGGCCACCGCGTGATGCCGATCGCCGAGGCCGCCAGGGAGGGCGACCTGTTCATTACCGTGACCGGCGACAAGAACGTGCTGAGCGGCGAGCACCTGGCCGTGATGAAGGACGGCGCGATCGTCGCGAACGCCGGCCACTTCAACGCCGAGATCGACATTGCCGCCATGGAGAAGGCGGCGAAGAGCAAGCGGCGCGTGCGCGATTTCGTGGACGAGTACACCTATCCCGATGGGCACCGCGTCTACCTGCTCGGCGAGGGGCGGCTGATCAACCTAGCCGCCGCCGAGGGCCACCCCGCGGCGGTGATGGACATGAGCTTCGCCAACCAGGCGCTGGCGGCCGAGTACATGCTGCGGCACAACAAAGAGCTGGAGCGCACCGTATACGCCGTGCCCGAGCCGATCGACCGCGAGATCGCGCGGCTCAAGCTGGAGTCGCTCGGCGTCCGGATCGACACCTTGACGGCCGAGCAAGCCAAGTACCTCGAATCGTGGGACGAGGGGACGTAGGGACGAGTCATGAGCGCTGAGTGCTGAGTAGCGGGGCGAGGCAAGCCCGCTCAGCACCCGGCACTCTGCACTGGAGACGTAGATGACCACTAGTTTCATGCGGAACCCGCAGCTCTTCTTCACCTCGGAATCGGTTACGGAGGGCCATCCGGACAAGCTGTGCGACCAGCTCTCGGATGCCATCCTCGACGCGGTGCTCAGGGACGACCCGATGAGCCGCTGCGCCGCGGAGTGCTACGCGACGACGGGCACCGTGATCGTCGGCGGCGAGATCACCACCCAGACCTACGTGGACATGCAGAAGCTGGTGCGCGACGTGGTGCGCGACATCGGCTACACGCGCGCGAAGTACGGCTTCGACTACGAGACCTGCGGCGTACTCGTGGCGATCAAGGAGCAGTCGCCCGACATCGCGCAGGGCGTGAACGCGGCGCTGGAAGTCCGCCAGGGCGAGATGGAAGAGGACCCGGCGCTCAAGGTAGGCGCTGGCGACCAGGGCATGATGATCGGCTTCGCCTGCAACGAGACGCCGGAGCTCATGCCCCTGCCGATCGCGATGGCGCACAAGCTCTGCCGGCGCCTCGCCCAGGCGCGCAAGGAGGAGGTCCTGCCTTACCTGCGCCCGGACGGCAAGAGCCAGGTGACGGTCGAGTACGAGTACGGCAAGCCGAAGCGGATCGACGCGGTCGTGATCTCCACCCAGCACGACCCGGAGATTAGCTGGGAGCAGATCCAGCGCGACATCCGCGAATTCGTGATCGAGCCGATCCTCCCGGCCGAGTTCCTGGATCGCGCGACGAAGTACTACGTAAATCCAACGGGCCGCTTCGTGATCGGCGGGCCGATGGGCGACGCCGGCCTCACGGGCCGCAAGATCATCGTCGATACCTACGGCGGCATGGCGCGCCACGGCGGCGGCGCGTTCAGCGGCAAGGACCCGACGAAGGTGGACCGCTCGGCGGCCTACGCCGCGCGCTACGTGGCGAAGAACATCGTGGCGGCGGGCCTGGCCGACCGCTTCGAAGTGCAGATCGCGTACGCGATTGGCGTCGCCACGCCGCTGAGCGTGAACTTCGAGACGTTCGGCACCGCGCACGTGGACGAGGAAGTGATCGAACGGCTCATCGCGAAGCACTTCGACCTCCGTCCCGGCGCGATCATCCGCGACCTGCGCCTGCGCCGGCCGATCTACCGGCCCACGGCGGCCTATGGCCACTTCGGCCGCGACGACATCGACGCGCCGTGGGAGGTGACCGACAAGGCCGACGTCCTGCGCGCGGAGGCGGGCTTGCAGGCCGAGCCCGCCCGCAGCTAACCGCCCCGCGCATCCCGCGCCCCGACAGGCCGCGGACGGATCGCCGCTCAGGTGATCGGTCCGCGGCCTGTGGTACGCTGATATTGGGTTCTCCATCTCGCCGCAGCGCGGGCGGGCGCACGCTGGCTGCACCTGGAGGGCGCGATGCCAACCAAGATCGAGTTTGGCACCGATGGCTGGCGGGCCATAATCGCCGAGGATTTCACCTTTGAGAACGTGCGCTACTGTGCGCAGGCCGTGGCCGACTACCTGCACGAGTCGGGGCAGGCCGCGAACGGGCTGATCGTCGGCTACGACACGCGCTTCGCCTCGGACCGCTTCGCCGCCGCGGTCGCCGAGGTGGCCGCGGCCAACGACATCCAGGTCTACCTGTGCAACCGCCCCGAGCCCACGCCGGTCGTCTCGTACTCCGTACTGGACCGCAAGGCGGGCGGCGGGGTGGTCATCACCTCCAGCCACAACCCCGCGCCCTACAACGGCTTCAAATACAAGCCCGAGTACGCCGGCTCCGCCTCACCCGAGATCGTCGCCCGCCTGGAGGACCGCATCCGCGTACACCAGGCGGATGGCAGCGTGCGCCGCGTCGCCCTGGCGGAGGCGCAGCGCCAGGGCCGCGTGGAGCAGATCGACGCGCGCGTGCCCTACCTGGCGCAGATGGGGCGGCTGGTGGACCTGGAGCGCCTGCGGGCCAGCGGCGTGAACGTGGTACACGACGCGATGTACGGCGCGGGCATCGGCTATTTCGCGCAGGTGCTAGCTGGCGGGCGCACGACGGTCTCCGGCCTGCACGACGTGGTGAACCCGAACTTCCCCGGCCTGCACGGCCCGGAGCCGATCCCGCCGAACGTGGACGAGCTGCTGGCGACGGTCCGCGAGCGCGGCGCCGGCGTGGGGCTGGCGACCGACGGCGACGCGGACCGCATCGGGCTGGTGGACGAGCAGGGCCGCTTCGTGAACCAGCTCGAGGTGTACGCGCTGCTGCTGCTGTACCTGCTAGAAGTGCGCGGCCTGCGGGGGCCGGCCGTGCGCTCGCTCACCGCGACCTCGATGGCCGACCGCCTGGGCGCGAAGTTCGGCATCCCGGTGATCGAGACGCCGGTCGGCTTCAAGTACGTCGGGCCGAAGATGATCGAGCAGGGCGCGATCCTGGGCGGCGAGGAGAGCGGCGGTTACGGCTTCAAGGGCCACATCCCCGAGCGCGACGCGATCCTCGCGGGCCTGTACCTGCTCGACCTGTGCGTCCAGAAGCAGCAGCCGCTCTCGGCGGTCGTGCGCTACCTGCACGAAGTCGCCGGCCCCTCCTACTACGACCGCGACGACGTGACCTTCCCCGCCGACCAGCGCGCGGCGATCGTCGGCCGCGTGAATGCCGCCGAGCCGGCGAGCATCGCCGGCCTGAAGGTCGAGCGCATCGACAACATGGAAGGGCGCAAGTTCTACCTGGAAGACGGGAGCTGGCTGCTCATTCGCTTCTCGGGCACGGAGCCGCTGCTGCGCATCTACACCGAGACGACGAGCCCGGAGCGGGTGCGCGCGATCCTCGACGCGGGCCACGCGATGGCGGGGGTCTAGTGGGCGAGACCGTGGAGGGGCGCGGGATGGCTCCGGCTCCGGGGCCGGGCGCAGCGGCCGTGGACCTGGACCGGCCCGAGACGTACACCGCGGTTGACGCCCAGGGCATGCTCGCGCACCTGGAGGGGCTGCCCGCGCAGCTCGAGGCGGCCTGGGAGCTGGTGACCGCGTTCGACGCGCCCGCCGCGCTGCGGGGCGCGGAGGCGATCGTCGTGGCGGGCATGGGCGGCTCGGCGATCGGCGCCGACCTCGTGCGCGGCCTGTGCGCCGACCAGCTCGGCGTGCCGCTGCTCATCTGGCGGGACTACGGGCTGCCCGCGTTCGTCGGCCCGCGCACGCTGGTGATCGCCTCCAGCAACTCCGGCGGCACGGAGGAGACGCTGAGCGCCGTCGAGCGGGCGCTCGCGGTGGGCGCGCCCGTAGTCGGCATCACGACTGGCGGACGGCTGGCCGCGCGGCTGGCGGCAGCCGGGCAGCCGGTGCTCCGCTTCGCGTACGAGGGCCAGCCCCGCGCGGCGATCGGCTACGCGCTGCTGTCCGTGCTGGGCCTGCTCGCCCGCCTGGGCTACCTGCCCGACCAGACAGCCGCCGTGCGCGCGGGCATCCAGGTCGTGCGGGAGGCGGTGGCCCGCTTCGGCCCCGCGGCGCCCACGGCCAGCAATGACGCTAAGCGGCTCGCCCTCGCCCTCCGCGACCGCGTCGCAATCATCTACGGCGGCGACTTCCTGGCGCCGGCGGCACGGCGCTGGAAGGGCCAGTGCAACGAGAACGGCAAGCACTGGGCGGTCTTCGAGGAGCTGCCCGAGCTCAATCACAACGCGGTGGTCGGGTACGAGTTTCCAGTCGCCGCGGCCGACGCGCAGCACGTGGTGCTGCTGTGCTCGGAACTGCTGCCCCCACGCCTCGAATTGCGCTGCTCCGTCACGAAGGAGCTGCTCGACCGCCGGGGCATCCCCAGCACGACCGTCTACACCTGGGGCGATGGAGCGCTGGCGCACCTGCTCGCGGCCGTGGCCTTTGGCGACTGGACGAGCTACTACCTGGCGCTCTCGCACGGCGCGGACCCGACAAGCATCGGCGCGATCGACTACCTCAAGGCGCGGCTGGCGGAGGCCGACTGACCATGCTGTTCGTGGAGTTCTATGGCCCCGCCGACACGTTCGCGGCCACGTGCGGCGCGATTCAGGAGCGGATCGCGGCGGTGTTCCGCACGCCGGCGGCCGACGTGATCGTGCGGCGCATCGTCGCCGAGAGCGCGTACCCCGGGGTCGAGGTGTGGATCGAGCTTAGCTCCGATGAGCAGCTTTACCGGTACGGCCGCCGCCTGGCCGCCGACGTGAGCGAGGCGATCCGCGCCACTCAGGCCGTGGACGTGTGGGTGCTGTTCCGGATCGTGCCGCTGGCGTACGCCTTCCTGAACGGCACGCCGCGCCGGCGCGACGCCGGCCCGCTGGAGAAGTAGGCCGCCCCACCCACGTCGTGTGCCGCGCTAGCTGGGTCCCCATAGGCGCTCGAGCAGCCCACTGGCCTTGGTGCGCTCGAGGAAGTGGGTATCGAAGAAGTCGGCGACGTTGGCCGTCGCGGCCTTGGGATCTTTGTCCGCTCGACTCTCCAGGTACTTCTTGCCCGCGTCGATGCTCAGGTCGGGCAGGTGGGAGAGGTTGTCGCCCAGATAGAAATCGTAGGAGTCGGAGACCGCCTCCTGGTCGTCGAGCTTCAGGTACTTCGCCATCACGGTCTCGGTGTACTCGCGGTTGGCCTTGGCGTAGTGGATGGCCTCCGTGATGGCGTTGACGAACGCTTGCGCCACGGCGTCGTTGTCCTTCAGCCAGCCTGCCTCCGCGAAGCCGACGTTGTTCAGCGCCGGCTCCCCCGTCTTGGACAGGTCCAGGATGCTCCTCAAGCCCGCGCGCCGCAGCCGCGTGTTGTACGGCGGCGAGGCGAGCGCCGCGGCCAACTGCCCCGACTGCATGGCGGCCATGCGCTCGGCGAGCGAGCCCGTCTGCAGGAGGGTCACGTCCTTCTCGGGGTCGAGCCCGAGCAGGCGTAGCGCCAGCCGCGTGGACACGTCCGACGACGAGCCAAAGCGGCTGATGCCGACGGTCTTGCCGCGCAGGTCCTCCGGCGAGTTGATGTCGTTGCTGACGAATAGCTCATAGGGGTAGTAGTTCGTGAGCGCCATGAAGATCACCATGTCGCTGCCGCCCAGCCGCGAACTCATCGCGGCCGCGCCACCGCCAAGGGCGATCTGGACGTCCCCGGCCAGGACCGCAGCCACGGTCTGGGAACTCTGGATGTACAGCAGCTCGACGTCAAGGCCGTACTTGTCGAAGATCCCCGCGTCCTCGGCTACCCAGTTGGGTGTCTGCGCGGCCGTCAGCTCGCTGTAGGCGACCTTGATCGAGACGGGGGAGGGCAGCGCGCCCGGCGCCGCGGGCGCGGACGCCTCGGTCGGGGGCGCGCTCGCCGCGCCGGGGCCACCTGGAGCCGCTGCGGGCGCCGGCGCGGTGCTGGCTTGCGGCGCCGTGGGCGCCTTGGCCGCCGCGTTGCAGCCGACCATGAGCGCGATGACGGCGATCACGAGAGGGAGTGAGAAGATGCGGGAGCGCGAGTTGCGCCGTTGGCCGCGCCCGTCCATGCTGACCTCCCCGAACGCCACTGCTCGGCCGAGCAATGGCCCTGAATGCCCCTCGGCCGTTAGCGCGCGGCGGCCGCCGGCGCTGGCGTGCCCAGCGTCTGGCTGAGGAAGCCGTCGCGCTGCAGCTCATCGAGGATGCGGCGGTCCACGAAGTCCTGCGCTTTCGCCGTCTTCGCCGTCGGATGATCGTCGGCCCGCTGGTCGAGCACGGTTTGGACCGCGGCGACCGATGGGTCCAGTGTCCAGTCCACCTCGCCCATCCAGAGCGCGTAGCTGGCATCCACGAGGTCCTGGTCGCTGGTCTGGGTGTTCTCGGCGAGCACCCGCTTGGCCAGCGCCGGATCGCGCTTCGCCATGCCCAGCCCCTCGAGGAAGGCCTTCGTGAAGTCGCGCACCAGGTCGTAGCGCGTGGCTAGAGTGCTACGCGTCACGGCCAGCGCGCCCTGCGAGTACGGCACGTGGTAGTCCTTGAGGTCGGCGATCTGTGGGTAGCCCTGGCGCGCGGCGAGGATGTTGGTGGGCGCGGAGAGAATCACCGCGGCAACCTGGCCACTCGTGAGCGCGCCGTACTCGTTCTGGACAGTGCCCAGCTCCTGCAACGCCACGTCGCTGCCCGGCTCGAGCCCGGCCTTGTCGAGGACGATGTCGGCAGCGAGGTTGATGCCCGAGCCGCGCCGCGTGATCCCGAGGGACTTTCCACGCAGGTCCTCGATGCGCCGAATGTCGGGCTGTGCGTGAACGAAGAAGCGCATCTCGTTTTGCAGGCTGGCGATCAGCACCTGTTCGCCGCCCGCCAGATCGATGTCCACCACGCCCGCGCCCGCCGTGAGCGCGACGTCCACCTCGCCGGCGGCCATGGCCGGGGCGATCTGCGCGCTGGACTGCAGCAGCGTGGAGTCGATCTCCAGCCCGTATTTCTGCCAGAGCCCCTGGTCGTCCGCGATCCACATGGGGATGTCGGTAGTGCTGATGAAGCCGTAGGCGAGCCGCACCTTGCGCAGCTCGGCCGGCGCGGGGCTCGACTCCGCCGCGGCGCCCGGGGACGCGGCCTGGCCGCGCGGCGCCGCGGCGGGGGCAGGCGCGGCGGCACCCCCGGCGGGGGCGCCCGCACCTGACCGGGCGCACCCCAGGAGCAATCCCGTGATGCTCACCGCTACCATAAGAGCAGTGCCGCGCATGGCTCCTCCCCAGCTTCAGACCCCTTCACCCGCCCTAAGAATCGACTTATGATGAGCTTACGGCGGCAGGCGATGGCTGTCAACAGTCCCCGCTGGTGGTCGTCGCTGCCGCCGAACCGGTGCTCTCATGCTTAGCCGCAAGACGCCACAACAATGGGAACACGCTTACGAAAAGTCATCATAGACCCCGCGCGCACAGCAATCCACGCCGTAGTATAATAAGAGCCCTCTTAGTGTAGAACTGATGCGTGCGTCGGGCTCAGGGACGGGTTGCAGAGCGGGCGACCAGCGGATTGGCCGACCCAGTGGACCTGAAGGACGGCTAACCGCCGGCCCGTAGCGAGGCCACGGATGGCAGAACCCACCCAGGAGCAGCGCGTCAGCCACCTTATGGTCCTCACTACGGCAGTCGGGACCGCTGGCGCCGCGCCGCTCGCCGGGCCTAAGCCGGCCGCACGCCCCGATCCGGCAGAGCCCTCGCCCCCTCGGGAACGCTATCGCAGCCCGCTGAACGCCACCGCAATCGTCCCCCGAACTGGTGCCGGCTCCGACTGGCGGCAGCCGTGCCGGCGGAACGCCCGTGTCCGCGAGTCTCTGGTGGCCTACCGTGTCAGCGAGGTGGAGGCGCACGCGCAGGCTCGGTACGCGGGCAGCGAGGCCACCTGCCCTGATCGCGGTGTCATGCGCGCCCGGGCCACGCACGTGCTGGCCGCACGGTGCAGGGACTTCTACGCGGTGAGGAATGAGCCGAGCGGCGGGGTGGACGACTTGCGCCAGGAGCCGGCCGGCGCGGTCGGGCACATCGTGCCGGACCTGGAAGGGCTGGGCGCCTGCCGGGCCGAGGCCAGGAGGCGTGACCATAGCGTCGTCAAGCGAGCGCGGCAGCTCGCTGTGCGGTAAGGCGCGGGCGCGGGCAAGCGCCCGCCACAGGGCAGCGCGATGGAGGCGCAGCATGAACGGGTCTGCACTGCCGGTCCAGCGTGTCCTCAGGGTGTTCGTCTTGCTAGCGGCAGTCGGGTTCGCTGCGGGGCCGGAGCCCGCGCCGGCGGCCGCGACCGGCGCGGCGCCCGCCCCGGCGCTGCAAAACGGCACCATTCGCTTCGGCTCGCCCCAGGCGATCTCCGACGCGGGCGTGTTCATCGGCCGCGAGTACGGCTACTTCCGCGAGCAGGGGCTCGATGTCGAGACGATACCCTTCCAGAGCGGGCCGAACACGATCCCGGCGCTGGCCTCTGGCGAACTGGAGACGGCCGGCGGCACGATCAGCGTCGCTCTCCTTAACGCCTTGGAGCGCGGCATCGAGATCAAGATGGTGGCGGACAAGGGCACCTCGCGCCCCGGCTTCGAATTCGTGCAGGTGCCGGTACGCCGGGACCTTCTGGACAGCGGGGCGGTGCGGAGCATTGCCGACCTTCGCGGCCGGCCGGTGGCGGTCGCCTCGCTGCAGAGCGGTGCGGAGTCGCTGGTGGCCCATGTGCTGGCGCGTGGCGGCCTGAGCATTACGGATGTCGAGCTGCAACCGCTCGGCTACGGCGATATGGTCGTGGCCTTCGGCAACAACGCGATCGACGCCGCCAATATCATCGAACCGGCGCTGAGCGCGGCGATCGACCGCAACCTGGTGGGCACCTGGGAGCCCGGGCGGAGCAGCGCCGCCTTCGGCGGCGTGTATCAGGCCGCCACCGTGGTGTACTCCGGCCAGTTCGCGAACCAGGCCGACCTGGCGCGCCGCTTCATGGTCGCGTACCTGCGCGGCGTGCGAGCATACAACGACGCGTTCGTCAAGGGGGAGGGTCGCGGCGCGATCGTGCGCATCCTCGCCGAGAACACGTCGGTGAAGGACCCCGCCGTCTATGAGCGCATGAACATGGCCGGGCTCGACCCGGACGGGCGCATCGCCCGGCAGAGCCTGCAACTGGACGTGGACTACTTCCGCCAGATGGGCTACTATACGGGTCCCGTGACGCTGAACGATCTCATCGACACGTCGTTCGCCGAGTCTGCTGTCCAGCAGCTCGGTCCCTACCAGTAGGCATTGCGAGGGGAGGGAGCATGCGGTATCCGCGCCGATTGAGCCCGGCGCTGCCACTCGTCGCCCTGATCGTCGCGGCGTGCGCCCCCGGGCGGGCCGCGCCGCAGACGGCCGCGCCAGCGCCGAGCGTCGCCCCCGCGACCACGAGCGCTGAGCCGGCGAGCCCGGCTGCGCCCACGACCGCCCCCGAGCCGCTGCCCCAGAAGGTGACTGCCTCCTATTCGTCGATCTCGGGCTCCTTCCTGCCGATCTTCATCGCGGCGGATAGCGGGCTGTTCGACAAGCAGGGCCTCGACGTGGAGCTGACCTACATCGCTAGCGGCACGACGAGCATGCAGAGCCTGATAGCCGGCGACGTCCAGTTCATCGTCACGTCCGGCGCGGAGCCGATGGCGGCCTATCTGGGCGGAGCGCCAGTGCGGATTCTCCTCGGCTGGCTGCGGACCCTACCGGCCCTGTTCATGGTGCACCCGAGCATCACTAGCCCCGAGCAGCTTCGCGGGCAGACGATCGGCATCACGCGCTTTGGCGGCCAGCCGCATGTGGCCGCCCGCCTGGCGCTCAAGGCCTGGGGGCTGGACCCGGATACCGACGTGCAGTACCTGCAGCTCGGCGGCGTCGCGGAGATCATGGCGGCCACGCAGTCGGGGCAGGTAATGGGCGGGGCGTACTCTCCCCCCACCAACGTCAAGGCGCGGAAGCTCGGGCTGCGGATGCTGGGCGACCTGGGCCAGATGGGCATACCGTACCAGGGCAGCGTCCTGGTCGCCTTGCAGCCTTACACGGAGGCCAATCCCGAGGTGGTTCGCCGCTTCGAGCGCGCGATGCTCGAAGGGATCAAGGTCTCGCTGACCGACGACGCGGCCACACGGACGGCGCTCTCAAAGTACACGCGCACGGAGGACCCAGAGCTGCTGGACGAGACGATCTCGTACTACCGCGGCGTCGTGCAGCGCGTACCGCTGCCGTCGCCGGAAGGGCTGCAGACGGTCCTCGACGATCTGGCAGAGAACGACCCCCGGGCGCGGACGATCCAGCCCCGTGCGGTGGTGGACACGACCGTCCTGGAGCAGTTAGAGCAGGAGGGCTATTTGAAGCAGCTCTACGGCGAGTAGGGTCGGGGGCCCCGCCCGCGGCGCCAGACGCGGCAGTCCGCTCGCGGGGTAAGTGCGACCCACGACGCCCGGAGCGTGATATGATAGATGCTCTACTCAGGCAGTCTGCACCGGGAGGTAGCGCGGCGTTTAGCGACGGACAGGGGTCCGAACATGGACGACGTTCCTCGCAGACCCTCTGCAGACCAGTGGCGGCCGGGAGCCGCCGTACCAGCTTCCCTGGCCTCCGTGAGCCGGCGCGGGTTCCTGGGGTGGTGCTCAGCAGCCGTGCTGGCACCCTCGCTGGCCGCCTGCGCGCGGTCGAGCGCGCCACCAGCGCCCCCCACGCCGAACGCGGCCCCAGCGCCAGCGGCTGGCCCGCCGGCGCTGGGGCCGGCGCGCATCAACTACAGCGCGATCGCCGCGGTCATGGCGGGCATCTGGACGGCCGCCGAGACGGGCGCCTGGCAGGAATGTGGCGTCGAGCTCGAGCTGTCGAACGTCAACGCTAGCGCACGGGTGCTGCCGGCGCTGCTGGCCCATGAAATCGATGGTAGTTCGCTCGACGTGATGGCTGGCGTACGTGCCATCAGCGGCGGCGCCGACGTGGTATTCCTGGGGGGCGTCACCAACCGCCAGATCTTCTCCGTCTTCGCCCGCCCGGACATCGCGCAGCCCGCGGACCTCGCGGGCCACACCTGGGGCGTTACGCGCCTGGGATCCTCCACCGACGTGGCCGCACACCTGGCGCTGGAGCAGTGGGGGCTGACAGACGACGACATCACGTTTGTCCAGCTCGGCGACACCCCCACCGTCATCGCGGCCCTGCTAGGCGGCCAGATCGACGCGGCGTCCCTCGGCCCGCCGAACGACCTCCGGGCGAAGGAGGCCGGATTCAAAGAGCTGCTCAACCTCGCCGAGGAGGGGCCCGCGTTCCCCTCGGTGGGGCTGGCCGCGACCCGCTCGCTGGTCGCCGACCGGCCCGAGACGGCCTACTGCTTCGTGAAGGGCTACGCGCTCGGCGTGAAGCGCTTTCGTGAGGACAGGGACACCGCCCTGGCGGTCTACCGCAAGTATCTGCAGACCGACGACGCGCACATGCTCGACGCAACCTACACGGCCTTCAAACGGTACCTGGCCTGGCCGCCAGCCATCCCGGCGGACGGTCTGGACCGGGTGCGGCAGGCCGTGGCGGCTCGGGAGGAGCCGCACGCGGCCGAGCTGACCAACGCGCAGATCTTCGACAGCCAGTTCGTGGACCAACTGCAGGCCGAGGGCCTGTTCGCCTAGCCCGCGGACGATGGTACGGAACCAGCTCCTCACTGGTACACTGCCGCGTCTTGAGGCCGCTCCGGAGCGCGGCGGGCAGGAGAGTGAAGCGGCAAGGAGGTCGCTCATGCGCGGTGTGTCGCTGCAGCCGGTGTTCCTGAGTGTCATGGCGTTGGCGCTCGTGGCGTGCGGCGCCGGATCCCCGGCGGCCTCCCGCGCCTCCACAGCAGCGCAGCAAGCGGCCGACGCGCCGCCCGCGGCCGCGGCAGCGCCGGCAGCAGAGGCCGCCGCGCCCGCCAGCCAGACGCCGGCCGAGTTGGTGCCGGTGCGCGGGGGGCTCCTGCCCTCCATCCTCAGCGCGCCAATCTTCGCCGGCGCGGACCTCGGCATCTATCGGCAGAACGGCCTGGACGTCACGGTCGAGCCGTTCACCGTCACCAGCGACATCATGACGCTCATCGCGGGCGGACGCCTGGAGTTCGGACAGGTTACCATGGGAGCCGCCGCGCTCAACGCCTACAACCGCGGGCTAGACCTCATCACGACCGCGGCCGGCTCCATCGGCCTCCTGCAGGTGCTCGTCCGCAAAGACCTCTGGGACAGCGGCGCTATCCGCTCGCCGCGCGATTTGAAAGGGGTTCGCTTCGCCCTCAACGGCCGCGGCGTGATCATCGAGTACTCGATGTACAAGGTGCTCGAAAAAGGCGGCCTCACGCCGGACGACGTAGAGGTGGTCGTCCTCCCCTGGCCGGACCAGATCACGGCGCTCGGCAACCATGCGATTGACATCGGACTGGTGGGTGAGCCGCTCGGCGCGCTCGCGGTGTCCCGCGGCGTTGCCGTCATCATGGAAGAGAAGGAGCCCGGGCAGGCCGATCCCTGGTACGCGCCCGGCTTGCAGGGCGGGCTGCTCATGATGAACCGGCCGTGGGCCGAGGCCAATCCCGCGGCAGCCACGGCGGTCATCAAGTCGTACTTGCAGACGGCGCGGCGCATCCAGGGCGCGAAGATCTACGACGAGCCCGAGGTGCTGGCGAGCATCGAGAAGTGGGTAAACGTCAAGCCGGAGGTAGTCAAGACCGGTGCGCCGCCGCTGTGGGTCCTCAACGGGCGCGTGGACATGGACATGCTGATGGACGCCCAGCGCTACTTTATTGATACTGGGGCCACCGACTACCGCGATCCCCTCCCGCCCGAGCGCCTGTACAACGACCGCTACTTGAACGACGCGCTCGCCGAGATCGGCACCGTCTCCGACCATTGATGGGCCGCTGGCTCGCACGGTCGCGCCGGCATGCCTGGAGCGGCGGGAGTCGGTGACGCGGCCGTGCCACCGGAAGGAGGGCGAATATGGCCTTTCGTACCTGGCTTCGTGGCGCTGTAGGCTCCCTGCTTGCCGCCCTCTGGCTGGCGGCCGCGTGTGGACCATCGGCTGCGTCCACGCCGACCCGCCCGGCAGCCGCCCCCGCCGAGCAGGCTGCGGGCGCCGTGGCCCCGGCCGGGGCGCCCGCGGCGGCAGCAGCGCCCGCCCGGCCGGAGCTGGCGACAAGTCCACCCGTTACGGTCAAGGTCGGCTATCTGCCGGTGGCCAGTTGGGCGCCGCTGTTCCTGGCCCAGGACCGGGGTTACTTCACGGAGGTGGGGCTCGAGGTCGAGTCGGCGCCGTTCGGCAACTACGCCACGCAGGTGCCGCTGCTGGCCCAGGGGCAGCTCCATGTAGCCGGCTGCGCCAACGCGGTCATCTGCTACAACGCCTTCGGGCGCGGGCTAGATATCCGCATCGTCACCGACCTCTCGTCGGCGGGCCAGACCGAGAAGTCGCGGGGCTCCAGCGCCCTCGTGGTGCGCAAGGACCTGTGGGACAACGGGACGATCCGTGAGGCCCGTGACCTCGTCGGGCGGACGCTGTATACGCAGGCGGGCCCGGGCAGCGGCCAGCAGGCCTGGGCAGGGCACTGGCTCATTCGGAACGGCGTGGACCCGGCCGCGATGGACTGGACACAGCTCCAGTTCCCCGACCTGTTCGCGGCCATGCAGAATCGCGCCGCCGAGGTCGGCTTCCAGTCGGAGCCGTTCGTGACCGCCGGCCTCACACGGGGCGTCCACGCCATACTGGCAACCGCGGAGCAGATGGAGCCGGGGCTCCAGCAGACCTATGTGATGTACTGGACCGGCATCGACGGGCTCGGGCCGCAGGTCGGTGAGCGCTTCATGGTGGCCTGGCTCCGTGCTGGCCGCGACTTCCTCAACGCCATGGAGTACGGCACCGACCAGGATGCAGTGATCGAGGTCCTCACTCGGGAGACGGGCATCAAGGACCCCGAGGTGCACCGCCAGAGCAAGTATGCCTGGCACAACCCGAACGGCGAGGTGAACCGTGAGGCGCTCCAGGCCGACGCCGACTTCTTCGCGGAGCTAGGCCTCATGGCGCAGATGGACATCAGCCCGAGCTTCGACGACAAGTATCGCCAGTTCGCGGTGCAGTACCTGGGCGAGTACCAGCCGCCGCAGTGACGTCTGACTCCGCGGCCGCATGGATGGCCGCTCGGCCCGGAGGCCGAACCAGCCGTGCAGGAACGCACGGAAGGGACCGCTCGCGTGGCGTTGACACCGCGGCGGGGCCTGGCTACACTCACCGCGTGATGAGACTTGCGCTCCTCCTGGCCGCGCTCGGCGCGATCGCCGGCTGCGCGCCCGCCGCGTCGCCCGTGAGCGCCCCCGCCGCGCCGGCGACCAGCGCGCCGGCGCCGAGCAGCGCGCCCACGCCTGAGCCGCCGCTGGAACTTACACTGGCGATCCCGGCCCAGTCGCTATCCACGTTCCCGATCCTCCTGGGCCAGGAGACAGGGATTTATTCACGACGCGGGATCAACCTCAGCGTGGTGACCATGGCGAGCAACACGGCGATCGCCGCCGTGATCGCCGGCAGCGTGGACTACGCGACGCCCGCGGGCAGCATCATGCGGGCGATCAACCAGGGCGCGCCCCTGCGCGTGGTCGCGGCAGTGAGCGACAAGTCGAACCACATCCTCGTCGTCGATCCCGGCGCGGTCCGCGAGGGCAAAGACCTGGCGGGCAAGACGATCGCCGTGAACGAGATTGGCGGCAACACCCAGCTCGAGGCGCAGGCGGCGCTCCAGCGCTTCGGGCTAGACCGCGACAGCGCCAACTACGTGGGCATCCTGGACAACAGCCAGCGGCTCGCGGCGCTGCAAGCCGGTGCCGCGCAGGCGGCGATCTCGAACGTGCCGTTCAACTTCGTGGCGGAGAAGATGGGACTGGCGGTGCTGGTGAACTTCGCGGAGTTCTACGAGCTGCCGACCGGCGTGCTCGCGACGGCCGATCAGAAGATCGCGGCCAGCCCCGAGACGGTGCAGCGCATGGTCGCGGCCACGCTGGAGGCGCTCCGCTACGTGCGGGAGCAGCGCGGCGAGGCAGCGCAGGCCATTGCGCGCCAGTACGACATGCCGCTCGACCAGGCGACGGCCGCCTACGATCTGTCGCGCGACACCTGGTCTGCGACGGGTCGCTTGTCGCAGGCGGCCTACGAGAACTCGCTCGATCCAGCGGATCTGCCCAACGCCCTGCCGCTCGACCGCGTGGTGGACCATCGCTTCGTGGACTCTGCAACGGCGGCCACGCCGCCAGCGGGGCGGTAGCTCGCCCCGACACAGCCGCCGCCGCGGGCGCGGCGCCCGCATGCTAGCACAGCGCCGGCCCGCGGCGCGAGAGGCGCGGTCCGCGCGATGGGGGCGGGCGTTTGACCGCGGCGGCGCCAGGCCCTACACTCCCGACGCCGGACAGGCTCCCTCGGTCCAGCAAAGGACATGGCGTGAAGGAGAGCGACAATGGCGCTGCCCCACGGTCTGAAGCTAGGCGCGCTTGGCGGCCCGAGCACCTTTGGGGCGCAGGCCGCGCAGCGCCTTCGCGAGCTGTATCCTGAGTTCACGGAGATCGTGTACTTCCCCACGGCGGAGCAGAGCATGGACTGGGGCGCGCCCGGCGCCCCGGACGCCGCCTGCGCGCCGGAGCAGATGCGCTGGACCGGCTTCCATCCCGGGATCCACGGCTACGTCTCGCGCCCGGACTCGGACACGTACGTGATCGCCGAGGTGGCGCACGCCTACCACTGCTCGCTGCTCGGCAAGCCGGGCACGCGGCTGAGCGACGTGCGAGAGGTGCAGGGGCACACCGGCTCGATCACGCAGAGCGAGGCCTGGCTGCGCGTGCACCTGCCGCAAGCCCGCATCACGATCGTGGATACCAGCTCGCACGGCGCGGCAGAGGCGGTCGCCGTCGGCGATGGCTCGCTCGCATCGGTGGGCACGCCCGAGATGGCGCGCCAGTGGGGCCTGGAGATGCTGGCCACCGACATCGACGGGGGCAGCGTGGCGAACTACTGGGCGCTCTCGCCGCGCCCGCTGTTCAGCGAGATGCCCACGCGGGTGCTCGTGTGCGGCCGCTTCGGCGCGGACGGCGCGCTCACCGACCTCGTACTCGGCCTCGCCCACGCGGGCTATCGCCTGCACACGGTCTCGACCAGCCCGAGCCGGCAGCAGCTCTACGAGTACGACTACGTGCTGCGCTTCGTAGGCGCGGGCACCCTGGCCGCGGTGCAGGCGACGCTGGCGCGCGTGCCCACGGCGCGCTTGGCCGGCGCGTACGAGGCGCGGGAGTAGCCGTGGCCGTCGCGTCAGCGGGCCGCCCGTCGCTATCGATCGCCTCTCAGACAATAACGGGGGAAACCGAGAGGAGGCGGCCGCCGGCGACCGCCTCCTCTCCGCCGCGACGTTACTCAGTATTCGACCAGGGGTCGTTCGGGAACGCGTCGCCAGGCTGCGCCGGATTGTCGAGCACCGGCAGGACGCTGGTTTGAGGGAGCGCCGTGGGAGCAGCCGCCGTGACGGCCAGATTGGCCGCCGTTGGGCGGTCCGCGGCGGAGGGCGGGCGCTGCTCCATTGCATCCTGCGCCCAGGCAGCGGAGCCTGGCCCGATCAACAGCGCCGCAGCAAGCAGCGCGGCCAGGCCGAGCGACCTGTAGAGTGGGAACCGTAGCATTTGTGTCGCCTCCTCTGGTGATGGCTGGTCGGAGACGTTCCGCCCGCGCGGGGACACGGGGCGGGGAACGCCCGGACCGCCGAGGAGGCAGCCCGCGGGGCCGGTGGGCCGCAAGGGTCTGGTGCGCACGGGATAGGTATGCTACCCTAGCAGCCAGGGCCGGCGGGGGCTTGCCTCCGCTAAGCTCGAGCGAGCGCGACAGTCGGGTTGAGTGGCATCGGCACGACTGTTGCGCTCTTGCTTTGCCAACGCGGGATCCTCGCTACAATGGCTCGCCTCCTCTCGTGGTTAAGACGTTTCATATCATCGGCACCCGGACTCGCCGCGCCAGATGAATCTCCGTGCGCGCGCCGTCTAGGAATACACCACAAGGTTACACGTGAACTCATCGGCCGTGGCACAGGCCGCTCACACCCGGCGGCATCTTGCGCGGATAACGTCCTAAGCGCGCGTGGAGCGCGGCGCACATTACACGAGTGGCGGCCATTAGGGGTGGAGCGCAAGGGACGCGGCCAGCGGCAGCTTGGACGTGAGGGGCCGTTATTGGATGGTCGCGCCCGGGTTCCAGCGCCAGTAGCGGCCGATCGTGCCGCCATCCACGCGCAGGTCGAAGCCGGTAATCATCTCGGCGTCGTCGGAGGCGAGGAAGACGGCGGCGCGCGCGTAGTGGCGCGGGCTGGGGCGGTGGCCGAGCGGCACGCCCTGGTCGCCCCAGGTGAAGTCGGGCCGGCGCTCGACGGGCGGCTGGTCCCAGGCCACGCCCCACTCGGCCACCCGCGCGAAGCCCTCGGCCGGGTCGGTGGCGGTCGGCGTCAGGCTGTTCACGCGGATACCGTAGGGCGCTAGCTCCATCGCCACGGCGCGCGTGAAGTTCAGCAGGCCGCTCTTCGCCGTGCCGTAGCCGATATTGCCGGGGTTCCCCTGGTGGCCCTCGGTGGAGATGACGTTGATGATGCAGCCATGGCGCTGCTGCGCGATCATCAGCGCGGCGACGTGCTTGCTGAACAGGAAGGCGCCGGTGAGGCTAACGTCGAGCTGGCGCCGCCACTCCGCGACCGCCATCTCCAGCAAGCCTTTACGAATCTGGATCACCGCGCCGTTGACCAGCACGTCAATGCCGCCGTAGGCCTCGCGCGCTCGCGCCACCGCGGCCTCGACTTGCGCCTCGTCGGTCACGTCGCAGACGACGCCGAGCGCATCGCCGCCGCGGTGGCGGATGCCGGCGGCGCAGCCCTCGGCGTAAGCCAGGTTGATGTCCACGCACACGACCCGCGCGCCCTCGTCGGCCAGCCCGTAGGCGATGCCGCCATTGATGTTCGGGCTGCTGCCGGTTATCAGCGCGACTTTCCCGTCCAGCTTCATCCTTGTTCCTTGCGCGCTCTCTTTCCGGGGCGGTGGCCAGCCGACGGCTAGGGGCGGAAGGTGGCGATGACCTTGTTGGAGTTCATGGTGTAGCTTTCGAGCAGGACGCTGTAGTCGGGCTTGCGGCCTAGCGCGGCCATCGCGCCGGCGAGGCAGAACCAGCTCAGCAGCTCGTGCTGGCCGCTCTCCTCGACCTGCGCCAGCGTGTAGCCGCGCCAGACGGCGTAGTCGCCATCCCGCAGCGCGGCATAGAGCGCGCGGTCCGCCGCGTGGTCGGGGTAGAGGTAGTAGTGCTTGCGGGTGAGAAAGGCGTGCGACCAGCTCGACGAGGCGACGAGCGCCACGCGCCACGGGCTGGCGGCGAGCACACGGGCGGTGGCCGCGCCGAGGTCGAAGCAGCGCCGCGGCGACGGCGACGGCGGGTCTAGCTCGTCGGCGGCGAGCGGCTTCGCCAGGCTGGCCAGGTAGCCGTGGGTGCCGGTGAGCGTGCGGCCGTAGCAGTTCACGGCGCAGGGCACGAGAGCATAGTCGAAGCCGACGCGGTCCCAGTCGAGGTACAGCACGGCGTTGAGGAAGGCGTGGCCGAGCGGGTCGTGGCGTGGCCGGTAGGCGTAGGCCACGTCGAAGCCCGCGCCGAGCAGGCCGCTGGCGAGCGCCTTCGCCCCCGGGCGGTGGCCGCGGACGGTGAACGTCGTCTCGGGCGCCTCGCCCCAGGCGTTCGTGCCCGGCGGGCGGCTCGCCCAGGGGCGGCACTCGACCTGCTCGTAGGCGAGGATGCAGAAGGCCGGCACGCAGTCTTCCTTGAAGTTCTCGTACTGGTCGTCGCCCCAGACGACGAGAAAATCGGGCCGGAAGGCGTCGAGCGCCTGGCGCGCCCGCCGCAGCTCCGCCACGACCGCGTCGCGGTGCTGGCGGCCGAACGCTGCGCCCTCGTCGTCGCTCCACTCGCGGCGCATTGGCTCGGGCCAGCCGGCGGGCGTGCGCAAGGGCTCGGGCAGGCCGGGGTCTCGCAGCGTGATGCCCAGCGACAGCGGCTTCACGTCGCGCGCCACGAGCGCTGGCTGGTGGGTGATGCCCAGCCCGAGGATCTCGCCCATGCAACTCCCTCGCGCGATGGCCAGACGCTACAGGATAATGCTGATCGAGCCGTGGTCGCGCAGCGTCTCCAGGTCGAGCGTGGCGCGCCGGTAGCGGATCTTGAAGCTGTCGCCCGCGCGCACCAGGCAGTAATCGTAGCGGCCCACGAACAGCGCCATCTCCAGGCGGATGCGGTAGACGGCGAAGGCCGCGGCGGCCGTCACCTCGTCGCCCTGGGTGCCGGTCACGCGCACGTTCGTGACCAGTCGCCGCGTGCGCGACCAGGGATACTCGCGGTGCGCGTGGCGGCTCTTCAGGCGCTCGACGCGGCCGCGCAGGCGCGTCAGGTTGTCGTCGATCAGGACGAGGTCGCGCCGCGGGTCGCCCTCGGGCAGGTCCGTGGTCGGCACGACGTAGCGCGCGTCGTCCGTGAACAGCGCGAGCCAGTCGTCCAGGCGCCAGTCGTCCAGCAGCGCCGCCTCGGCGTACAGGAAGTCCTCGACGGCGAGGCGGAGGGCCAGGGCCGCGGACAGGGCGGGCGCGGCCCGGAGCGCGTCGCCCGCGCTCATTGTCGCCTGCTCTCAGCAAGCGTGGCGCCGCGCGGGTCGTGCGTGGCTGGGGCTGGCAATCCCTGCATGAGCGCGTGCCACTGCCGCCAGAAGGCGCGCATCTGCAGCTCGTCCTCCGCGAGCGGGTCGCGGTGCAGGCCGCGCGACACGTCCGACCACTCGACTTCGGTCGCGCGGAAGCCGAGCTGGCACGACTCCAGCGCCTCCACGTCGTCGGGCGTGCCGAAGCCGCCCGGCCCGAGGAAGAGCAGCGAGTTCTCCAGGCGATAGGCGCGGACCTCCTCGTGCTCGTCGCGCGGGACCAGCTCCCACTGGAGGACTTCGAGCTGGTCGGGCGCCACGGGCCAAATCTGGCGGAGGCGAAAGCCGGTATGGCTGTCCTGAAAGAGCAGGTTTGGGAAGATGAGCAGGTGGCGCGACTGCTCGGCCATGCGGCGGCCGCGCTCCTCGCCGTAGCGCGCGAGCAGCAGCGCCCGCACGCGCTCGACCTCGCGGTTGGCCGTGTCGCTCCACAGCGGGCTGGGGCTGGCGATGCCGCGCCCGGGCGCGCCGCTCAGGAAGCCGGCGTGGCCGCCGGGCAGCGCGAAGCCGCGCGCGGCCGCGCTCAGGCCGGCGGTGGCGCTCAGCGTGGCCTGCGCCCCGCGCGTGCCCGCGCCCACGCTCGCCCGCTGGCTCGCCATGTAGCTGATGTAGGTCTGGTGGACGCTGGCGAAGTGGTAGCCGTCGATGCTGTTCTCGATGAGCAGCTTCCAGTTGGCGCGAATGGCGTACTTCGCCGTGCCGGCCAGGATCGTCCAGCCGCCCAGCACCTCGGCCGCGTCAAACGTAAGGTCGATCAGCTCGCGGGCGGGGCCCAGGTAGTCGGCCAGGGGGGGCGCCGCGCGGTCGAGGCTGATGAAGTATAGGCCGCGATAGGCGTCCACGCGCGGCGGCGGCTGGAGCGCCCGCTCGGCGCGGTCGAAGCCCGGGGGGTAGCCGTCGGGGTCGGGCGTGCCGATCAGCTCGCCGCGGTTGTTGAAGGTCCAGGCGTGGTAAAAGCACTGGAACACCTCGGCGTTGCCCTCGTCGCGCCGGCAGACCAGCGCGCCGCGGTGGGTGCAGGTGTTGAACAGCACGCGCACCTGGCTGTCGCTGCCGCGCAGGAAGACCAGCGGCCGCCCGGCGACGGTGCGGCGGCGATAGTCGCCGGGTCGCGGAATCTCCGACTCGTGGCCGACGTACAGCCAGCCGCGCTCGAAGATGCGGCGCTGCTCCAGCGCGAACACCTCCGGCGAGGTGAGCGCCGAGCGGTGCACGCGGAACCGCCCCGCCTCAGGGCGGTCTTGCACGAGATCAGCTAATTGCACGCGCTCTGTCTCCTATCCGCGCCGGTATCGCTGGCTTCGTTCTACTCCACCGCTCGGGGGCGGTCAAGCGCGGGGCCGCGCTAGCGCCTGGGGGGCGGTGCGCGGCCCGCGCCCGGGTGCTACAATCGTCCGACTTTCGCCAACCTGGCTTTTTCCGCGCGGTCGCGGCGGGGTCCGCCCGACTGCCGACGCTCGCGAGCGGAGGTACGCGCATGCGCCTGCTCCCGTGGCCCGCGATCCGCGCGCTCGGCATCCTGGCGCTGGGACTGGCCGCGTGCGCCAGCCCCGCCGCCACGCCCGCGCGCCCGGCGGCCGCCCCCGCCGCGCCGGCGCAGCCGGCCAGCCAGGCGAGCGCGCCCACCCCCACGGCCGCCGCGCTCGAGAAAGTCGTGATCAGCACGTCCGACCCGGGCATCGTGTTCAGCCCGCTGTACGTGGGCAGCGCGCAGGGCTACTTCCGCGAGGAGGGACTCGACGCCGACGTGCAGGTGATCAAGCCGGACGTGTCGCTGGCCGCGCTGGCGAACGCCCAGGACGTGGACTACCAGGCGACCATCGGGACGGTGTCGCGCGGGGCGGCCAAGGGCCTGCCGGTGAAGGCGATCAGCTTCTGGTTCGAGAAGACGCTGTTCTACGTGATGGCCCGGCCGGAGATTCAGTCCATGGCCGATTTGAAGGGCAAGGTCGTGGGCGTGCCGACGCTGGGCGGCTCGGGCGAGCTAGCCTTCCGCCGCATGCTGAGCGAGGCCGGGCTGGAGCCGCAGGTGGACGTGAGCATCATCCAACTCGCGCCCGGCAACGGCCGCATCGGCACGATCGTCGCCGGCGGCGCCGCGGCCAGCGTCTTCACGCCGCCCGACGACGCGGTCGCGGAAGAGCAGGGGCTGCACCGCGTGCCGTCGCCGGCCGAGGCCATTCCGCTGCCGTTCAGCGGCATCGGGGCCAACGAGAGGCGGCTGCAGGAGAACCCGGGCCAGGTCGAGCGCGTGCTCCGCGCCTCGCTCAAGAGCCTAAAGTTCATGCACGAGCGCCCGCCGGAAGCGGCCGCGATCATCGCCGACGCGACGGACATCCCGCGCGACGTGGCGCTGCGGGCGTTGCAGTCCATGATCGGCACGCTTAGCCCGGACGGCTGGGCGTCGCCCGAGGCGCTACAGGGCCAGCTCGAATCGGCGGTTGCGCCCGGCGAGCCACTGCCGCCCGAGGCGCAGGTGTTCGATCCGCGCCCACTCAAAGCCGCGCAGGCGGCGCTGGGCATCGCGGGCCGCCCATAGGGCCCGGCGGCGCACCTTTCCCCTGGCGAGCCACGGGCCGGCAATTCTCGATGAGGTGAGGAGATGGACGCGACGATGACCAGCGCGGCGACCGCGCCCGGCACGGCGCCGCCCGACCTGCGCGCCCACGTGGCCGAGCTGGAGCGGCGCGGCAAGCTGGTGCGGGTCACGCGGCCCATCGACAAGGACACCGAGCTGCACCCGCTGGTGCGCTGGCAGTTCCGTGGCCTGCTGGAGCCGCAGCGCCGCGCGTTCCTGTTCGAGCAGGTGACCGACCGGCGCGGTCGGCGGTTCGACATCCCCGTCGTCGTCGGCGCGCTGGCCGGCTCGGAGGAGATCTACGCGCTCGGCCTGGGCTGCGCGCCGGATGACATTCCCGCCTACTGGGAGCGCGCGCTGGCGGCGCCGATCGCGCCGGTGATCGTGGACAGCGGCCCGGTGCAGGAGGTCGTGCACGTGGGCGACAGCCTACTGGAGCACGGCGGGCTGGACGAGTTCCCGGTCCCGATCTCGACGCCGGGCTTCGACAACGCGCCGTACTTCAACTCAGCGGCCTGGTTCACGCGCGATCCCGAGACCGGCATCCGCAACATGGGCGTGTACCGGGCACAGATCAAGGCGCCGCTGCGGACGGGCCTATTCTGCGACTCGCGCGGCAACACGACGGCCATCTGGGAGAAGTGCAACCAGCGGGGCATCGCGCTGCCCGCGGCCGCCGTCATCGGCTCGCCGCCGCCGGTCTACTACGCGGCGATCCAGATCATGCCGATGGGCGTGGACGAGCTGGGCGCGGCGGGCGCGCTGGCCGGGCGGCCGATCGAGCTGGTGCGCTGCAAGACGGTGCCACTGGAGGTGCCCGCTTACGCCGAGATCGTCGTCGAGGGCATCATCCGCACGGACGTGCTGGAGCCGGAAGGCTCGTTCGGCGAGGCGCACGGCTACTGCGACCCGCGGACCCTCTCCTTCAGCTTCGAGGTGACCTGCATCACGCACCGGCGCAACCCCCTGTTCCTGTCGATCCTGAGCCAGCTCACGCCGAGCGAGAGCAGCAAGACGAAGCAGGCCGGCTATGAGAGCCAGGCGCTGCGCCACCTGCGTGAGAATTGCGGGCTGCGCGGCGTGCTGCGGGTGTCGCTGACGGAGGACCTGCTGAACCGGCAGTGCGGCGTGGTCGTGCTCCGCAAGGAGAACCAGTACGAGCCGATGAACGCGCTGTACGCGCTGCTCAACATGCGGCAGTTGCCGAAGGTGCTCATCGCCGTGGACGAGGATGTGGACCCGACGAACCACACGATGCTCATCTGGGCAATCGTGAACCGCTCGCAGCCGCACCGCGACTTCCGCATCATCTACCCGCGCCAGATCCAGTTCGGGCCGCTTGGCCAGGTAGCGAACGGCGAGAACTACGACCGCCAGGACTCGGCGGTGCTGATTGATGCGACGCGCAAGGCCGACTTCCCGCCCGTGTCGCTGCCGGCGCGGGAGTACATGGAGCACGCGCGGGCGATCTGGGAGGAGCTGGGGCTGCCGGAGCTGCAGCCGCGCACACCGTGGTACGGCTACTCGCTGGGGCACTGGCCCGAGGAGAACCAGCAGGAGGCGGAGCTGGCGGTGCTGGGGCGCTACTACGAGACAGGCGCGAAGCTCATGGCCCAGCAGCAGCCCGCGCCGCCCGGCACGCGCATCCGCGACGTGCGCACGAACGTGGTGTAGTGACAGGTTAATCGGGAAATGGATCCTCGCCCACGCCGCCGTGAACGGCGGGCCACTCCTCGTGTAGCCCTTGGCCCGGCCTTCAGGCCGGCGTCTTCAGCCAGCAAGCCAGATGTGACACCTACCGGCGGGTCGCGGCGTGCGACCGGGGAAGGGGGGCTGCCATGAGGTGGCTGGGCATGCTGACAGCCTGGGCGCTGCTCGCCAGCGCCTGCGCCGGGCCGGCGAGCGCGCCGCCCCCGGCGCCCGCGGCCCGCGAGGCCCCCGCACCCGCGGCGGCTGCCACCATGCCGCCCGCCAGCGCGCCATCGCCCGCCGCTCCCGCCGAGCCGACGCACATCACGCTCGCCTACAGCACCGCGAGCGCGGCAAACAGCCCGCTGCAGCTCGCGCAGGACCGCGGCATCTTCGCCGCGAACGGGCTGGAGGTCGAGCTGGTGCACGCCCCGGGCAACGGCGGGCCGGCGGCGGTGCTCTCGGGCCAAGCGCAGATGCTGTCCAGCGGCTGCACCGAGGCCGTGGCCGCCATCGCCGGCGGCGCGGACTTCGTGGTGGTGCTCACGTCGATCAACCGCCTGCAGTACGTGCTGGTGGGCGGGCCGAGCGTGACGAACGTCGAGACGCTGCGCGGCAAGCGGCTCGCCGTGAGCCGCATCGGCGCGTCGTCGCACCTGGCGCTGCGGTTCATCGTGAAGTACCTGGGCCTGGATCCTGACCAGGACGTGAGCTACGTGCAGGTTGGCAACACGCCGGAGCGCGTGTCGGCGCTGCTGGCCGGCAGCGTGGACGGCAGCATCTTGAGCAGCGACGAGGCCACGTTCATTGGCAGCCAGCCGGGCATGCACACGATCGTCGACATGACGACCGAGAACCAGCCGTACTGCGGCAACGCGCTGGTGGTGTCGCGGCAGTACGCGCGCGAGGCGCCCGACGTGGGGCGCCGGCTGACGCGCGCGCTGGTCGAGGCACTGGCGCGGTTCCGCCTGAACCGGGAGGAGGGAGCGGACGCGGTCGCGCGGTTCCTGAACGACGACGACCGGCAGAAAGCGGCGCAGCTCTGGGAGACGTGGGTGCGGCTGTTCCCGGAGAAGCCCTACCCCGACCCGCGTGGGCTACAATTCGTGCTCGACGAGCTGGGGCAGGCGGACGATCGCGCGAAGGCACTGACGCCGGAACAACTCATTGACGCCACGTGGGTGCGCGAGCTGGACGAGAGCGGCTTCCTCGACGCGCTCTACCGATCAGGCAACCGTTAGGGACGGCCGGGCGGGAACGAGTGTCCCGCGTCCACTCTCCGGCCGTGACGCAGACTGCAAGGGGAGAGACAATGACAACGCCCGCGCCCGACTTGCGGACGTGGCTGGACGACGTGGACCGGCTGGGCCAGCTTCAGCGCGTGCGCGGCGCGCACTGGGACCTGGAGATCGGCGCGCTGGCCGAGCTGACCTGCACCAAGCTCGCCACGCCGCCGACGCTGCTCTTCGACGAGATTCCCGATTACCCGCCCGGCTACCGCGTGGCGACCAGCATCCTGTCAACCGTACAGCGGCTAGCGCTGACCCTCGGGCTGCCCACCGACCTGGACGAGCGGGGCTTCATCCAGGCCTGGCGGCGCCGCCTCGGCGAGCTGTATCCGCTGGAGCCAGTCGAGGTGGCGGCGAGCGAGGCGCCGGTCTTCGAGAACCGTTTCGAGGGCGAGGCCGTCGACCTGACGTGCCTGCCCGTGCCGCGCTACCACGCGCAGGACGGCGGCCGGTACATCGGCACCGCGAACCTGGACATCACGCGCGACCGCGAGACCGGCTGGGTGAACGCCGGCACCTACCGCGTGATGCTGCACGACGAGCAGCACCTTGGATTCTTCATCTCGCCCGGCAAGCACGGGCGCGTGCACCGGCAGCAGTACTTCGACGCCGGCGAGCCGTGCCCAGTGGCGGTCTCGTTCGGCCACGACCCGCTGCTGTTCCTGGCCGCGACGATTGACGTGCCGCAGGGGCAGAGCGAGTACGCCTGGGCGGGCGGCGTGCGCGGCGAGCCGGTGCGTGTGGCGCGCGGGCCGCTGACGGGCCTGCCGCTGCCCGCGACGGCGGAGATCGTGATCGAGGGAGAGGCGGTGCCCGGCGAGACGCGCGTCGAGGGACCGTTCGGCGAGTGGACCGGCTACTACGCCAGCGCCAGCCGGCCCGAGCCAGTGATCCGCGTGAAGGCGCTCTACCACCGCGACCACCCGATCCTGATGGGCGCGCCGCCGTTCAAGCCCTCGGCGAAGGCCGAGCGCTTCTGCTGGCTGCTGCGCTCGGCGGCCATCTGGAACCAGGTGGAGGCGGCGGGCGTGCCCGACGTGCAGGGCGTGCGCGTCCATCCGGCGGCCGGGCGGTTCTTCGTCATCATCAGCATCCGCCAGCGCTACCCGGGCCACGCGAAGCAGGCGGCGCACGTGGCGTCGCAGTGTCGCGCGGGCGCGTACCTGGGGCGCTACGTGATCGTGGTAGACGAGGACGTGGACATCTACGACACCGACGAGGTGCTGTGGGCGCTGGCCACCCGCAGCGAGCCGACGAGCGACATTGACATCATTCGCCGCGCCTGGAGCGGCCCGCTCGACCCGATCATCCCGGCGGACCAGAAGGGCTTCAGCTCGCGGGCCATAATAGACGCCACGAAGCCGTTCGAGTGGAAGGACCAGTTCCCGGTAGTGAGCGTGATCAGCGCCGAGCAGCGGGCGGCGGTGGAGGCGCGTTGGAGCCAGCTCTTCCAGGCCGAGGGGCGGCCGGCGGTGGTCGAGGCGCCCGCGCCGGTGGGCGCGTGACGCGCTGGCGAGGCCTGGCCCCGGGGCTGGGCGGGCTGCTGGCGGCGCTCTCGCTGGCCTGCGCCTCCGCCGCGGCGCCGCCCCCCCAGCCCTCCGATGCTGGGGGGAGCCCCGCGGCCGGCGGGGCGAGCGCCGCACCGGGGGCCACGGCGGCTGCCCCGGCCACGCGGCCTGCCCCAGTGGCGATCCGCGTCCACACGCCGTCGGAGTCCACGAGCACGTTGCCGATCACGGTGGCGCAGCGGCTCGGGTACTACGCCGACGAGGGCATTGATCTGGAGCAGCAGCCGATGCCGCCGAACGTCGGGATGGCGGCGCTGCTCGCCGGCGAGGTGCAGTTCTCGACGGCTGCCACGTCGTCGCTGTCGGCGGCCGCCGCGGGCGCGCCGGTGCGGCTGGTCATCTCGCTCGCCGAGCGGCCGGCGCACGTGCTGGTCGGGGCGCGCGGCCTGGCATTTCCGGAGGCGCTGCGCGGCGCGACGATCGCCAGCAGCTCGCCGGGCGGCGTCCAGTACCGCGAGAGCCAGGCCGCCCTGCGTCACTTCGGACTCGACCCGCAGAGCGTGACGCTCGTGGCGCTCCAGAACGACGCCGTGCGGCAGGCGGCGCTGGAGAGCGGGGCGGCGCAGGCGGCGGTGCTCACCATGCCGTTCAACTACAAGCTGGAGCGCGAGGGCTACCCCCGCCTGCTGAACTTCGCCGCGGGGGACCTGGTGCGGCTGCCAGTCGGCGCGCTCTCGGGCACGCTCGACTACCTGACCAAGAACGAAGATGCCGCGGTGCGAACGCTGCGCGCGACGCTGCGGGGCCTGCGCGCCACGCGCGACGACAAGCCGGCGACGGTGGCCGCGCTGCAGGAGTTCTTCGACATTGACGAGGCGACCGCGAGCGACCTGTATGACGCCGTGGTCGGCAGCTACACGCTCGACGGCCGCATTGCCGCGAGCGCCATCCGCGACGCACTGGAGAGCGGCGACGATGCGAGCCGCAACGCCGATCCCGAGCAGCTCGTGGATTTCCGTTACCTCGACCGCGCGGCGCAGGCGCTCACGCCGCGGTAGCCCCTCGCGGACGGAGGATGCTATGCCCCACCAATCACTCGACGAGTTCATCGCGGCCGCCGACGCCGCCGGCGAGGTACGTTACGTCGAGGGCGCCAACTGGGACCTGGAGGTCGGCTGCCTGGCGGAGCTGTCGTGCGAGATGGACGGCCCGCTGCTGCTGTTCGACGGCTTCGCGGGCTTCCCGCGCGGCTACCGCGTGTCCACGAACTGCGTGCGCACGCCGCGGCGCTTCGCCCTGGCGATGGACTTTCCGCTGGACGCGCACCCGGTGGACCTGGCGCGGCTGTGGCGCGAGCGCCGCCAGCGCTTCCAGCCGATCGCGCCCGCCGTGGTACCGGACGGGCCGGTGCTGGAGTGTCAGCAGCCGAGCGACGCGATTGACGTGACCCGCTTCCCGGTGCCGCGCTGGCACGAGCACGACGGCGGGCGCTACCTGGGGACCGGCGACCTGGTGGTCGTGCGCGACCCGGACAGCGGCTGGGTGAACGTCGGCGTGTACCGTGCCTGCATCGTCGGCCCGGACCGCCTGAGCATCTGGATCATCCGCCACAAGCACGGCCGCATCCTGGCCGAGAAGTACTGGCAGCAGGGCCGCCCGGCGCCCGTGGCGCTGGTGCTGGGCTGCGACCCGCTCACCTGGTCGTGCGGCTACCTGGCGCCGCCGTTCGGGGTGTGCGAGTACGACTACGCGGGCGGCATGCACGGCCAGCCCCTGCCGGTGGTCGAGCTGCCCGGGAGCCGCCTGCCGGTGCCCGCGCACGGCGAGATCGTGGTCGAGGGCGAGATTCCGCCCCCGGAGGAGGAGTCGGTCCACGAGGGGCCGTTCGGCGAGTGGCCGGGCTACTACGCGCACGAGGGGAACGAGTGCGTGGTGCGCGTGCGGAACGTGTACCACCGACGCGCGCCGATCCTGCTGGGCGAGCCGCCACAGCGGCCGCTCGGCTCGTCGGCCTCGTGGGGCGTGCCGGCGATCACGGTGCAGCTCTGGGAGCACCTGGAGCGCAGCGGCATCACCGACGTGGCGGGGGTGTGGGCGTTCGGCAACACGCTGATGATGGTGATCGCGCTGCGGACGCGCTACGCCGGCCACGCGAAGCAGGCGCTGCTGGCGGCGGCGGGGCTGCGCAGCGGCGCCAGCATGTACAGCTACTACGTCGCGGTGGACGACGACGTGGACCCGTCCAACCTGAAGGAAGTGCTGTGGGCGATGCAGACGCGCTGCGACCCGGCCACGGCGGTCGAGATCATCCACGACGCCTGGACCTCGGACCTCGACCCGCGCCTGTCGCCGGCGAAGCGCGCCGCGGGGGAGCTGACGGTCGGCCGGCTGCTGATCAACGCCTGCCGGCCGTTTGCCTGGAAGGACCAGTACCCGCGCAGCAACGTATCGTCGCCGCAGCTTCGCCACCAGGTCACGGCGAAGTACCGCGACCTGCTCGACAGCTTCAGCACCCCCGCCAGCCGCGCCCAGACGATGTTCGACCCGCGCCTGCGATGAGCGAGCGGTGCTCCGCCACGGAACCGCCAGACCGCGGTGCTAGAATACCCGCGCCGAGGTGGCGCGCGCGGACTCGGCACCGACGCGGTTGAGCGTCGGGCGTTCCGCAGCCAGAGGAGACACCCCATGCAGCCGCTGAATGGCGTGAACCACATCGCGGTGCTCACTGCAGACATGGACCGCTTCATCCGCTTCTACCAGGAGGCGTTCGACGCGAAGGTGCTCTCGGACAACCCGCGGCACATGGGCCGCGAGGGCGAGCGGATGGTCGTCATGTCCATCGGCGGGCCGAGCGACTTCAACATCTTCCAGGTGCCAGGCAACACGCAGGCGAGCGTGCAGACGCCGATGTTCGGCCGCGGCCGGCTCGACCACTTCGGCCTGAATGCGAGCAGCCGCGAGGCGTTCGAAGAGGTGCGCCAGCGATTGATGCGCCTGGGCGCCAGCGACGGCACGATCACCGACTTCGGGCGCCAGCTCAGCGTCTTCTTCCGCGACCCCGACGGCCTGGAAGCTGAGGTAGTATGGATAAAGGACGACGCGGCGCTCGCGGAGAGCACGACCTGAGCCGCCGACCCGATCCAGCGCTGCCTACCCGGCCCCGCCGATCTCACCCGCCTTGCCGGTAGCGCACCCGCCAGCGGCGCGGCACGTCGTCACCAGACTGGGCGCTCGCCACGGAGCCGACGACTCGGCCGGCTACGCAGCCCCCGGAGCCAAGTACGCCGCGCGGCCCGGCATGGAGCGCGGTGAGCGCCGCGGCCCCGATACCGGCACAGGACAGGGAGCCCATGCTAACGTTTGGATTGAGCTACGACGTCAAGCCCGAGCGACAGGCAGAGTTCGAGGCGGTGACGGCCGCCGCGATCAAGCTGATGCGGAACATGAAGGGACACCGCGAGACGCGGCTCTATCAGGACGTCCACCGCCGCAACTCGTACATGATCTACTCCGACTGGGACACGCGCGAGGACTTCGTGGCGTTCCTTAAGTCGCCCGAGTTCGCCCAGGCCCAGACGGCCGGGCGGGACATGCTGGAGTCGCGCCCCCGCCACCACGTCTACGAGCGCGCCAGCTTCGAGATGTAGCCACCGCGCAGCGCGGGCGATAGGCACGGGAGGCGGAGCCGGTGTATCAGTTCGCGGTGTTCCTGCACGTCCTGGGCGCGGCCATCTGGGTGGGGGGGGTCTTCTTCCTCGCCGCCGTGGCGGTGCCGATCGCGCGGCGCTTCGACCCGGCGACGCGTGCCCGCATCGTCTCCGAGGCCGGGCGGCAGTTTCGGCTCATCGGCTGGATCACGCTGGCGGTCATGGTGGTGACCGGCGCCTATGCCGCGACGGTCCGCGGCGCCACGCTGCAGAACGTGCTCGACGGCAGCTTCTGGGCCACGGCGTTCGGGCGCACGCTGGCCGAGAAGCTGGTCCTCGTGGCCCTCATGGCCGCCGTGAGCTTCGTGCACGACTTCTTCGTCGGGCCTGCCGCGACCCGCGCCCAGGCGACAGGCCAGGACACCACCCAGCTCCGGCGGACGGCCGCCTGGCTCGCGCGCCTCACGGGCGTGCTCGCGCTCGGCGTCATCTTCCTCGCGGTGCTGCTGGTGCGGCCGGGGCCGCGCGGGTAGCCACGCTGTTGCGGATCGCGGGACCGTGGCGGCAGTCTAGCACTTATAGCCGTTCTTGCACTGGATGCCGAGCGCGCGTTGCGCCTCGCGCAGCGGCGTAACGTCGGCAACCTCGTCGATGGTGACGTCGCGCATCTCGGGCGTGGCCTCCTTCTGCACACGGATCCACTCCCGCAGGCCCACCTCGGTCGCGCCACCGGGGTCATCGGCGCTCATCACTTCGAGCAGCGCGTCGATGCTGTCCCGGGCGATGCCGCGGTCGATGTCCAGCGCCCGGCTAACGATGTCGGCGCTGGCGTCGGGATCCTGGTGCACGAACTGGAGACTCTTGACCATCGCCCGCATCCACGCCTCTAGCGTCGGGCGGCGCTCGGTGAGATACATCGTGTGCACGCCGTACCCCGACCAGGGAATAGGCATCACCTTGAAGGAGTTGGTCATCACGGTGTAGCCGCGGCGCTTCAGCTCGGCGGCCACGTTCGGGTTGTTCGCGGCGCCGACGATCTGGCCGCTCACCATCGCCGCGATGCGCGCACTCTCCCCGCCGAGCGGCAGGTAATTTACCGACAGCGGGTCCACGCCAAGATCCTTGATCATCAGCTTGGTGGCGATGTCCTGCGAGTTGCCCACGCTCGCGATGCCGACGGCCTGGCCCACCAGATCACGCGGCTGCTTGATACGGTTGGGGTCGACCGAGAATTGGAAGGTCGAGCTACTGTAGGGGAAGAACACGGCGCGCGCATCGGCGCCCTGCGCGGCGGCCAGCAAGGCGCCGCTGTGGGTGGCGATGTCCACCTCTTTGTTCAGCAGCGCGGTCGTGCTCGCGGTGGTAGACATCTCGATGGTCTGCTGGTCCACGCCCTCCTGCTGGAAAAAGCCCTGGGCCTGGGCAACCGAGATGGGCAGCATGTAGTTCAAGTCGATCGTCGGGACAGCGACCTTCAGTTCTTTTGGCGGCGCCGCGGTGGCTGACGCCGGTGGCGCGGCAGCCGTCGGGGCCGCTCCGCCCTGGCCGGCCGGCGCCGCACCAGGCGCCGGCGCTGACGACGGCTGGCCACACGCCGCGGCCGTGACCAGCGCGAGCGTCAGCGCCCAGAGGCGTGTCCGATTCATCATCCCTCCACCCACCGTGGCATTCCCCACTCCTACTCGCCCGGCGACGCCCGACGGGCCGTCGTCGCCCCGACGCTCGCGACCGGCGCGTCGCCGGGGATCCCGGCCAGGCGTCGAGCCAGCGCGGCGGCCGGGCGGCCGTCGTAGGCCGCGACCAGGCCGGCCTTGTTGGCGTGCAGGTCGCTGGCGTTGAACATGTCGAAAAGGAGCTGGCGCGAGCCGAACGAGTCCACGGCGTAGTCCCAGGCCAGCTTCAACAGCCGAAAGCGCTCGGGCGCGCGCTCGTCCTTGCCCACCAGGTAGCGATAAAGGTAGCCGCCGAGCGCGGGGCTGGCGAGGTCCGCGGCCGCTGGCGCCATCAGGATGCCCGAGCTGCACAGCTCGCGCACGACATGGAGAATGCGCGGCTCGCGCTCGACGCCATACACGCGGGCGATCGTGATCTGCGTGGGGTTGGGAAGCGCCAGGCCAGACGCCGAGGCGACCGGGTTGCGCTCCGCCTCGTGCATGAGCGCCCGCAGCGTCTCGAGGTAGCAGATCGCGTCGGCCAGGCCCTCCTGCACGTGGGGCACCTGGCGCGTGCCGAGATAGTCGGCCATGCCGAGGCAGAGGCCGAGCAGCACCTCGGCTTTCACCACCATGCGCACGACGTTGTGGTGGTAGCCCCAGGCCAGGATCTGCTTGTGCAGGGCGCCGATGCGGTCGACGCGGCGGCGGTAGAAGACGCGCTCCTGGGGCACGAAGACATCGTCGAGGATGACCCAGGCATCCATCTCGTCGTAGCGCGCGGCGAGCGGATGCTCGTCGGGATAGCGCGGCGCGAGCGGCTCGCGGCAGACGATCTTGAGGCCCGGCGTGGCGATGGGTACCGCGAAGTGGACGACGTGGTCGGGCGTCATGCCCTCGCGCGGCAGGGACAGACAGATGAACTCGTTCGCGTAGGGCGCGAGCGTCGCCACTCCCTTCGCGCCGCGCACGACGATGCCGTCGGCGCGCTCCGCGACAACGCGCAGGAACTCGAAGTCCCCGCTCGGCCGGCCGCGGTCGCGCTGCGGGTCCACGAAGCCCAGGCTTACGCACAGGTCGCGCTCGCGGCAGTAGGCGAAGTAAGTGGTGGCGTTGGCCGCGAAGGCCGGGTCCTCGGCGCCAAGCGTTTCGCGCACGTCGTACAGGCCGAGGACGACGTTGGCGATGTACTCTGGCAGGCGGCCGACGACGCCGCCGGTGTGCCGTGCCAGGAAGGCGATCATCTCGCGCTTGCGGATCAGGTCGTCCACCGTGCGCGGCAGCAGGTAGGCGAGGCTCACCGGCTCGCCGCTCTCGGGAGAGGGCATCGTGAGCCGCGCGGCGAGGGCGGGGTCGTGCTGCAGGTCGTACAGCTCCGCGAAGGCGTGGGCGCAGCCCGCCAGGCGCGGGTCGGCGGTCACGTCGACGCGCTCGCCGCGCAGCCAGACTTCGCGTCCGTCGCGGAGGCTGTCCAGATACTCGGCGCCGCGCCGGATCGGCATATGCGCACTCCTGCTTGCAGGTCGTCTCGGTATGCCACCCGTCCGCGAACGGTGTCAAGGTGGCCGCCGCGCCGTTGTCCGAGCGTGGTGCTAGAATGAGCACACGGTTCGGAGGACCGCCGCGCGAGCACGGCGGTTACTGCCGCAAAGGAGGCAGGCATGGCGACGGAGCAGATGCGGACGCTGGACCTGGGGCCGCACTTCACGCGGTTCATTGACGAGATGCGCGCCGCCTGGGCGGCCGGTCAGGACGTCACGCTGCCCGAGCGTGGCCAGCGGCTCCTCGAAGCCCTGCTGCGCGAGTCGCCCGCCGACGAGACGTGGGTGGCTGGACTGCTCCGCGACCGGCCGTCCGCCCGCGAGCTGTACCGCGATCCCGACTTCGGCTTCTTGCAGATGGGCCATTTCCATCTGGCGGGGAACGGCGGCGCGCCGCACGACCACGGGCCGTACTGGGTGCTGTACGGCGTCTACCGGGGCGAGATCGCGATCAACAAGTACCGCCGCGTGGATGGCGGGACGGGCACCGGCGAGACCGAACTGGAGGTGGTCGAGACGGCGCACCTGGGGCCGGGCACCGTCTTCCCGTACCTGCCCGGCGAGATTCACACGCCGCGCTCGCTGGCGCCCGAGGGCTCTATCGTGATGCGCTTCCTGAGCGGCGACGTGGACGCCATCGAGCGTTTCCGCTACAAGCCGCTCGACGCCGCGAACCCGCTGGTGCCGACGGAGCTACCGAAGGCCGGCCGCTACCAGGCGATCTTCGGGCGCTAGCGGCTAGCGGCGTCGGGCGCGGCAAGCAGCGCCCCTACACCCGACATCCGCGGCATGCCGCGCCCTGAAGCTTGCTACGCCCTGCTGGATGCCTCGCTTCAGGGCGACGGCACCAGCGTCGCGTCCGCCTAGCCCCGCGCCACCGCCGCAGTCGGCTTCGCCGGCGCGCTCGCTGCGCGGTCGAGGCCATAGAAGCGCGCGGCGTTGCGCCAGAGCACGTCTTCCTTGTCGGTCTCGGCCAGGTCCGGCGTGTCCAGCAGCTCCTGGATCTCGTGCTTGCAGATGTCGTTGTTGACCTCGTGCGGGAAGTCGGACGAGAAGACGAACGCCCCGGCGCCGACCTCGCGCACCGCGGCGGGCAGCATCGGCTCATCGCCCTCGCAGCCGACGTACAGACGGCCCTCCGCCACGTGCTTGCGGATGTAGACGGTCACGCTCTCGTCGGCGCGCGGCGCCAGCTCCCCGCGCGGGTTCCACTGGATGTGCGTCTCGTGGGCGCGCTCGAAGCGCTCCAGCGCCAGCAGCAGCCAGGCGACGCCGCCCTCCATGAACCCCCAGCGGGCGTTCGGATAGCGGTCGAGCACGCCGTTGAACAGCACGCCGGCGAAGTTGATAAGCAGCCCGAACGGATGGCCCAGCGCGCCGACCGGCGTGTAGTTGTTCATGTGCTCGAAGCCCAGGCCGCCATGCGCGCCGCCGTGGACGCCAAGCGCGCAGCCGAGGCGGTCGGCCTCGGCGTAGACCGGCCAGTACTCTTTCGCGCCCAGGTGGTCCTTCAGGCCCGTGGAGGGCAGCATGGCGCCGACGAAGCCCAGCTCCTCGACGGCGCGGCGCAGCTCGACGACGGCCGCCTCCGGCTCCTGCATCGGGATGAGCGCCATGCCCTTGAAGCGCGGGCTGTGCCGCAGGTACGCCTCGGCCAGCCAGTCGTTGTAGGCGCGGCCGAGCGCGATCGCCCAGTCCAGGTGGAAGACGTTACCGTAGGCCAGGCCGGCGGTCGGGTAGAGCACGGCCGATTCGAGGCCCACGTCCTCCATGAACTCCAGCCAGCCGTCTGGCCCGACCTGCCGGAAGGAGCCGGGCGGGGTCTGGCCGATGAACGAGTGGAAGCGGTCGAGCGGCGGGAACCAGCGGTCGGGCACGCGCGCCACGTGGTAGTCGCTGGGCAGGTACTTCGCGAACGCCTGGTTGTCCTCGAAGATGTGGCCGTCGCCGTCAATCACGCGCATCGCTCTCTCCTCCCGAACTCATCACTCCGCGGTACACCAGTCGACCATGGACTTCATGCGGCAGGGGGCGCCGTTGCGCGCCAGCTCGGCCTCAAAGATGCGGTGGATCTCGGGGTCCTCGTCGGCATACTCGATCTGCGCGCCGCCGAGGCGCACGTCCACGTCGGTCTTCTCCTCACTCTTGATGGCGCCGCCCATGTCGTAGCGGCGGCTGCCCCAGCGCAGCGCCAGGTAGCGCGCCGGCTCGGGGCCGCTGTTGAAGTGCTGGTGGAACCAGTGGTTCGGCGGCACGACGATCGTGCCGGGGCGCCAGTCGCAGCGGCGGCGCTCCTCGCCCTCCGGCCAGAGCAGCGAGTAGCCTTTACCACTCAAGATGATGACGTGGGCGCCGGGACCGTGGCGATGGGCCTTCTTGTAGGTACCCACCGGGAACTCGGAGATGTGCGCGGCCATTGTGTTGTGGGCCAGCTCGAAGGTGATGTTCTTGCCGCCGGCGCCGCGCTCCTTCCAGGTGTACAGCTCGATGCCGAGCGTGTCGGGCACGAAGTTGGTCTCCAGCGTAAAGCGGTTCGTGCCCGTGCGCCAGAGCTTGCCCTTGCCGTCGAAGTAGTTGTCCTGCCCCGCGAAGCGATCGTCGAAGGTAAAAGACGTATTAAATACGAACTCGAGGTTGTGGAACAGGTTGATCACGACCGGGGCATCTGTCACGGCGAGGTAGCGCGCGGGCCGGTCGCCGCGGCCGTTGAAGTGGCGGTGCATCGCGTTCAGCGGGATGGCAAACAGGCTGCCTGCCTTCCACTCGAAGGAGACCTTCTTGTTCTCGTCGTACCAGACCTGGGTGGAGCCGTTGCCCTCGAGGACGTAGATCATCTCCTCGAAGAGCTGGCGGCCCGGGTTCGTCGCCTGGCCGGGCGGGATCTCGCAGACGTAGGCGTCGTTCACGCCGCCGTTCCCGTCGAGCGAGATGTAGGCGCCGCGGCCGCCCTTCCGCGCCCAGGGCTGCACCTCGACGGTGCGCAGGTCCTCGACGGCGAACCCGCGCACGATGGGGATGCCTTCCTGGCGCTTGAACGCCTCGTACGCGTTGACCTTCTCCATCACCTCGGTCACGTCGGGAGCAGTCGTCGCCACGTCAGGCCTCCTCGTCGCGGTCGTCTGTAGCTCACAGCGGCACAGGGGACGGCCAACCGCGCAGTTCGTGATACCAGAATTCGGGCGCTGGCGCGCGTCGTCGCCCCTTCAGGCTACAGGGTGCTGGGCGTCTGCCCTGCTGACACCCCGCCCGGGTACGGTCCTGATTTGCTCACTGCGCCGGCGCCCCGCCCGGGTACAGGCTGTCAATGTAGCCGCTCTCGTCCAGCGCCCGTACCCACGACGGGTCCGAGATACGCTCGGGCGTCAGGCTGGCCACGCGCGGATCGGCCTCGGCGGCCTCGGCGATCACGAACTGCAGGCCGCTCGCCTCTGGATACGGCTTCGGCGGGAATAGCCCCGCGCGCACCGTCCAGATGCGCTCGACCTTCACCGGATCGCTCTCGTCGAGGAACTTGCTCACCGCCGCCGTGCCAGCCGCCCTGTCCTGCTTGTAGCGGGCGGTTGCCTCGACTACCGTGCGGACGAGGGCGCGCACCAGCTCGGGTCGCTCGGCCAGGGTCTGGCGCGGCAGGACAAGGCCGTTGCCGCAGTACGGGAGCTTCTCCTGCGTCATGTCTACCAGGATCCGCATGCCGGGCATCTCGCCGACGAGCACGCCCTCCTCGATACTCAGGATGCTGCCGTCCACCGCGCCGGAGACGAGGGCGGTGATGCGCTCAGGCGTGTTGCCCACCTGCACGTAGGTTACGTCACGGTCCGGGTCGAGCCCCAGGTACTTGACGATGAAGCGGGTGGCGAAGTGCGACGAGGTGCCGATGCGGCTGACCGCGAAACGCTTGCCGGGGATCTCGTCGCGGCTCTGGACGCTGGGACCACCCGCGAGCACGTATTGCAGGCGGTTCGTATTGACCAGGACGTAAACGAGGTCGGCGCCGCTCGCCATGATCCCGAGCGCCTCGGCGCAGCCCGACGAGATGGCCTGCGCCTGGCCGGAGATGATCGCCGCTGGCCCGGCGTTGCCGGGCGCGTACACCAGCTCGGCGTCCAGCCCGTTCGCCTGAAAGATGCCCTGCTGCTGCGCCAGGAGCAGCAGGCTGTTCGCCGAGCTAGCCGTCGCGTAGGCGATCGTCAGGTGGGTAGGCTCCGCGGTTGCGGGCGGCGCGCTGGGCGCGGGCGCTCCGCCTGACGGCGGGGCGGCCGACGGCGCACTCTGGGCGACGGGCGCGGGGGGCCGGGCCGCGGGCGCACCGGCGGTGCAGGCCAGCCCAGCGAACAGGCAGGCGACGGCTACAAGCCGCGCGACGCTCACCGGTCGCTCCGCCATGGGGAGCGGACGGGTTGCCCCCGGGCCGGAGCACCCATCCGCGCGCTGGCACCTCGCGGCGCGCTCACTGGTCGAGCACGTAGCCGGGGCCGGGTACCTGGCCGCCATATAGCTCGTCCACGAAGCCGCTCTCCTCTAGCTCGCGGAGCAGGTGGATGTCCCAGAGACTCATCGGGTTCAACGCGCTGGCGACTGCTGGCTCCTCCATGACGGCCAGCTCGAAGGCGTTGGCGACCGCCTCGGGGCGCGGGTAGAGGCGCGGCTCCAGAATGGCCTGGTTGCGCCGGAAGAGGGCGCGCAGCACCTCCTCGCTGGCGATCGCCAGCTCCTTCGCGACGTCCTGCTGCATGACCTCCCACATCGGCCCGGGCTGCGTCTTGAAGAAGTGGACGCCCATCATCGTAGCCTTCAGCACGGCCACGCAGAGGTCGCGGCGCTCCTGCACTGTGGGCCAGAGCGTGGTCATCGTGCTCGCCTGCACCATCGGCAGCGGCGGCAGGCGCAGCACGTGCAGCCCGGCGCGACGCGCGTCCTCGTCCTGCGGCGGCGACGCGAACGCCGCGTCGGCCTCGCCGTTCGCCACCTCGGTCCAGTGCGCGCGCTGCTTGCTGGGCACCAGCGTCACGTCATGGGGATCGAGGCCGGCGCGGCGCAGGTAGAGCAGGTGGTTGCCGCCGGGGTGATGGCCGTGGTGGCGCTCGGGCGTCACGCGCGGGTCCTCGGCCAGGCGCTTGCCCGCTAGCTCGCGGAGGTCCTGCAGGGGCTCGCGCGACACGAGCGCGTCGTCTATCCAGTTCACCGTCTGCCCAAGGTACACGAACGGCTGGCCGTGGAAGCGGTGGAGGTACGGGCTGATGTGGCTGCCGAAGATGAAGTCGCACTGGCCCCGCACGAGCATCGGGTCGGACTTATCGGCCCCCGCGACGTAGGTCACGCTCCGAAGGTCAATGCCAGCGCGCTCCCAGGCGTCGCAGGCGTTCATGGCGGCGATCAGCGGGTACTGAATAGCGCGCGAGCGATAGACGAGATTGAGTGGCAGCGCCATAGCCCCTCCCTTCCTGAGCGCGCGACGCCCGCCGTGCGCCGGCGGCGACGGCGCCCCGTGCGAACCGTAGTGTGGCCCCCCGCGCGCGTGGGCGTCAAGCCCGCCGGACGGGATCGCGGCCAGGGCGATTGACGGCGGGCCGGCGACAGGGTATGGTGGGCTACACTGGACCAGTTCCAACAGAGAGGGGACCGAGATGGCAATCGCGACGCTGCGAGATGAGCTACGCGCGGCGGTCGAGAGCCGGCACTGCCGCCACCACCCGTACTACCAGCTCTGGCGCGAGGGCAAGCTGCCCCGCGAGGCCATCGCCGGCTGGGTGCAGGAGCACTACCACTACACCAAGGACGTCGTCTGGCTGTCGGGCATCAACCTCGTGGACATCCCCTACGAGGACGTGCGCGAGATGTACCGGCAGAGCCTGGCCGAGGAGATGGACCCGAAGGAGCCGCACATCGAGATCCTGCTGCGCTTCGGCGCGGCGATGGGGCTCGACCCGGAGGCCGTGAAGCGGTCGAAGCCGCTGCCCACGACCCAGGCCGTGCTCGACTGGGCGTGGATCCTCACCCGCCAGCGCTCGCTCATCGAATCGATCGCGGGCAAGCAGATCGGCATGGAGTCGCAGCCGCCGACGCTGTACGGCGACATCGTGCCGGCGCTGAAGACGCACTATGGCTGCACCGACGAGCAGATCGCCTACTTCCCGGTCCACGTGGAGGCCGATACCGAGCACGGCGGCCGCGCCTACGACATCATCGAGAAGTACGCGCGCAGCGAGGAGCAGCGCCAGCGCGCGGTGCTGGCGGCGCGCGAGGGCGCCGAGAAGCGGTGGTTCTACATCGACGGGATCTACATCCACTACGTGCTCGGCTACAAGCTGACCGACGACCGCTGGCACGAGTACCAGGCCGACTGGGGGCCGAGCCCCTTCTACCGCGCCGCTCGCTAACCAGGACGGAGCACGATACTCGCTAACCAGGACGGTATACGCTAAGAGAGGCTTGGCCCGGCCAAGCCTCTCTTAGCGTACTCCACGCAGGGAGGATCGGATGGCGGCCATCCCCGCCCGGTACGGGCTGCTCACGACACTCATGGCCGCGCTGCTGGCCTGCGCGCCCACCTCGCGCCCGGCGGCGCCCGCCGCCCCCACGAGCCCGCCGGCAGGGTCGGCCAGCGCGCCGGCGCCCCCCGCGGCCCCTGCCGCGTCCGCGCCGCCGGCCCCGATTACCGTGAAGGTCGCCGATAGCCTGAGCGGCACGCTGGCCGGGCTGTACGTGGGCAAGGAGAAAGGCTACTTCGCCGAGCAAGGGCTGGAGGTCGAGACGGTGCGGTTCCCGTCGCTGGAACCGCAGATCGCCCCGCTTGGCACCAACGAGATCGATGTCGGCCAGGGTGGCTTCGTGCCCGGCCTGTTCAATGCGATCGCGCGCGGCATCCCGCTGCGCATGGTCGCCACGGCCGCCGTCCACGCGCCGGGCCGCTCGCAGCTCATCGTCGCGCGGCGGGACCTGCTCGACAGCGGCCAGCTCCAGGGTTACGCCGGGCTGCGCGGCAAGACGATCTCGCGGCCAGCGTCGTTCAGCATCGCCACGCTCGCCATTGACAAGGCCCTCAAGGCCGGCGGCGTGCGCGACGACGAGGTGGAGTGGGTCACGCTCGGCTTCCCCGACGCCGTGGCGGCGCTCGGCAACAAGGGCATTGACCTCGGCTACCTGTCGGAGCCCTTCGCCACGAGCGTGATCGAGCAGGGGATCGCGGGCAAGTGGCGGGAGATGAGCGAGCTGGTGCCGAACCATCCCGCCTCGATCTGGGTCTACGCGCCGCGGCTCACCCAGGAGCAGCCCGACGCGGGGCGGCGCTTCATGACGGCGCTGCTGCGCGGCGTGCGCGAGTACGAGGACGCCTTCACGAAGAACATCGGCCGCGCCGAGATGGTCGCCACGCTGATCCGCAATACGGGCATCAAGGACCCGGCGCTCTACGACCGCATGACGATCGTCCGCCTGCCGCCCTCGGGCGAGACGAACGTGCAAGCGCTGCAGGAAGACCTCGACTGGCTGGTGGAGAAGGGCGCCGTCACGCAGCCGCCGCCGCTGTCGGAGGTGCTCGACACCCGCTTCACCGACTACGCCGTCCAGCAGCTCGGGCCCTACCGCGAGTAGCGGAGGCCGTGCCTCCAGGCCAGGCAAGCTAGTCTTCATCGAGCCCAGCGTGAGGCGACGGGGAGAGGGGACCATGTCGACCGGGGTATCTGGGCGCGGGGCACGCTGGTTGGCGGGCCGCGCCGTGTTTGCGGCGTTCCTGCTCACCATAGCGGCCTGCGCGGGCAGTAGTCCATCGGCGCCAGGCGCGGTGGCGCCCAGCGCGACGGCGCCACCCCCGGCAACAGCGGCGCGAGCCGTCCCGACCGCGAGCGCCACGGCTACGGCCGCGCCCAGCCCTGTTAGCCTGCGCATGCCCTTCACGGCCATCAGCATCGTGAACGCGCCGCTGTGGGTCGCCCAGGAGGGCGGCTACCTGGCCGAGGAGGGCATTGACGCCAGCGTCGAATACGTGGCCACCAGCACGACGCTCACCCAGGCCATGCTGGCCGGCGAGGTGGCGGTCGCCGACTCGGGGCAGGAGGCGCTGGTCGCCGCCGACCTGGCAGGGGCCGACCTCGTCGCCGTGGCCGTGGGCACCGACCGCTTCATCTTCCGCCTGTTCGGAGCGGAGCCAGTACGCAGCATCCCCGACCTGCGCGGGCGGCGCCTCGGCATCACCCGCTACGGCTCGACGACGGACACGGTGTCGCGCCTGCTCTTGAAGCGCAACGGGCTCGATCCCGACCGCGACGTGACGATCGTCCAGGTAGGCGGCGTACCGGAGATCCTGGCGGCGCTGCAATCTGGCTCGATCGACGCGGGGGCGCTCTCGCCGCCCACGATGTTCCGGGCGGCTGGCAGCTACAACGTGCTGGTGGACACGACGGAGGTGGACATCTTCTTTCACCAGGCGATGCTGATCACCCCGCGCCGCTATCTGGCCGAGAACGAGGCGACCATGCGGCGCGTCATCCGCGGCTACCTGCGGGGCGTGGCGCGCTTCAAGCAGGATAAGGCGTTCGCCACGGCGATCACCGGGAAGTACACGCAGACCGACGACGCCGACATCCTCGAGCAAAGCTGGGCGGCCGAGGATCGCGTCCTGCCGCGCGTGCCCCTGATCCGCCCGGACGCGATCCAGGTCTCGCTCGACGAGGCGGCCGGCCAGTACCCCGATGCCCGCACCCGCAGCCCCTCGGACTTCTACGACAACCACCTGGTGCAGGAGCAGGAGGCCAACGGCTTCATCGCCAGCCTGTACCGTTGAGTCGAGTTGGGCCGCGTGCCGATTGACCTCGCCCGTAGCGCGGCCTATGATGGGGGCCACACGAAGGGGAGGCGGCCATGCGGTACGGCGGGATGGTCGGCGCGGCGGTAGCCTTGTTGGTGCTCCTGGCGTGCGCGCCGAGCGCGCCGGCTCCGGCGGCCGGCGTGAGCACGGCGGGCGGCAGCAGCCCGGCTGCCACCAGCGTGCCGCCCGTGAAACTGCGGGCGGCCACCACGTCTATCACTGGCTCGGGGACACCGCTGTGGGCGGCCTACGAGGGCGGCTACTTCGCCCGCGAGGGCCTCGAGGTGGAGATCGGCAGCTTCCCAAGCGGCACCGAGGGCGTCTCGGCGCTCATTGCCGGCGAGGTGGACTTCCTGCAGGGCGCCGGCAGCACAACGATCTCCGCGGCCCTGGGCGGCGCTGACCTTGTGGTGCTGGCCACGACGGCGCCGGTCATGATCCTCAGCGTTGTGTCGCGGCCGGAGATCACGCGGCCCGAGCAGATGCGCGGCCAGGCCCTCGCCATCTCGCGTCTGGGCACGAGCACCGAGACTGCCGCACGCCTCGCCCTACGGCAGTGGGGGCTGGAGGCCGACCGCGACGTGGCCATTGTCCAGGCCGGCAGCACGGCGAGCATCCTCGGCGCTCTGGACAGCAACCGCGTGCAGGCGGGCATAGTCGGGCACCCGACCGTCACGCAGGCGCGCAAGCTCGGTCTGAACCTGCTGATTGATCTCGGCACGCTGAATGTGCCCTACTTCAACTCGGGCGTCGGCGCGCGCCGTGCTTTGGTGGCCGAGCGCCCCGACGTGGTCCGCCGCTACGTGCGAGGCATCGTCGCCGGCATACATCGCGTGCGTGCCGACAAGGCGTTCGCGCTGGACCTGTACCGCAAGTACCTGGAGACGGACGACGCCGACGTGCTGGAAGACACCTACGAGGTCTACGGCGTAAAGTACGCCCCGCCCGTCCCGTACCCTGATGCACCGGGCATCCAGGGCGTGCTGGACGAGCTGGCGGCCGAGAACCCCCACGCGCTCGAAGTAAGCCCGCGCGACTTCTATGATGACCGCTTCGTGCGCGAGCTGGAGGACAGCGGCTACATCCGTAGTCTCAGCCGTTAGTCCGTGGCGGCTAGTGGCCGAGTCCGGCCACGCTGCCCACCGGGGTGATGCAGAATGCCTCCGCGGCGCTTGGTGGGCAGCAGAACGAATCAGGCGCGCGCCCCTATACGACGCATCGGAGACGTAGTAGGATAGGCGCACGCCTCCGGGAGAGTCTGCCACGCGTCGCCAGTAGGAAGAAGACGATGGTGCCATTGGGCGCGCTCTTGCTGATCGCCAGTCTGCTGACCCTGGGCTGCGCGGCGCGGCCTGCGGAGCCAACGGCCCCCCGCGCCGAGACCGGCGCCGCCTCAGCTCCCCAGGCGGGTTTGACCCTCCAGGCATCGTACAGTTCGCCCGTCATGTCGCAGTCGCCGATCCTCCTCGCGCAAGAGGCGGGCTACTTCGCGGAGCAGGGGCTGGAGGTCGCCATCTCCTCGGTGCGCCAGGCGACCCAGAATGCCGCCGCGCTGATGAGCGGCGAGCTGGACGTGAGCGTCATGGGCGGCACCGCGCCGCTCCGCGCGCGCCTGGGCGGCGCCGAGCTGGTCATCGTCGGCGGCACCAAGCCCTACTTCGCCGGCGCCATCGTCGCCCGGCCCGAGATCGCCACCCCCGCCGACCTGCGTGGCAAGCGCCTGGGCGTCGGCTCGAAGGGCGGCAATCCCGACTTCATGGCGCGAGCGATGCTGCCGCGGCTGGGGTTGGAGCCCGACCGCGACGTGGCCCTCCTCACCACCGGCGGCGATCCCGAGACCGTGGCCGCGCTGGTGGCCGGCAGCGTGGACGCGGGCGCCGTGATCCCCCCGGGCGACGAGCAGGCGCGCAACCTGGGCTTCCACAACCTGATCGACGTGACGGCGGCGCGCGTGCCGTTCCCCGCCACGGTGCTCGCGACTGGCAGCGCCACGCTCGCGAGCCGCCCCGACGCGATCGAGCGCTTCCTGCGCGCTTACGCCCAGGCCAGCTACCGCTTCGTGCGCGACCGCGACTTCGCGCTCCGGGTCGGCGCCGCCTTCACGGGCCGCGACGACGTGGCGGCCATCGAGCTGGCCTACGACGTGGAGCGCCAGATCATCCAGCCTGATCTCGACCTGCCGCTGACGGCGATCCAGGGCGCCCTCGACCTGATGCGCGACGAGGACCCGCGCGCGGCCGACGCTCGCCCCGACGACTTCGTGGACCTACGCCTGCTCCGCCAGATCAAGGAGAGCGGCTTCCTCGACCGCCTGGCCGCCGATGCCGGGCCGCGTTAATCAAGGGCGCCGGACTGGCGGATGAAGCCGCTGTCGTGCAGCTCGTCGATGAAGTGGTTGTCGATGAAGTCGGCCGGCCGAGCCGTGTCAGCGCCCGGGGTGTCCAGCTCGCGCAGCACCGACGCCACGGCTTCCTGCGGCAGACGGAAATCCGGGCGGCCCCACACGTCGCGGTAGTAGCGGTAGGCGTGGTCCACCTGGTTCATGTCGTCGGTCTGCGTGTACTTGGCAATGAGCGCCCGCGCCACGTCCGGCTCGCGGCGGGCCAGCGCCACGGCACTCACGTAGCCGCGCAGGAAGCGCCGGGCCTCCTCGCCGTGGTCGCGGGCCCAGCCGCTCGTCGTCCCGACCGCCGTGTACACGATCGGGATGTTCAGCTCCGTGATGTCGGCGAGCATCACGAGGCCCTGCTCGCGCGCCTTCAGGTCGTCAGGCGGCGAGAGCAGCGTGGCGTCGGCGAGCCCCTGCACCACGAGCGCGAACTTCTCGGGCGAGCCGCCGGTCGTCTGGATCGTCACGTCGCGGCCCGGCTCCAGCCCGAAGTGGCGCATGACGAGGAGCGTGGCTACGCTGATCGTCGCGCCCGGCAGGGTGGACGAGACGACCTTGCCGCGGAGATCCTGGGGCGTCGCGTTGCCTGGCCGGGCGAACAGCATGGCCGTAATGCGGCTCACCACGCCGGCGATGGCAACGACGTCGGCACCGCCCAGCCGCGAGGTGACGACGTTCGTGCCGAAGCCGATCGGCGTGTCGCCGCTCACGACCCCCTGATCCGTCCGCGTGCCGCTCAAGAAGACCAGGTCCACGTCGAGGCCCTGTTCGCGGAAGAGCCCCTGCTCGAACGCCACCCACACCGGCGCGAGCGCCGCGCCGGGCGACGCGTAGGCCACGCGCAGGGCGATCGGGGACGGCGCCGCTGTGGATGCCTCCGCGACGACCGGCGGCGCGTTACCAGCCGCCGGGCCGGCGGCTGGTAACGCGCCGCCGGCGCAGGCCACCGCGAGGAGGCCGCTGAGCAGCAGCCATCCCCGGCGACGCATGGCCGCGACCGCGCCCGGCCGCCTGCCAGCGACCGCCAGCATCGCAACCGCGCGCATAGCTTCACCTCCCCGCGCTCCAGGCGCCATGGCGCTCGGCCGCGCGCCTGCGCGCCTCCCGGCGCAGCGCCGATGGATGCTACCCGGGACACCCTCCACGACGCCGCAGCGCAGTTATACACCCCCGCGACCAGCCGGGTGAGCCCGCGGTTGAGGGTCCGGGCGCGTGGGGTCGTGGGCGACGAGGTCAGCATCCCAACCTGTTCTCGTACAGCGCGACCGATCCTACGCCGGCGCGGCGCGGGCTAGGCATTGCGCACGTTCCGCGCACCGCCTACACTGGGACCCATCGCGAGGGGTTCCGGCATAGCGCGCGGCGTCCGGGTCCCTGGGCGCCGCGCGGTCCAGGGGAGCGCCCATGCCACGCGAGTACGCATCCGCCCCCGGCATCGTCCATCGCCGCATGTTCTTGCGCCTGCTCGGGCTGAGCGGCGGGGCGCTGCTCCTCGGCTGCCAGGCGCCAGGTCCCGCCGCGTCGCCCGCACGGTCGTCTGCCAGGACCGACGACGGCGCTGCCGCGAGCGGCGCCAGCGGGCCAGCCGCCGTCCCCGCCTGGCAAGCCGAATGGGACGCCCTGGTCGAGGCGGCGAAGCGCGAGGGAACCGTCGTCGTCTCCGGGCCGCCCACGGCCGACGTCCGCACCCAGCTTGCCGCCGGTTTCAAGCGCCGTTTCGGCATTGACCTGGAATACCTGGGCGGCCGCACGGGCGACCTGATGACGCGGCTGCTGGCCGAGCGCGCTGCCGACCAGTACACCATTGACGCGATGATCGCCGGCGCGAGCACGCTGTACTACCAGGCGTACCCGGCGCAGATGCTGGATCCGCTGCCCCCGGTGCTCATCCATCCCGAGGTGACGGACCCGGCCGCCTGGCTGCGCGGCGCGCCCTGGTATATGGACCCCGACCAGCAGTACATCCTCCGGCTCTCCAACCAGGCGAGCTTCCGAGTCGCGGTAAACACCCAGTACGTGCGGGTCGAGGAGATCCGCTCCTTCCAGGACTTGCTGGGCCCGCGCTACCGCGGCAAGATCTGCGCGTATGATCCCGGCGTCTCGGGGCCGGGCTCGGCCAACGCGGCGTACCTGCTCCATGTGTTCGGCGAAGACTACGTGCGCCGGCTCTTCCGCGACCAGGAGCCCGGCATCAGCCGCGACGACCGGCAGCTCAGCGACTGGCTGGCGCGGGGCATGTACCCGATCGCGTTCGGACTCCAGGCGAACGAGATCGAGGGGCTGCGAGCCGACGGCTTCCCCATCGCCATCGCCCTCAAGGACGCGAGGGACGCCCCCGTTATGGTCACGGCCGGCTACGGGCTGGTCGCGCTCGTGAACCGCGCGCCGCACCCGAATGCCGCCAAGCTCTTCGTGAACTGGGTGGCGATGCGGGAAGGCAATGAGGTGTACAACCGCGCGCAGGTCGCCGCGAGCACGCGCGCGGACCTGGACAACTCCTGGGTGCCCGACTACGTCGTGGCGAACCCCGGCGAGGAATACGTGGATACCTACGCCTGGGACTGGATGGCGCAGACCCGCACACCCGAGCATCTCGAACGGCTCAAGCGGCTCACGGGCCGCTAAGTCCTGTTCCAGGGTAGCTTCCAGGCCTCCGTGGCTTAGAACGCAGCCCGTATAGACTCCGCGACGCCGACCAGGTACCGCGGACTGCTGGCGCCGCCGCGGAAGGGCAAGGGAGCCGAGCGGGCGCTAGGCCGCCGCGTGCTGCAGGTCGCACACGTGGCCGACCTGCACGTCGAGCGTGGTCCACGAATTCCCGCCGTCGTCGCTGGCCAGGATCTGACCGCCGTGAAGGCCCGCGTACAGCCGCTCGGGCGCATCGGCGGCCAGCGCGATGGCGCCCGCGAAGTCCCTCGTCACGTCAGGCACCCCGACCGGCACGGCTTCCCAGGTGGCGCCGCCGTCGCCGGAGCGCACGAGCAGCGACTCCGCGCCCGTGGGGCGCCGCCACTGACCCGGCTGCCCGTTCGCCAGCGCCGAGTAGAGCACGCGCGGGTTCGCCGGGCTCGCGACGAGCGGTACCGAGTACTCGTGCGGGAAGTTCGTGCCGACAGGCGCCCAGCTTGCGCCGCCGTCGGTGCTGCGATAGAGCGCGCGCCCCTTCGCCTTGCCCGCGCGGAAGTCGTGGCCGCCGGTGGCGACAACGATATTGTTCGGCGCCGTCGGGTCCACGACGATGGTATGCACGTCCGCGTCGAGGTCCCGGTCGAGGAGCTGCCAGGTCGCGCCGCCGTCGGTGCTCTTGATCATGTAGCCGACCTGCAGCGCGGCGTAGATCGTCCGCGAATCGCTCGGGGCGACGGTGATGTCGCGCACGTGCGGCTCGACCGTCGCCAGCGGATAGCCGATTGCTGCCACGAACGGTAGCGCGCGAACTGACGCGAGGCGCTCCCAGTTGCGCCCCAGGTCGTCGCTGACGAATACGTCGATCGGCTCGCCACCGGCATACACCCGGCCCGGCGTGTGCGGGTCGAGGGTCAGGCACTGCACCTTACCCGGCCCCGGCTTGCCGTAGCACGGCTTCCGCCAGCTCTTGCCGAAGTCTTCGCTTAGCCAGACGCCATCGCCGCGGGTGGCGGCGAGCACCCGGTTCGGCTCCGCCGGCACGACGACCACCGCGGTGACCGTCCAATCCTCTAGCCCCTGATGCTCCACGCGCCACGGCGCCCCGTTGTTACGGCAGAGCGTCGTCACGCCTCGCGTGGTGCCCACGTAGAGAACCTCGGCCATCCCCTACCTCCCGCCGACCTCTTGGCCCGTGCTCTGCCGCTTGGCGCGTGGTCCCGACCGCACTTAGCGGCGCCGTCTCGTGGCCAGGCCGGCCCCAGTGTACGCAGCCGATCGGCTCGCGGGCAACCGGCGCCGCTCGCGGCGGGCTCCCGCGCCGATCGGCCCCGTATCCGCGTGTTCGCAGCGCGCCGTACCGCCGGGATGTCTGGCCGAGCGCGCCGTTGCCGAAGGGCGGCTACCGTAGCCCTCCCCAGCCTCCCCGTGCGCTCCACTCCCGGTCCACACGGTCGTCTCCGTGCGACGCTGGAGGCCGCGCGCTCATAGCTCCAGGGTGCTCGGCGCGAAGATCTCTTCCAGATCGAGCACGCGCGGCGTGAGCCCCTGCTCGTGGGAATACTGGGCGATCGTCTCCAGCACGTGGCGGTTGGCCTTTACCCCGTACGGGAACGGGTCGTCTGACCGCACCGTGCGCCGCGCCTCGAGCGGCAGCCAGCCGAGCCGGAAATACACGTCGGCCTGTTCGCGAGCGCGCGCGATGACCCGGTCCTTGGCGGCCAGGAAGGCCTCGTAGAGGTTGATGGCCACCCATGGGTGCCGCTCCAGGATGCTGCGCCGCACCACCATGCAGTGGTTGATCGGGAAGATCCCCGTCTTCTGGAAGTAGCGCGCGCCCTCGGCCAGCGGATCGGGGAAGAGCGTACGAATGAGCGGGTTGCCGGTCAGGTCCATGCCCGCACGGTCCACCAGATTGACGGTCGGCAGGTAGTGGGCGGCCGCGTCCAGCTCGCCCTTGAGCAGCAACGTGCCGATGTTCTCGTGGGCGGGGATGCGATGGAAGCGCAGGCCGGGCGGCGGCTCGAAGCCTGTCGCGCCGCCGTGGCTGCGCTCCTCGGTGCGCTCCATGTACCAGATCATGGCCTCGGGCGGCACGCCGAACTCGTGCTGCAGGATGCCGCGCGTCCAGAGCGCCGCCGTCTGCTGGTACTCCGGGACGCCCACCCGCTTGTCCTTCAGGTCGGCGGGCGTCTCGATGCCCGCGTCGGTCCGCACGAGAAAGCCAGTGTGGAAGAACTGGCGCATGGTAAAGATGGGCAGCGCCACCCACGGCGACTCGCCGCGCGCAGTGATGATCAGCAGCGAGGAGAGCGACATCTCGGAGATGTCGAACTCCTGGAACTTGAGCTGCCGCCAGAAGATCTCCGACGGGTGCGCCGTGGTTACCATCAGGTCAATGCTGTCGGGACGCACGCGGCCGTCAATAATGGGCTGCGAGCGGTCGTTGGCGCCGAGGATCAGGCTGAGCTGCAGATTGGACATCGGGCGCTCCTCGCGGCGGATCGTGCGCGCCATGTCGCCACCGTGCCGCCCACCGCGCGGCCGGCCGCCAGACGGCGCGTCCCTGTTTAACACGGCGGCGCCGCGCAGCGCCACGCGCGTTGTCGCCGGGGGCGCTCGACGCTCGCCGCGGCGGGCCGGGTCAGTCGAGCACCTCGATCAGGACGCCGCGCTGACGGCCAAAGCGCAACGCGTCGGCGCGGGACGCGATGAACACGTCCACGTGGGCGCCGCGGACCCCGCCACCGGTGTCCTCGGCGCGGTAGACACCTGGCAGCCCCGCGATGCGGACGCGGCTACCCAGGGGGATCACCGCCGGATCGACCGCCACCACCCCCGGCCGCACCCGTGTCCCGCTGCGGGTGATGCCACCGGCGGTGCCCTCCTCGACGCTTGCCGAGTACGCGGTGACCTGCACGCGGAGCTGCCGGCCCTGGTGGCTGACGCCGAGATGGCCGACCGCCGCGGTGGGGCGCCGCAGCGGCGGCGCGGGCGGCAACGCGGCCGCGCCATGGGGCTCGTCCAGGGCCGGCCGCCCCACCGCCGGCGCGGCGATCTCTGGCTTGTCGAGCGCGGGCAGCGTGCGCGAGGCGGAGGTTTCGGCCACGGCGGAGGCGCCCGCCCCGGCGATACCGCCGGACTCTGTGGCCGCCGCGCGGGTGGCGGCCACGGAGTCCGGCGCGGCGGCCGCGCTGCGCGAGGTGGCCGCCGCGCCGGCGCAGGCTAGCAACACGAGGGCGGCGACGCAGAAGTGCCAGGTGCGGGCGCCGCCACAGGTGTCACGGCGGGTCGGGGCAAAGCGGACCCGGTAAGCCTGGGGGCGGCGAGGGGGTGGAGGATAGTGCATGGGAACCCTCCTGCGCACTAGCGGCCATCCGAACGCCGGCCACTAAGGCAGCCCCAGTGCCATCACGACACAAAACCGTGGCTGCACCACCGGTTGTGACGCTTTTGAGACTTGAATGTGACGAGATTGTGAGCAAGACCGCGAAACGGGGGATCGAAGGCAGATTCGTCACTGCGGTGTGGCCTGGGGCGGACCGCCCGTGGCGAGGGGTGCGCGGCGGCCAACGCGGGGCTCGGCGTAGACGCGGCGGCCAAGCCTGCTTCCGTTACTGCCTACGCGAGCGCCGATCCCCAGGGTCCCGCACGGCCTCGGGCATGAAGAAACCCCCGCAACAACGGGGGTTTCTCCTTCCGAGTGCCGAAGGTGGGAATCGGCAAGCCCCGTTCCTTATGGCAAGTGCCGGAAAGTGGCTCCCGGTCTAGGTCCTCGTGGCTTGGGCGTCCGTCCAGTATCGTGGCAGATCGTCCTGTAGTGGCACGTCCGGCCACTAATCTGCCACTAATGCTCCGTTCCTCAATGTGGTCAACAATAGATGGTCTCTCGAAGGAGGCCCCGCTGCCGAAGCGGCTCCGCGCCCGCCCCGCGCCAGAGGCGACGGAAGAACACCCGGTGCGGAAGCGGGCGACCCGGCGTCCCGCGCCCGCCGACCGGATCCCGCGCGCGCATGCGCGGGCGCCGCGGGGACGGCCGCCACACCACGGCCCTGACGGCGGAAGGGGCCTGCCCGCCGCCGGTGCGCGAGCACAGCGCCCGCTTCAACGCCGCGGGGCGCGCCGGACGGGGTGATCGGCCCGGCCCCGGACGCCAGCCACGCCTGACCGAGACCGCGCGCCGCGAGCGGCTCGTCTGGGTCGCGGAGCCGCCAGCCGGACGGCCCCTGGGCGGTGGCCGCGGACCCGCCCGGGGAGTGGCGGCTCGTCCCCCGCCCCGAGGCGGCCCGGGCGGCGGGCAGCCGGCTGGGGCGCCACCGGCCCGGCTCGGCGCGGCCGAGCCGGGCCGGTGGCGCGGCCCGCGCCCGGGGGTCCCGCTCCCGGCCCCTGCGTGCGCCCCAACAGGACGCGGCGCGGCGCCCACCCCG
>Ga0070741_10001435_pt1 | contig 72697 bp, 56 predicted proteins | sample Coa_R1_4_FD_66440 | JGI IMG/M metagenome (GOLD analysis project Ga0070741, IMG submission 66440) | Surface soil microbial communities from Centralia Pennsylvania, which are recovering from an underground coalmine fire - Coalmine... | ecosystem: Environmental > Terrestrial > Soil > Unclassified ... | reverse complement strand
GCACTCTTCCATGGCGTGACGAAACGCCGGCTCACGGTCCAGTAGTTCGCGACCCATGCCCGGCCATTGCGATCCCTGGCCGGGGAAGACGAACGCTACCGAAGGGGCTCTTCCCCCTACCCTGCGCCCCGTCACGACCCCGGGCCGCGCCTCTCCGCGCAGGTAAGCCTCAAGCTTCTCCGCCGCTTCGTATCGTGTTGCGGCGGTCACCGCAAGGCCGTAATCATGGTGCGCCCGGCGCACTCCGGCCGCCTGGCATAAGGCTTCCAACCAGCGGGGTTGATTTTCGGTCTCGTTCCGCAGTACAGCCACGTAGCGTCCCGCAAGCGCGTCCAGCGATTCCGGGTGCCGGGCCGAAATCGGAAGCAGGCACTCCCGCGGAGCACTGAAATCCTCGGGCGCTTCCTCGGCCAGCTCCGCGGGCGGCGCTTCAGCCAACACGAGATGCGCATTCGTCCCGCTGATGCCGAAGGAGCTTACTCCGGCCGCGCGCGGCAGGTTTTCCGGCCAGGGGGTTGCGGAGACCGGAATCACGCCCTTGACCTCGTCGAGCGGAATATGCGGGTTCAGCTCCTTGAAATGCAAGTGCGGCGGAATTGTCCGGTGGTGCAGGCTGAGCACCGTCTTAATAAGCCCTGCGATGCCCGCAGCGGATTCCAAATGCCCGATATTGGTTTTGACCGAGCCGATATATAGCGGGCATTCTCTCGTTCCGTTGCCGCCCAGCACGGCGGCCAGCGCGCGGATTTCGATGGGATCTCCAAGCGGCGTGCCCGTGCCGTGCGCCTCAACGTATCCGATCTCGGTGCCGCGAATACCCGCCGCTGCCAGCGCCTCCCGGATCACGGCCTGTTGCGAAAGCCCGTTCGGCACCGTGAGCCCGCCGCTGTGGCCGTCATGATTGATCGCCGACCCGCGCAGCACGGCCAGAATGCGGTCGCCGGCGGCTTGTGCATCGGAGAGCCGCTTCAGCACCACCATCCCGCATCCCTCACCGCGCACGTAGCCGTCAGCGGCCGCATCAAACGTCTTGCATCGGCCATCCAGCGCCATGGCGCGCAGCTTGGAGAAATAGATGGCGCCGCGCGGCGACAGCACCAGATTGACGCCTCCGGCCAGCGCCAGATCGCACTCTCCGCTGCGCAGCGCCTGGCGCGCGAGGTGGACGCTCACAAGCGAGGACGAGCACGCCGTGTCCACCGCGAGATTCGGTCCCTGCAATCCCAGGAAATACGACAGGCGGCCGGCGGCTACGCTGAACGCCACGCCGGTTCCGGTATAGGGATCAATGCACGCGGCATCGTCCTGGGGACGAAGCGAGGAATACTCTTCGTTGCTAATGCCGATATACACGCCCGTGCGCGTACCGGCGAGAGCGTCCGCCGCTTGGCCCGCGTCTTCCAAGGCCTCCCAGGTCACTTCCAGCAGCAGGCGCTGTTGCGGATCCAGACTGACCGCTTCGCGCGGCGAAATCCCGAAGAAGTGAGCATCGAAGCGGTCCACGTCGCGCAGAAACGCTCCGTAGCGCGTGTACATCTTGCCCGGCGTGTTCGGATCCGGGTCATAAAAGAAATCCGGGTCCCAGCGTGAAGCCGGCACCTCGGTAACGGCATCGATGCCATTCCGCAGCAGCTCCCAGAAGCTTTGCGCATTGTCCGCGCCTGGGAAGCGGCACGCCAATCCCACCACCGCGACCGCATCCTCAGCGGAGTCCGTGCCCGAACCGCGCAAGCGAGTGTATCGAAGCGGCAGCGCACGCGTTTCCGGTGAAAGATCGTTGCCCGTTTGCCCGAATCCACTCATGTTGGCTGCTCCGTCATCTGAGAGTCGCCGCGCCAGGGCGGCGATGGTAGGATTCTCATACAGCATGGCTGGGGACACTACGCGTCCAGTCCGGCTTTCCAGTTCCAACGAGAGGGCAACCGCGTCGCCCGAATCCAGCCCGTAGCAGTCAAAGGAATCCTCGGGCCGCACGCTTTCCGCAGGAATGTGCAGCAGAGATGCGACCCGCTCTGCCATCCATTTCTCCATCTCCTCGGCGGCAAGAGGCGCAGGGTCCGCTGGCTTGTTGCGCTGGAACCGCACCAGCGCGGGCAGTGCGTTCGAAAGAAAAGCGGCGCGGCACGCCTGCCGCCTCACTTTGCCGCTTGAAGTTCGCGGAAGAGCGCCGGGAGCGAGCAACGCTACGCTATACAATGGAACCTCGAACTCGGCTTCGACACTTCGCCGCATCGCCCGCAGGACTGCCGCGTACTCTTCGGGCGCACAGCGCGCGATCACCTCGTGCAGGATAACGACCTGCTCTTCGCCTCCAGCCTCGATCGAGAATGCCGCACCGCCTCCCGGCCGCAAACGGCTGTCGCTTGCCTCCGCGGCACGCTCCAGGTCCTGCGGATAGAGATTGCGGCCCTGAACAATAATCAGATCCTTAATGCGGCCGGTGACGAACAGCTCGCCGCTTCTGATGAATCCCAGATCGCCGGTACGCAGAAGCCCACCGGCGGCGGCGAACACCGCCTGTGTTTCCTCAGGCTTATTCCAGTAGCCTTTGGCCACGCTTGGTCCGGCGACACAGATTTCGCCGACCTGATTTTCACCGAAGCGCTCCCCGGATTCGGGATCGACGATCGCGACGTGTGGAGTGGACGACAGCCGTCCGCAGCCCACGACCTCGGCCGACGGGCGCTCATCGCCATTGGCCTCGCATATCTTGCCTCGCTCCAGCAGAGCGCGATCCAGGCGCACAGAAAGCGGCGGAGACGAAGCCCCACGGCCGCTCACAAACAGGGTTGCCTCGGCCAAGCCATAGCAGGGATAGAATGCGCTCGCCTCGAAGCCGCGCTCACCAAACCGGGCCGCAAACCGTTGCAGCGTTTCCTGCCGGACCGGCTCGGCGCCGTTGAATGCAATTCTCCAGGAGCTCAGATCGAGAAGCTCACGCTCCTGCTCCGTTATCCGGCGGGTGCAAAGATCAAACGCAAAGTTTGGTCCGCCGCTAATCGTTGCGCGGAAACGTGAGACGCACTCCAGCCAGCGAAAAGGCCGTCGCATGAACGCGCCGGGGGCAAACAGGTAACATTGTCCGCCGGCGTAGATCGGATGCATCAGGCTTCCGATGAGTCCCATGTCATGATACGGAGGCAGCCAGCTCACAAATACCGACGAGGGCCCGGTGTCAAAGGCTTCCTGAATCATTGCCTGGTTGTGCCACAGGTTGCCATGGCTGAGCATCACGCCGCGCGGGGATCCGGTTGAGCCCGAGGTGTATTGCAGCAGGGCCGGATCGTTCAGCTCAGCCGGATACGGCTGCCAGTCCGTGGCGGGCATGCCGAAGCCGCCGGAGTGAATGGGAATATGCTGGAGCACGCCTGCCACCGCCTGGCTGAGCGCCGGTGTCGTCAGCACCGCGGCAGCACCGCAGTCGCGCGCGATGGCCAGAAAACGCGAATCCGCGCCGGGCCTCCGCGTGCGAGGCGGTGGCTGCGCCGGAACCGCCACCGCGCCGGCGAAAAAACAGCCAAATAACGCCGAGATGAAGTCCAGACCTGGCGGATACAGAAGCAGGATATGCTTGCCGCGCAGCCCGCGTTCTTCCAGCCATGCGCCCGCTGTGCACGCTTGCTGTTCCAACTGCGCGCGGGATAATTCCCGCGCACTTTCATCCGAGTAATCCAGAAATGTGTAACAGACAGAACCCGGCTCTTCAATCCTTCGCCGGCTTACAAGCTCCGCGAATGCTCCGGTAGGTCCTGCTCGCGACTGCCGAATCGCCGAAACCTCCCCACTATATTCCTCTAATTTCCCAAACGCGTAAAGTGAATTTTGCAGCAGCGCGTCGCATCCACAAGCAGTCTGACCATGCCTAAACGCAGGAAAATGGGCATACCTGCCAGTTGACATCAGCGCCGGCGCGGCGTATTTGTGGCGGGGTATGGCGTGGCGCGATTCGGTCCTGGACTCCAAGCGCGCTGCGGCTCTGCTTGATACCCTGATCCGCTTTGGCACCGCCGTGCTTTTCGAGCATATCCGCAAACGTGCCTTTCGCCGCGCTACCCTGGCGCACAGGCTCCGGCGCGCGCTGGAGCACCTGGGGCTGACTTATGTAAAGCTCGGCCAATTTCTGGCGCTGCGCTTCGACCTGCTGCCCGCCGACGTCTGCCGCGAACTGGAGTCGCTTTTCGAGAACGTGCGTGCTGAGCCTTTCGAACGGATCCGCTCTGTTGTGGAAAGCGAACTAGGTGCGCCGATCGCCGTCCTGTTTGCCGCCTTCGGCGACAGTCCTCTCGCGTCGGCCTCGATCGCCCAGGTTCATGAAGCGGTGCTCGCGGACGGAACACGCGTAGCCGTGAAAGTACAGCGGCCCGGTATCGCCCGGCTCTTTGCCGCCGATATGCGCATCCTCCGCCGCGCTGCGGCAATAGCCGACTCTTTACGGCTTTTCCGGGCAGTGTCGCTCGTCGAAGCTGTGGACCAGTTCTGGATTTATACGAGCCAGGAATTGGATTTCGTCGGCGAGGGGCGTGCCGCCGACCGGCTGAGGGCCAACCGCACCTCCCGCGAAGTGATACCGCGTGTGTACTGGGAATTTACGACGCCGCGCCTGCTGACGCTCGAATTTGTGGACGGTGTGAGCATCGGCGCTCTGATCGGCGCCTACGTGTCCGGCGGCCTCCCGGCTGTTCGCGAACGGCTTCCGCGGATTGCTCTCGAACAGGTGCTACATAACCTGGCCTTTGCTTCTTTGCACCAGTTGTTTGTCACCGGCTTTTTCCACGGCGATCCGCATCCGGGCAACATTCTCGTGTTGGACGACAATCGCGTTGCCTTCGTCGATTTTGGCATCTATGGCGAACTCACCGCTCGCGACCGCGAATTGCTGCGAAGTTTCCTCGAGTATCTGGCGCTGGGTGACTTTGAGCGCAGTTTTCACAGTTACTCGCGGCTTTTTGACACTACAGAGCGAACGGATTTCGCAGCGTTCAAACGCGAAACCATGCGGCTGATGCAATCCTGGTTCCGCCTTTCGCGCGATCCGCGCAATCCCGCCGAACATCGGCTGGCTGCACGTTTTTCTGATGAAATGTCATTGCTGGTGCGGAAGAATTATCTGAGAATGAGCATGGAGACGCTGCTTTTCTGGCGTGTTCTCGTTATTCTTGACGCCACCGCACTGCGCTTCTCGGCGCACTTTGATCTGCTCCGGGAGCTCCGTTCCTTCTTTCAGCAGGAGCGCATTGCGGATCTGGCGCGCGCCCTGTCGCCGGCCAGCACAGCGGAGCGGGCGGCGCTGCTCGCCGGTTTCACTACTGAAGCGCCCGGCCAGGCAAGCCGCCTCATCTCTACGCTGTTTCACGAACGCCAGGCAACCTCGGGTGTGGAAGTGCATATGCGGCCTTCAACGCGGGGGCAAGGCATTGCCGGCGCCGTTGTGACCGTCGCCGCGGCTATCGGCATTGCGGCGCTGCCTCTGCCCGGCTGGTCGATTGCCGCCTTGTGCCTAGTATGCGTGCTCCCGGCTGTCGCTGTGGCCTGGCGGTCCCGGCATTAGCCCAATCGTTAGCACTCATTCAACATGCGAGGTGCTGCAACTGACAGGCGATGCTGCTGGTAAGAGCTGCACGCGCGGAGCGCACAAAAAAATGCCCGCCGGGAAACATTTGGAGTCGAAAGGGCCCGATCGTCTGGCTTCTCCAAGCCTCCAACTCGCCGGCATTGATGAATTCGTCCGATACGCCACCGAAGACCGAGATTGGGCAGTTCAGCGGAACCTTGGCCTCGTAGGGCGTGGTCTCCATCAGACGAACGTCGGCCTTGCAAGTGGAGAGCAGCGTTTGCAAAAGCTCCGCTTCCGCCAGAATTTCGCGGGGAAATGCGCCATAGCGCCGCTGGACTTCGGTTAAGAACTCCGCATCCGGGAGGTGGGCTATCGGCGGATGCCGCGGCGTGCACTGCGGCGCGCGGCACCCGGCGGCAAACAGATGGCAAGGCCCAGGTCCGCCGCGTCCTCTGATGCGCATGGCGAAGTGGAAAGCCAGCCATGCGCCAAAGCTGTGTCCGAACAGCCCAAACGGCATATTCAGCAGCGGCGTCAGAGCCTGATCGAGAGCGTCCAGGAGCGCCGCGAGGGATTGCGGAGGCGCCTCGTCAATGCGGCTTTCCCTTCCGGGCAACTGCACCCCACAGATCTGTATCGTGGCTGGCATACCCTGCTGCCAGCCTGCAAACATGGAAGCTCCGCCGCCGGCGTGGGCAAAACAAAACAGCCTCAGGCGTGTACCGCGATCTGCGCGCGCGAACACCCAAGGTGTCATCGCGCCGATTGTACCGCGCGATTGACGGAGACTTCGTCTTTAAATTGCACGGCACCAGAGGATAGTCTAGACTTCAGGATGGGGCGGAGCCGCCCTCTGGAAAGGAGGTAGCGAGTGCCAGAAAGCACGGAATCCCTGAGGGCAGAAAATGCTCGTTTGCGCGCGCGAATCCGGGAGCTCGAAGCCGAAGCGCCGCGCAGGTCGAGATTAGAAGTGGACGAGGAGACGGCCGATATCAGCCGTGATCTGCCGGGCCGCGCCATGAATGAAGCGAACCGCGTCATGCGAGCCGCCATTCTGGCCTCCCTGGAGCAGTTGCGAGTGGGCGCGGAGGCTGTGGACACTTTTGCTTCGGAGGTCTTTCGCCGCAACCGCCCGGAGACGCGCACGTCGGTTAACGAGATGGCATTCAATCTTCCCGCCGACGTTTACTCCGGCGTGATTCGGGCCCTGGACCGCACCCTGGACACTCCGGCGCGCGTGGTGCAAAAATTCTTTGACAGCTACCGCGAGAGCGAGCGCGTCCAGACCGAGCGGGAGCGCAAGCGCCCCTCCTCCACGCCGCCAGAGCCGCCCGAAACGGCTGTCTGAGAGAGAAGGAAAAGTTCTGCGGGCAGCGTCTCTCGCTCCCTTTGATTTATCCCTGCTGGGGAAACTGGCGGGCGGGCCCAGCGGATTTCGAGAGCTGCTGGAGCAACTGGGCCCGACTTTCGTCAAGCTTGGCCAGTTCCTGGCGTTGCGGCCGGATCTCCTCCCTGAACCATACACGCTGGAATTGATGCGCCTGGTGGATCGTGCGCCACCGTTTCCCTGGCGGGATGCCGAGAGGATCCTCCGGGAAGAACTTGGCGCTGATCCTCACGAGTTGTTCGCCCGCATTGATTTCGAACCGTTCGCTGCGGCGTCGCTTGCTCAGGTTCACGCGGCCCGCCTGAAAGACGGCACGGAAGTCGCAATTAAAATTCAGCGCCCGGGTTTGCAGCGCAGCGTGGCGCGCGACCTGCGTCTTGCGCGGCGCCTGGCGCGCCTCTGGGAGCTCAGCGGGAAGTCGTTCCTGGTTTCTCCCCGCGCAGCGGTCGAGGAGGTCAGCGAGTGGATGTGGCAGGAACTCGACTTCACGCGCGAGCTCGCCAATCTAACGCGAATGCGAAACCTGTTCCGCGGCAGTTCGCACGAGCGGGTCCCCAAGCCGTATCCCGCCTTATGTACCCGCAGGATTCTAACGGCTGAGCGTCTGCGCGGCGTTGCCGTTTCCGAAGTCCTCCGTTTACTGCAGCGCCCGGACGGGACCGATCGGGTTCTGGAGCTCGGCATCGATCGGGATCGGTTTGCCAGCCGTCTGATCTACTCGGTGCTGCGCCAGATCTTCCGCCTGGAGTTCTTTCATGCCGACGTGCATCCCGGTAATGTGCTGATCATGCCGGGAGACGTGGTTGGATTTGTGGACTTCGGGCTTTGCGACGAGCTCGATGAAACCGTGCGGCAGCAGCAATGGCGATACCTGTTCGCCGTCTACAGCCGGGATGTCCAACGCATGTACCACGCTCTGACCGAAATTCTGATACCGGGCGAAAACACAGATATCGAGAGTTTCCGCAGAGCCTTTCTGGCTGAAGGCCCGGCGTGGCTGCGCGCAACCCGGAGCGGCGCGCGGCGGAGGGGTCCGGAACGCGACTCCCGCCGGTCGCCGATCGCGCATGCCATGGTGCGCGTCATGCAGCTCGTCCGCAGCCACGATCTCCAGATCCCCCCGGCAGTCCTGTCCATGTACCGCACGCTGCTCGGAGCGGAAACGGTGGCTTACGAAATGTCGGCGAGCGCGGACCTGCGTACGGTCGGCCGCCGCTTTTTCCGGGAGGCGCGTTGGGATGAAATCACTCGCGCTTTCCAGCCCGGGCGTGTCGAAGCCTTTTGGCTGACCACATTCAATTTGCTGCGCGATTCGCCCGGTCAGCTCCAGCAGTTACTTTCCGATTTTTCTGATGGCCGCTTTGTGCTCAGAGTTTCCTCTTCGGAAAGCCCGCACACCCGGCGTCTGCGAGACCGCCGCACGCGGTTGCTGACCACAGGCATTCTCAGCGTGAGCGTATCCATACTGCTCACACTGCCGCATCTGCCCGATATCGCGGGCGTACCCCTGCGGCCCGTGCTCACAGCCACGCTCATCCTGCTATATATCGCGATAGCCTGGCAATGGCGGCGCCTGCGCTAAGCTCGCGGCTTGGTCGTGGCGCCTCTGCCGTCTGTCCTCGGCCAGTTCCTGCAAGGTCTCCCGCTCCGTCACGAGCCAGTGGCTTTCACCCTCCACCATGACCGCCGCCGGCCGCGGAATGTCTGCCCAGGGATCGGACATGGACTCGCCATATGCGCCTACGTCGTAGATGATCATGTAAGCGCCTACCAGCTGCTCGGCTTCGAAGTGCGGGAGGCGCGCAAACCCGAACCAGTCTTTCGAATAGTGACTGTTGCCGACCACGGCGGTCTCGATATGCCCGTCCGGAGCACCGAGAAGCTCGATTTGATGGTATTCCCTCATCCAGAAACGGATAGTAGCGCCGGTCGAATCCATATCGCGCCGGCCGCCCGAAATGGCTGAGATTTGCGTCCACCACGACATAACGCCGGCCGCGCTTCTCTAACGCGTGCACGATGCGAACCAGCAAATATCCCGAATCTACGATCGCAGCCCGCCCTACTTCCATGCGCAGCGCCAGTGGTTTGCCTACCGCCCGGTGTAACGCAGCCAAATGCGGCGCGGCCGCGCGCGCATAGCCGTCCCAATCGAATGCCTTTCGGGTCCGGTAGTCATAGCCAAATCCGCCTCCCACGTTGATGTATTCCAAGCGCGCCAGAACCGCTGGCGGAATCATTGCGAGCGCGGCGCAGAAGTCCTCCAGCACTCGCGCATGCCGCTCGGCGCTCAGACAGTTGGTCCCCAGATAGGTGTGCAGCCCCGCCGGCTGAAGCCTGTGTTCCTGAAGGACCCTGCCGGCCTCGGCAGGGAAAATCCCGCGCTTGTCTTCTGTGTCCCCCAAATCCAGTCTCACGCCGAATCTGCCTTGGCAGGCAAGCGCTGCAAACCGCTTGAGTTCCGCGACGCTTCCCAGATTCACGGAAACGCCGAATTGTTCCAGCAGGCATAAATCCGCGTCACAGAGGCCAAACCCGGAACACTGGATCAGCTCCGGCGTAAAACCAACATCGAGAGATCTCCTCACGCCTGCGATCGTGGTGACGCACACAGCAAGACCCAGCCGCAGCATGCGCGCAAGCACCGCGCGATTACGATTCGCCGGCTCAAAGTAGTGAATCGAAGCGGAAAGGGGTGCAAGCGCTTCGAGAATCCGCGACATGCGTTGGTTCAACCGCTCGGCATCGTACACACACAAAGGCGTGCCATACTGGCGTCCGAGCTCCTCGAAATACGTCCTGTCCAGCACCAGTCCAGTATACGCGCGCACTCATCAGGCCGGGCCCGCTCAGCTACACTACGCTTGAGGGATTCGACGGCGAACTCGAGCCGCAAATGATGCCGTTTCTGCGGCGCTGATCGCGGTTACTGCCCCGCGCCACGCGCCCGGGCTGTAGACCCTATCGGCGACGGAGATTCGATATGAAACTGAAAACCGTGCAGCTCTCGACCATCATGTTGTACGCCCTTGTGATGGGCGTGTTCTGGGGCACGTGGTTCTCGCTGAGCCGGAGCATGGCGGAGCTGCCTCCGCAAACGTTCCTCGATGTGGGTCATGCTATGATCCGGAACCTCGGCGCACCGATGAGCATTTTGATGCCACTCTCGCTTGCCTCTGCGGTTTTCATGCTGGTCTTACTGCCCAAGCGCTCCAAGGCATTCGCGCTGGCCGCGGCCGGTTTACTGCTTATGATTCTCGCCTTGATTGTGACCCTTGCCATTGAAGTGCCGATCGACAGAAAGTTTGAGGTCTGGAACGTAGCAACACTGCCCGGGAACTGGCAGGCGATTCGCGACCGCTGGGAGTTTTATCACACCACGCGCACCTTTGTGTCGATCGCGGCTTTTGCACTCGTGGTGGCAAGCTGCCTGAGCGAGCGGGGCGAACTGTCGAGACAGTAGGAGATGGTGAATCAGGTCGCGGACATGCTGCCGCGCCGGCTAAAGCAACTCCACAAACGGCGAAGTCCTTCTCGGATGTGGGTGCTGGGAATGGCTCCGTATCCCACGACAAGGCCCGCCCGACCGGATTGAACGAGAGTGAATGTTGAAAGCTCTTGAACCGCCACGTCGAGTTCAGATGCATTCCGAACGATAGCGCTGATCTCCTCGGGCGAGGCTGTGCGCGCGAGTGCTGTGATATGAAGGCCGGCAATCGAAGGCACAACTTCGAGATAGTCACCGAACTGCTCTGTCAGGATCTCAAGGATGATCTCGCGGCGGACGCGGTAGGCCTCGTGCATCTTGCGTACATGGCGCGAGAATTCGCCAGTTTCAATGAATTCCGCGAGCGCGACCTGGAGCGGCATTGCTGTGTGCCAATCCGTCAGTTGTTTCGCTCGGCGCACGGCGGCATGCAGCGACGGAGGTGTAACAACAAACCCGACACGGATCGTGGGCAGGATCGTCTTGGAAAATGAGCCGATGTAAATCACACGGCCGTTCTGGTCAAGGGTCTTGAGCGGCTCGACAGGACGATCCCGGAATCGGAATTCGCTATCGTAATCGTCTTCGATGATAGCGGCGTTGTGTCGATCGGCCCATTCCAACAGCGCGCGGCGCCGCTGCAAACTCATGGAAACTCCCAGCGGATATTGATGAGAAGGCGTTACGTAGACGAGTCGCGCGCTTCGTGGCAGGGCTTCGACTACGAGGCCGTTCTCGTCTACGGGCACGCTGCGAATGCGAAGATCCAAAGATTCGAATAAACGCCGCGCCAACGGATAGCCTTGATCCTCGAGTGCAACCCGATCCCGAGGTGCGACCAGCGTTCGCGCGACGAGATCGAGACCCTGCTGGGTGCCATTTACGATCGTTACGTCGTCCGGCGTAATCTCCATACCGCGCGCGATTCCGACGTGTCGAGCAACTACTTCGCGGAGGGGTGTATATCCTGTTGGGTCGCCGTACACACCCCCGCGCAATGCCTCTGAGCGCAAGGCACGCGACATGAGTCTTCGCCACTTCTCATGAGGAAACAGCGAGACATCAGGGACCCCGCTTCGAAAGTCGAAGTCGGCTGGACGAGCGAAAGCCGAAACCAGGGGAATCAAATTCCAAATTGGCCGCGGCCGCAGTGCACCATTACGTTCACCTTCGGGCTGAAGCTTCCTGGAGTATCTCGAGACCGCCGTAGCGTGCTCGGCCACAAAGGTCCCGGAACCCACACGAGACGAGACAAATCCTTCCGCCGCCAGGCGGTCATACGCGACAGTCACTGTCATGCGAGCCACACTGAGACGCCGGGCCAGTTCGCGCGTCGGGGGCAAAACTTCGCCTGGCCGAAGCCGGCCATCAACAATCGCCCGGCGAAGGTGCCGATAAATCTCCCCACTCAGATCCTTGCGGCCGACCAGATTGATATGGACATCCATTGCTCCCAGTGTATTCAGACACGCTCGCGGATTGGACTACTCAGATCGGACAGAATTGGATCTTGTAGCGGGCCTCTTGCTCGCTTAAATTGAGATTGTCAAAACGCGGCTTGAACTAGCAGGCCACGAACAGCGCCAGCGGGGCCCTCGATGCGCACTTGCATGAGCAAACTGCGGCGTCGAACGGAAGCGCCGCGTCCCACTGAGATGCGGGCGAATCAGGAGTTCAGAGGAAGGACATATGTGCCCAGCATGCATCGCAAGCACAGCAGTGATGATCGCCGGAGCTGGATGTACGGGAGGAATTCTGGCGGTGTGCATCGGCAAATTCAGACAGGTTTTTAGAGCGAGTGGCCTCGGTCTGTTTCAGAGAGCAAAGGAGAAATGATTATGGCAACAAGCAAAGATAGGGAGAAGGAGCGCCCGAAAGGGGATATCGCGATGAAGACACCGCCGATCGTATCGGAGCAGGAATGGGAAGCTGCGCGGCAGGAGCTCCTCGTGAAGGAGAAGGCCTTGACCCGCTCCCGTGATGCGCTGGCGGCCGAGCGTCGACGGATGCCATGGATGGCGGTGGAGAAGAAGTACGAGTTCGAGGGACCCAGGGGCAAGGTCAGCCTGCTCGACTTGTTCGAGGGCCGTAGGCAATTGATCGTCTATCGCGCCTTCTTCGAGCCCGGGGTGTTCGGCTGGCCCGAGCACGCCTGCCGCGGCTGCTCCCTGGGCGCGGATCAGGTTGCGCACCTCGCCCATCTGAACGCTCGCGACACCACCCTCGTCTACGCCTCACGGGCGCCGCAGGCGGACATCGCACGCCTGAAGGCGCGGATGGGCTGGGAGATGCCGTGGTATACCATCATCGACGACTTCGACGCGGACTTCGGCGTCGATGAATGGCACGGCCACAACGTATTCTTCCGTGACGACCAGCGGGTGTTCCGCACATACTTCATCAACGGCCGCGGCGACGAGGCGATGGGGACCACCTGGAGCTACCTCGACATCACGCCGTTAGGTCGTCAGGAGACCTGGGAAGACTCGCCGGAGGGCTACCCACAAACTCCGCCGTACAAGTGGTGGAATTGGCACGACAACTACGACGCCGAGGCCTCGCCTGACCCGAAATGGGTCGAGGTGTCCGACGCTGGAGAAGCGGCCTTCCGAAAACGCGAGGCAGAGGCGAAAACGAGCTAAAGAAGGGCGCCCACTTCGCGGACCTTCGAGCAGTCGCCAACGGAGAGAACGATGACAGACTTCATGAGAGATGAGCCTTCAGCACCTGCGGTGGTTGATCGGGGTACCTTCCAGGCCGAGCTGGACGCGTTGCGGGTTCGAGAGAAGGCTCACACACGAGAAGGCGACGCCATTGCAGCCGCTCGCCGGCGGCTCCCCATGGTCGAGGTGGACGGCTCCATACCGCTCATTGGCGAACGCGGGGCGGTGGCGCTATTGGATGTGTTTGAGGGACGCCGCATGCTCATCGCCTACTACTTCATGTGGCACACCGGCCAGCCTGCGCCGGAGCAGTGCGAGGGGTGCACGTGGGTTACATCGCAGGTTCGGGAGCTGTCCTACATTTATTCTCGCGATGCCACCTTCGCCGTGTTTTGCCAAGGCCCATACGAAGAGAGCGCCCGGTACCGCGAATTCATGGGCTGGCAGATGCCTTGGTATTCGGCCCAGGACTCGCTCGATAAGCTTCTAATTGGACGCCAGGTGGGTATGATGCACATCGTTTGCTATTTGCGACAAGGATCCAATGTCTTCGAGACGTACTGGACGACGCGGCGCGGCGTCGAGGCGATGGATAACAGCTATCGTTTGCTCGACTTGACCGTCTACGGGCGGCAGGAGACGTGGGAGGATTCACCGGCCGGCTGGCCACAGCGATTTCAAGGCAAGCAAGTTACCCGTACCGATGGACGTCCCACCGCCCAATGGTCTCGCCTGAAGGCCGGGTATTCGGACGACCTGGGAACCGGCAGGCGCTGAAGTAAGGGCCAGCCGCCACATTCGCGATCGACACTCGTTACCCCGATGCGGGCGGGTTAGAGTTAGGAAGGAGCTCACATGCCGAACACAATCCGCCTTCATCGCGTACTGCGCACCGCACCAGAGAAACTATACCGGGCCTTTCTGGAACCGGATGCTATGGCGAAATGGCTGCCGCCGAACGGCTTCACATGCAAGATCCACGAAATGAACGCTCGCGTGGGCGGCACATACAAGATGTCGTTCACGAACTTCACCACTGGCCCGAGCCACTCGTTCGGCGGGACCTACGTCAAGTTGGTGCCGCATGAAACCATCCAGTACGTGGACCGGTTCGATGATCCGAATCTGCCGGGCGAAAATCCACGTGACGGTCCGGCTCAAGAAGGTTTCTTTAGGAACCGAACTCGACGTTGTCCAAGAAGGCGTACCCGACGTAATTCCCGCCGAGGCGTGCTATCTGGGCTGACAGGAATCCCTCGCACAATTCGCGCAGCTTGTCGAACCCGACATTCGCGAGTAGCCGTTCGAGTGAGCTCTTTCGAGCACCGGCTGCTCGGAGCCACGGCTCGCCCAAAATTCAAGGGTACTGGTACGGACATTTTTTGGGAAAGAAGCCTGTGACGAAAGTGGTTGATCGTATACTGCCCGTAGCCAAAGCACCAATGGAGATCCTGGCTAAATCCGAGAGGAGCACAGAGATGCAAACGAGAATTCCGAGCCGCTGCGCGCTGATAAGTTCCTTCATGGCTGTCTTGTTTCTGTTTACAACCCGTTCGCAAGCCGGCACAATGTGGACTGACTGGACCAGCTTTACTGTAGGTGGGAACGGGGGCGGGTCAGCTACGGGTTCGGTCGGCGGTATAGGGGTATCCTACTCGGGCGAGTTGGACGGCGCTTCGATCAGCGGCATTAGCCCCATTTGGGCTCCGAACAGCTCATTCATCGGCGGCACGGTGACAGCGTCTCCCAGCGTAACTGGTGATGATCTCCGGCTCAATGGGAGCTCTACCGGGACAAACACCATCACCTTCGCCTCGCTCGTGCAGAATCCGGTGTTGGCGATTTGGAGCCTTGGCTCGCCCTCGATTGGGGCAACGTTTACGTTCAACGCAACTCCCACCGTGGAGGCCGGCGGACCGAACAGCCAATACGGTGGCGCATCCATCACTGCGGTAGGAAATGTGGTCAGTGGCAACGAAGGCAATGGTGTAGTTCAGTTCACTGGGACGTTTACCTCGATATCCTGGACTAACACGTTTGAGAACTTTTATGCGTTCACAGTTGGCATGAATGGACCGGCATCTCCTGTACCGGAGCCGGTTTCCTTGAGCTTGGTAGGATTGGCGCTAGTGGGACTTATGTTCCGCCTGCGAAAGCAATCTCATCGCAAATTATCAGCATAGCCCGTTGGCCCGGTGTGCTCGAGTCGTCTTGGGGAGTGCCCCCCACATTCAGGCCGACCGGATCCTGAAGGAGTTTCGTGCCCCGTTCATCGGCAAGTGCAGTCCTGTGCACCTTTTGCGGGGTGCTCTGGATCTGGCCGTTAGCCGGTTCTCGGCGGCGAAGCGCTTCCAAACAGCCCGGCGCGCTTTCAACCTGCCGAATTTCGCCCGAACCGAGCGGCCGTGTTTGTCGATTGGCCTGCATCACCGATAGCGTGAGAGGAATCGATGAGAGCGTATATCATCACTACTGGCGCGGTTTTTGGTCTGCTCACGGGCGTTCATATTTGGCGCGCCGTACAAGAAGGGCCGCGGCTCGCGATGGAACCTTCGTATGTTCTGAGCACCATTGCCGCTGCAGCACTCTGCATTTGGGCTTTGCGCTTGCTCTTGCGCTCACCGCGATCGTAATAGAACGCGGCGCCAGCCTCAGCGTTGGGCGACTCCGCCCCGGCCCATGATCGGCCATACATCGACGACTTGGTCTCCGCGTGTGACGTAATAGCGATCGAAAGCGTTCGTGCTCATGTCGAGATTGGTGCAGTAGATCTCCACGCGTTCTCCGAGCTTGAGATCGCGCTCTCCATCGGTCCACTTCAGGCTGCCATATTCGGCTCCCTGGGTGCCTACCTGTACCCACGGCATTCCTTTTACTTTGTCCGTCGGCCGGACCATGGCCTTGTTGCCGTAATCGGTCGTGGCAAGGTTGGGGTGCCGTTTGCTATCAATTGTGGTCAAGACAGTAAGAGACGGATTGAAATCCGAATAGACCTCCGGATTGTTTTTGCCGCCGATCGCGAGATACCCGGTGTCCATGAAGACGTACGAGCCCGCCTCAAGCTCCGTGAGTCCATTCTCCTTATCAATGTTGTAGGTTCCAGTGGACCCGCCAGTTACGATGTTGACCGGTAGCCCCGATTTTTTGGCGAGCGCTACGGTCTCGCGAACGCCGGCAAGATCGCTCGCCGATTTTGCGCGGCGCGCCTCCCACCCTTTGGTATGGGCAGCGTATCCGGAATACGCCATGAAGCCATGAAATTCCATGCGCTTGGAAGAACTCACCTTCTGCGCCAGCTCAATGGCAGGCTGTCCGTTCTCGATGCCTTGGCGGTCGAGGCCGGCAAAAACCGACACAACGATCTTAAGCCGCGCGTTGGCGGCCTCTGCGGCCTGCTGGGTCCACTCGACGACGAGCGGATCGTCGACAACGAACATGAAAGTCGGATCTTTCTTCGAAAGCGCTACGGCTCGCGCGGTGTTATTGGTGCTGACGGGCTGCTTGGTCCAAAGGACGTTCTTTATCCCCGCTCCCGACATCAACTCGGCTTCGGCCATCGTCGCGCACGTCAAACCGATGGCGCCCATGGCGACTTGGCGCCTGCCGATATCCACGCTCTTGTGCACCTTCACATGCGGCCGCACATCGATTCCGGACGTTTTGCAGTTATCCGCCATCCGTTTCAGGTTTTGCTCGAACAGGTCGAGGTCCACGACCATACAAGGTGTGGGCAGAACGTCTTTCGTGATGTCCCGGAAATCGCGCCGCGCAATACGGCTCTCGAATTCCGTGTAGGGGAAGCTAAGGGAACCCGATCGGGCTGCACGGGATTTCCCAGCGGAGAGAAAGCCGGCGGCAGCTCCGGCGGCCAAAAAATATCGACGCGATGTCATCGCTAATCCTCCTGACGTTCTTTCGATTAAACCACGTTCCGGGGGCAGCGGCGCGAATCCGGATTGCATTCGTCGAAGGCCGTCAATCCGTGTATGCCTGTCGTTGGTCTGAGCGGCGGCCATCTCTGATCAAGTGCGCTACCATGGCCTATCGGCTCGTGGCCGAACTGGCAAACAGACCGCCTGCTGCGCGCGCGGCCCGGCATGACTACAAACGTATAGAGCCGCGGCCGCCGGGAGTGGTCTTTCATCACGGCTGCGACGCGGAGGGAAAACATGGTTCTGTCGGATGTAGACATTCGGCGCTACATCGAGAAGGGAAAGATCAAGATCAGCCCCGCGCTGACACCCGAACAGGTGGGAAGCTGCTCGGTGGATTTCCGCCTGGGCAATGAGTTCAGCGTCTTCGAACACAGCCTGCATCCCTACATCGATCTGAAGGACAGCACAAGCCTTCAAGACATCATGCGGACCATCGAGGTGCGAGACGGACAACCATTCGTGCTCCAGCCGCGCGACTTCGTTCTTGCCGTGACGCTGGAAACCTTGGAGCTGGATGTGGATGTGCTGGGGAGGCTGGAGGGCCGCTCAAGCCTCGGGCGCATCGGAATTATTGTCCACGGCACCGCGGGCCTGTTCGATCCCGGATGGGTCGGTAAAGCTACGCTGGAGCTCAGTAATCTAAGCCGGATGGCCGTGGCGCTATATCCGGGGATGCGAATCTGCTCGTTTACATTCGAGCAGCTATCGTCCCCAGTTGCGGTGCCCTATCAAGCCAAGCCTAACAACAAGTACGCGGGGCAGGTGCGGCCACTGGCGAGCCGCTTAAGCACGGAAGTTTCCCGCTGAAGTATCCTCCGGTACTGTATTGAGCCGTCTTGCATGCCTGCGCGATCTCCTTCCACAAGCTGCCTGTACATCGAGGGGTTGTAGCGGCGGCATGGCTGAAAGTTAGCATGCAATTGTTGCGCTGGGTTATTACGGCAAGACGAATTACTTCCAAAGGATACTTGCAAATACTTACCGATGTGTAAAGTCATCTTCTAACGAAATTCAGTCTAGTACCCTCCTAATGCCCTTGGTACTTTGTGATCACCGCCGAAGGACTATAGGAGGATGTTTTGAGATTACGAGTAATGCTTTTCGTGTTTGCAGCGTGCCTGCCGTTTTGGGCGGCCACGATTTCCGTGCCCGCTAATGGCGACCTTCAAGCCGCACTAAACTCGGCCCTTCCCGGTGATGAAATCGTATTGCAAGCCGGTGCGACTTACAGGGGATCTTTCCGCCTGCCACTTAAACCTGGGGCATCATTTATTACGATCCGCACATCGGCCGTCTCTATGCTTCCGCCAAACGTTCGCGTGACCAAGGAGCAAGCCCGGTATATGGCGAAATTGGAAGCAGGCAGATCCGGATATGCGGTCAGGACAGACGCTGGCGCCCACCACTACCGGTTCATAGGAATCGAATTCGCGCCTTCGCCCGGCGTGTACTCGCTGGGGCTGGTGCTGGTGGGCGAGGGATCAGAGACCTCGTTGACCCAGCTTCCGCGCTCAATCGTGCTGGACCGAGTTTTCGTGCATGGCGACCCCGTTGTTGGCGGCAAGCGCGGCATCGCGATGAACGGCTTCGATATTTCCGTAGAGAACTCGCACGTCACGTGGTTCATGAGCGATTGGCAAGACGCTCAGGCGATCTGTGGCTGGAACGGTCCGGGCCCCTACCGCGTGATCAACAACTTCCTTTCGGCCACCGGCGAGAACATCATGTTCAGCGGGCCGGGTACTATTCCTGGCGTCATTGGCTCAAACATCCTCGTCCAACGCAATCATCTGTACAAACCGCTGTACTGGAATCCGGCAGATCCGTCATATAAAGGCAAGGCCTGGATAGTCAAGAACCTGTTCGAATTGAAAGCCGGTCAACACGTGACGTTCGATTCCAACGTTCTGGAGAACAACTGGCCGCAGTCTCAAAATGGCGTTGCAATTCTATTCAATGGAGTCCAGGGTCTCCCGATCTCTAATGTGCAGGTTACAAACAATATCATCCGCAATGCGCGGCACGGACTTATTGCCGGCGCGATGAACGCCCCGATCTGGAGCTTGAGCATACGGAATAACCTCTTTGAGAAAGTTTCCGGCAACGTCTTCACCTTCGTGAATCGAATCGACAACATTACGATTGAGCACAATACGTCGCTCGATAACGGAACCATTCTCTATGTGGGGGAACAGGATGCACAGCCTGCTGAGAACTTCATCTTCAAAAATAACATTGTCAATCGCGGCCGTGGCTTTCTGGGTAATTCGATGTCGGAAGGATTGGGCGCTTTAACCCGCTATTATCCCGGATATATCTTCCAGGGCAATGTGCTGATCGGCGCGCCTCCAACTCTCTATCCGGCCGGTAATTACTTCCCTATCTCCCTCCTCGAAGTAGGCTTCACGAATCTTGCTGCCGGAGTCGAAAGCCTGCTTCCTACGAGTCTGTTCAAATACCGCGCCACGGACGGGACTGATCCCGGGGTCAATTTGGTTCAACTCCTCGCACTAACGGGCGCCGTCGCTCCGTAACGGTTTAGGCGCCGGATGTCAAGGCTGCGATCGGCAGCTTTAAGGGTACGGCGGCGTGCAGGTCAAAAGATATATTTGAGGCCTAATTGGCTGTGCCGCGGCGAATTCGCCTGTCCGCCGATTCTCCCGAAACTGGCCGGCGCATTGAGGTTCGTTCCCGGCGTGCCAAAGACAACCCGGTTTAATACGTTGAAGAACTCGGCCCGAAACTGGAGCCGATGTGCTTCGTGTAGCCGAAAGTCCTTGAGCACGCTGAAATCCTCGTTCAACAAACCAAAGTTCCGGACATTCCCCAGGACTGGCGGTGCATTACCCACCGTGAACGGCGCCGGCTGCGAAAAGGCATTGATATCCAGATAGACGTTGCGTGCCGGATCAAAGTCTCCGCGGCCTACGCTGGTGCGCGCTGGAACACCGGCCACACGGTTCGGCCGGTTGCCTCCGTTTGACAGAGGAATTACGCCTCCACCGCTGACGGAAATCGGTGTTCCCGACGCATAGCGGTGGATGGCGTTCACCTGCCAGCCTCCTGCGAGGAAATTCGCAAACCTCCCGGCTCCGCTGAGAAGGGGTTTACCGTTACCGAAAGGCAGTTCATACGACCAGGAGAGAATGACATTCTGTGGAATATCGAACGAGGCCAGCCGGCGCTCCAGTTTGCGGTTGTTAGTATCGAGGGGCCGCGACATGGATGCAGTATCGCCGAAGCCGGTGTATCCCCCGCCGCTTACTATGTCCTTCGAAAGCGTGTAGGCCAGCAGGAAACTCAGTCCGGACGAGTAGCGCTTCTGCAACCGAATTTGGAGCGAATGGTATTTGCTCCAGCCGATCGGCTGATAAAGATTCTGTATGTCGGAGTATTGAGGATAGGGACGCAGAGCCTGCGAAACCGATCCACGGAAACCCGGATATGGTAAGGGAACACCGGCTGCCTGCGCGGCTGGCGAACTAATGTCCTGGGTGAGAGTGTTTCCCAGGACCAGGTACCTAAAATCGACCTGATTCAAGTTTTCGAGCCCCGATGGCAATGCCACGCCGCGCTGGCCCACATAACCGATATCGAGCATGAACTGCGCCGGCAGCTCGCGCTGTATATTGAACGTCCAACTGCTCACGTAACCCGGTTTGCCCGCGCCGGGATTCATGTAATCGATTACCGATCCGTTTACCAGGCTGGGATCGGTATTAGGGAGAGTGCCGCCGAACGGTGGAATTCCGTTATCCAGCATCAGAGCAGGCACGCGGCCGGAAGTAAGTTGGGGAAAGCTCTGCGGGTAAGAGAAACCGGCAATATATACGGTATTCATCCGTCCGACGCTGGTTGCGTTCGTCGGAGACCAGAACATTCCAAAACCCGACCGAATCACCGTCTTATCATTCCAGGCGTATGCGATTCCGAGGCGCGGAGAGAACGCGCGGTAGTAATTGGGAGTCAGCAATTGCCCGGGCTTGAGAAATGCGAGCGCCCCAAGCCGCCCGCCCGCGCCAGGATTAGGAAGATGGAGGTCCAGATAGGACTGTGCACTCGCGGCCTCCTGCACAACGGTCGGGATTTCGTGCCGCACGCCGAGCGTGAGAGTAAACTTCCGCGTAACCTTCCAGATGTCTTCCACATACCAGGCATAGTATTCGTTGCGCATGCGCCGCTGCGGCGCGGGTATCAGGCGGTTTGCAGAATATACCTGGCCCAATAGAAGACTGGCCCAACCGTTTCCTTGCCTGGATGCGTCGGGCGAAGTCAGGTTGGCGGTGGACAGCGGATCGAAAACGAATGTGCCGCTCAATCCGCCGCTGCCTGTGCCATTAAAGTTGTCGTACTGAAAAAAGCGGACATCCACGCCGAACTTGAACTGGTGCCGGCCCTTGATCCACGTTACATTATCGACGAAGCTGTAGTTTCGGTTGATTGATGGATCATTAGGCTGCTGGTCCGAGTTACCCAGCGCCAGACTGCCATACGTATTGTTCACGGTGAACAGAGGAAATCCTGTCGAATCCGCCGGTATTCCCGGAACCTGGTAGATCTGATTCCCCTGGCGTGTATCTCGCGCCCGTATGGGATTGCTATACGTGTATCCGTATGCGAAGTGCTGGAGAAGGTTGGGACGAACCGCATAGTCGTAATTGATGCGGTACGCCTGTCCGTCTACAGGATTTTGTCCCCAAAGGCCGATAGGGGTCGAAGGCCCGAGAGGCGAGTAACTGGGTGTCTGGGTCGATGTCTGCCAGTAAGAAAAGCTTACGCGTTGATTCGAAGTCAGAATCTGGTCTACTTTGATTGACCAGGATTCGTCCGTCGTCGGATTGGCAGTTCGGTTCAAATAGTTATTGAAGTAACTTGGGAAGTCAGGCGCCGGTATCAGGGGCATAACATTGGCGGCAACCCTGCTGATTCGGTTGGCTGGAATGCTATTCCCAGGAAAGGGCATGCGGGTACCCTCGGGCGAGGTCGTAGCGGGATCAAAGATTGGAATCAACGCACCGCTCGCGTCGCGGTATTGGGAAAAGTCTCCTTGTTTAAAAGCCCCGGTCGGCAAACTAATCAGGTTACCCGTGAGGGGCGGGCGATTGCGCAGTCCTGTGTAGTTGAAGTTGAAGAAGGTGCGATCCTTGCCGCTATAGATCTTGGGGATCAATACCGGGCCGCCAAATGAACCGCCAAACTCGTTGTAGCGGACTCGCGGACGGCTGGCCGTGAAGAACGGGCGGGCATCGAGCTTGTCATTCCGGAAGAACTCGAACAGCCCGCCGTGGTATTGATTCGAGCCGGAGCGCAGCGTGAAGTTAATAACACCTAACCCGCGGCCGTATTCCGCGGGAAACAGGCTGTTCTGCACCTTGAATTCCTCGACAGCTTCATATGGGGGCGATGTTTGCGCCAGGAACCCGGGTGTGACGGCAAGCTGCGCGGAGATGCCGTCATAGAGTATCTCCTGAGTGAAGTCCGGGCTTCCGTTGATGTTTTTCGACCAGGGAATCCCGCTGACGCCGGGAGTGAGAAAGATGAAGTTCTCCGGCTGTCTGCGTCCGGACGCGGCAGTCGTAGCGCCCCCGCTGCCCACCTCGATGGGCAGGTCCAGAATCGCTCGCCGTTCGAGTACGGTGCTGACCTCGGGCGAAGTCGTCTGGAGCGCCGCGACGCTTCCCGATACCAGCACGGACTCGCTCACGGCGCCGATGCTGAGCACGATATCCAAGGTGGATGTGGTAGCTGTGAGAATCGAAATCTGCTCGCGGACAAATTTCTTGAAGCCAGGCTTTTCCGCTTCGAGTTCATACACGCCGGGCGGAAGCGCGCGAAAGGCATACACGCCGGATTCCGTCGAAACTGCTTTGTATCCGGCATTGGTGGCGGTGTTTCTTAAACTCACGGTAGCATCGCCAATGACCGCGCCACTCGTATCGCTGATGTTCCCGGTCAGTCCTCCGAGATTTCCCTGTGCCGGCAATCTGACGGATGCGCATCCAATCCAGGCGATTGCACAGATCCACTGCTTCCACTGCATGCCAGAACCTCCAAGAGAATCGTTTGGCGCTCATCATATCTGATTCCGGGCTCGGGCAAAAGGGAATTATGATGGAACGGCAGGATTGGTGTGCGGAGATTCGGAATTGAAGCACGAACTGCTTGCCTGGCGATAACCGTCGCATGGGCGCATGCCGCCGGAAACCAGGAACCGCCTGAGGGTCTCCTGCCTCCAGCCGACCGCAGCCAACGAATATTGGAAATCCGCCAGGCAATCTTAGTGAAGGACTTCGAGATTGCGCGGAACAAAATTGAACAGCTCAGCGAACGCGAGCCTCGAAACTTCGAGGGCCCGTTTTGGCTGGGGATTCTCGCGCTGGAGCGGCAAAACAACTACGAGGCAATCCGGGCATTTCGGCGGGCCGAAGCGCTTGATCCGAATCCGTATGTATTCAAAGCCCTCGGTGTCGCATATTATGCCGTACACCAGTACAAGCTCTTCCTTCTGAAGATGAACGAAGCTCTGCAAAAGCAGCCGAGCGACTTCGCGCCTTACTATTATCTGGGACGCTACTATGATTCCGAGTTGACGGATTTTGCCAAAGCGGCGACTTACTTTCGGGAAGCATTAAGACGTAACCCGGATCATTTTCGATCCCATTACTATCTGGGCTACTGCTACGAGGTGGAGCAGAAGATTGACCAAGCCGAAGCGGAATATGTGCGATCGCGTGAATTGGCGGAGTTGCAGGGCGTAAAAGACGGTCTGCCGTACCAGGGCTTGGCCCGCCTGCGTCTGGCCGCGGACCGGCCGGCGGAGGCATTGATGCTAGCCAGGCGCGCAGTCGAACTCGGGCCTCGCGATCCCGCCGGACACCGGCTGCTGGCCAGAACGCTCGGCGATCTGGGCCGTCATGCGGAAGCCGCTTCGGAATGGAAGATCAGCGCTGCTCTCGACCCTACTGACTCGCAGGCGCTATACCGGCTCTATCGCTGCTACCTCGTGCTGGGCGAAACCGAAAAGGCCCGCGATACCTTGGCTCGATACAGGAAGATTGCCGCGCTGTATGGAACAAATTAACACGCGCACCGGAGAATTGGCGCTAATGTTTTGCGTCTGCGAAATTCTTCTTGACCTGTAGAACCTCCGAACCTACAATAACTCGACAGCAATTCTGATGGCGCAGATATTCATATTCCACAATCTGGAATAGATTTGCAGCCTGATTTGGAGGTTGCCATGAAGCGCTTCCCGCCTTTCGCGCTGCTTTTTGCAGCTTCCGCCGCTTTCGCGCAAACGCCGTCCGCCAGCGTGGTTGGACGCGTTACGGACGCAAGCGGAGCCGTGATTCCCGGAGTCGCAATTAAAGTTGTGGATGTCGCCACCAATATCGGCCGGCAGGCCACGACGAATGAGACTGGTGAGTATACCGTTCCTTATCTCAATCCCGGCAGCTATACGCTCGAGGCCTCCTCGGCCGGGTTCCGAACTTACAAACGATCGGAATTCCCGCTTGCGGTCGATCAGGCCCTCCGTATCGACATTCCGCTCGAAGTAGGATCCGCGGCCGAGACTGTAACTGTCAGTGACGTGCCGTCGGTACTCAATACCGAGAACGGCACACGCGGCGAGGTCACCACCCAGGAAGAGATCAAGGAGCTCCCGCTTGACGGGCGAAACTTCTCGGATCTTGCTTATCTTACGGGCGGCGTTGTTCCGAAGGGCGATGGAGGGAATGATGGCACTTACGCCGTCAACGGGGCGCGTGCCGATAATGCCGGCTTTCTCATTGACGGCATGAACAACACGCAACGCCGCAATACCGGCGCAGTAATCAATCCACCGATCGAAGGCATCCAGGAATTCAAGATGCTTACATCCGGGTATTCAGCCGAATACGGGCGCTATGCGGGCGGCATGCTCACCGTTGTAACCAAGAGCGGCACGAACCGGCTTCATGGATCTCTCTACGAGTTTCTTCGCAACGACATGTGGGACGCCAAAGGCTATTTCGATGTGGAGAAGTCTAAACGGCGCCGGAACCAGTTTGGCGCCACCCTTACGGGTCCCGTCTACCTGCCCAAGATTTACGACGGCCGCAACCGGACGTTTTTTCTCTTCACGTGGGACTCGCTCCGGGAGATTAATGGCAAGACCCAGCGAGGCATCGTGCCGCGGCCCGAGTACCTCCGGGGAGATTTCTCCAAAGCAGCGGATGCGTTCGGGAAACCGATCGCTCTGAACGACCCGATCTCGAATGCACCCTTTCCCGGCAATCAGATTCCGGAGAGCCGCTTGAATCCCGTGGCGCTGAATCTTGCCGCTTATTACCCGGCGCCCAACCTCACAGGCGGCGTGAATAACTTCATCTCGCAGGGCAACGCCACGACAAACATCGACAACTTCGGCGTAAAGCTGGATCATCAGTTCAGCGATAAGGACCGCATTAGCGTGAGCACGTTCTGGCAGCCTATGAATACGTGGGATCCGGTGGTGAACAGCCGTTCTCCGCTCCCGATTTTCGGGTTGACTAACAACCCTCTGTCGCTTCTTTCTTATGTTCGCTATCTTCGTAATCTCACGCCCACGCTATTCCTGGAACTGAGCGTCAACTTTTCGCGTAAGACGAACAACCAGGTCTGGCCGTATAGCAGCGACAAAGACTGGGCGCCCGAGGCGGGGTTTATGGGCGGCATCACGAACCCGGCGGCGCGAGGCCTTCCTTACGTGACCGTGAGCGGCTACATCCCGCTCGGCCCTGCCGAGGATTACCCGAAAATCTTTTCGGTGAACAATTATCAGTACGCCGGCACGACTACATGGGTCCGGGGCCGGCATTTTGTGAAGGTCGGCGCCGACTTTCTGCGCATGCAATACTTCGGACGCTACTATACGCGGACGCGAGGCAGCGTGAATGTCCTTGGCCGCTTCACAAACGATCCGATGGCCGATTTTCTTCTCGGATGGCCGGACACAACGCGCCGCCTTTTGGACGCCTATGGACCGTACGATCTGGTTTCAAACTACGCCGGCTTCGTTCAGGACGACTTCAAAGTGACGCCTGCGTTGACTCTCAATCTCGGGCTACGGTACGAAGTGATGAAGCCGCCCACGGAGAAGTACGGAGCGTGGGCTGCATTCCTGCCTGCGTTGGGCAAGGTGGCGGTGGCCGGAACCGGACTGCTTTCCGAGGCCGAGTTCAATGAACGAATCACCAGCACGGGCCTATCACGCTACGTCATCAAGGCCTCCGACGCCGGACTGCCTGTTAGCATCAGCAAAACCGACTGGACCAACTTCGGTCCGCGGTTCGGCTTCGCCTGGCGCATCTTCGGGAATACCAGCACCGTCCTTCGGGGTGGTTACGGCATCTTTTACGGAAGCAGTTCGCTTTACCGGTTAGACGAGTGGAACAATACCTATCCGTTCTCTGTGAACGAGACTTACAATCGGGTTGCCGCTGATCCGTCGGCTCTCACATTGTCGAACCCATTCCCCTCTGCGAGGCGCAGTGTTGGCGGCATCACGGATACATTCGGTCAGGACACGGCGGAACCGCCGAGCCAGTACCTGCAATCCTGGAATCTGACCATCGAGCGTGAATTTGCCGGGGGTACGGTCCTCGAAGCGGCCTATGCCGGGTCCAAGGGGACGCATCTGCAACGCCGGTACGATGTCAACCAGGCGGGACGCTCGTTCGAGACGCGCAACGTGCGCCCGTATGCCGGTTTCAATTCGATCAACATCATCGGAGACGGCTCCAACTCCATCTACAATTCGGGCCAAATCACCGTCCGGCGCCGCTTCTCGCGACAGTTATTTGTCCGCGCATCCTATACCTATTCCAAGTCGCTCGACGAATCCTCAAACATCAGCGCGGGAACGATTCAATACAACTTTTCGCAAGCGCAAAACTCACGCAACCTCAGGCTCGAACGCGGGCGCTCCGACTTTGATATCGGCCACACCTTCGCCGGGAGCTTCATCTGGACGCCTTCGTTTGCGCGCCACTGGCTGGTTCGAGACTGGCAGCTCGCTGGCACCAGCATCATTTATAGCGGCGCGCCCTTTACGCCACGCGTCGCGAACGTGAACTATAGCAACGGCGAGGCGCTGCGGCCAGATCGCCTCCGCAAGGGGACGGTTCCGAATCCAAGCATCAACCAGTGGTTTGACCGCACCGTATTCCCGGTGGTTCCGACCGGTTCGTACCGCTTTGGCAACTCAGGCAGGAACATCCTCGACGGCCCTGGGACTTTCATCATCAATGCAGCCATTTCGCGCCGCATCCGGCTGGCTGAACAGAAATCGCTCCAGTTTCGCGTGGAATCCTTCAATCTTCCGAACCGGCCCAATTTCAACCTGCCCGATAACTTCGTCGATGTGATCAGCGGAGGCACCATCAGCGTCGCGAAGAACAATCGCAATCTGCAAATGGCGCTGCGGCTGGAGTTCTGAGCACCACGGCGGCAAAATGAATGAGAGGTGTCATGAGCCGCCGTTTCTTACCCTTCATCTTCCTGCTCTGCGGGTATGGCACACCAGCAGCGGCAGCCGAATCGGCCCGCATAGAAGTGGATTTCGGGACTCCGATTGCCGTGAAATCGATGGCTGGATTTCTCGGAAGCGCGGGACCGGCGAAACCTGCGAACGAGATGATTTCCCCGATCCGGCCGCAGATCTGGCGGACGGCGGCCGTCCGAAGGGACATCAAGGAGCGATTCCGCGCTTCCGGCGCCCGCATCGTGTACATGATGAGCTATGGTTTCGACGCAAAGTCAGATTGGGGCGGGCTTGGACCGCCTTACAAGGACGGCTTCAAAAACTTTGACGAGAAGTGGGCTCCTCATTACCAGGAGCTGGTTCGCAGCAACAGTGGCATTCCGATCATTTGGGATTTCTGGAATGAACCGAACTATAAGGCCAACTGGGTGGGAAGCGAAACCCAGCTTTTTGAGACTTATAGCCGAGTCTATAAAGTGGTGCGGTCCGTTGACCCTCATGCCATAATCGGTGGCCTCAGCACCTCCACCTATGACAAAGGCCTGCTGACGCGTTTCTTGGATTACGAACTGGGCGCAGGAGCCGAGGTCAATTTCCTCTCCTGGCACGAGCTGAATGCCGCAGATACCCGAATCCCGGAAGTACAAGCCCGGACCGATTGCGGGTTACCTCCATTATCTGGAAGCCGGAGGTGCGGACTACGCCGCGAAGGCATGCTGGCCGGACTTGCGGAGCGCAGCGGGCTCACGAAACGTGAACTGCTCGAATAATTCATTGGATGGTCTTCTGACGCCTGAGGGCGAACCCCGCTCCGCCTGGTGGGTGTACAAATCCTACACGGACGGCGTGTCAAGCCGTGTGAGCAGCGCCACGTCAAATCCCAGCCTTGTCGCCTTGGCGAGCCGGCGGGGTTCTGCACCGGAAACAGCACAAGTCCTGCTCGGGTACTTCTCCTATCGGGATTCGCCGTCTCGAATCAATGCCGAAGTGAATATGAAGCACGTCTCCGTGCTCCCCTTTATTCAGGGCGCGAACTCGGTGCGGGTGAAGATCGAGCTTATCCCCGATACGCTCGAAGATTCCACCAAAGGTCTAAAGCTGATCAGTAATGATCCGGCACCAGTATCGAACGATTCCGTGCAATTTGTGATCCCGAATTTCAACGTGGATGAAGCCTACCTGGTTACGATCAGCCGCTAGAGGAACAGCGACCTTCAGTAGCGATGCAGCCAGCGGGCCTTTTCGACCACTGTCTTCGTATTGGGTAGAAAGGCTTCCTCCAGCGGCGGACTGAACGGCACGGGGGTATCCGGAGCAGTGACCCGCACGATCGGACCATCCAGATACTCGAACACGTGCTCGGTAATCAGAGCGGCCAGCTCCCCACCCAGACCTCCCGTGCGCGTGTCTTCGTGCAATAGCAGCACCTTGGATGTCTTGCGGACGCTTGCCAGGATTGTATCTACGTCGAGCGGCAGTAGAGTTCGCAGGTCAACAATTTCGACGGAAATATTTTCGGCGGTCAACAGATCCGCCGCCTCGCGGGCAACGTGGACCATCGCGCCATACGTCACAATCGTCAAATCACGACCTTCCCGAGCGACTGCTGCCTTCCCAATCTGCACGGTATAGTCATCCTGCGGAAGCTCTTCTTTGACGCGGCGATAGAGCGCCTTGTGCTCGAAGAACAGAACCGGATCATTGTCGCGGATCGCGGACTTGATCAGGCCCTTGGCGTCATACGCAGTCGCCGGCGCGACAACCTTTAAACCCGGTGTGTGAACGAAGGCCACTTCCGGATTCTGAGAATGAAACGGCCCGCCATGAATTCCGCCGCCGGAGGGCGCGCGAATCACGATCGGGACTCCGGCGCGCCAGCGGTACCGGCATTTGGCCGCGAAATTGACGATCTGATCGTAGGCGCAGGAAATGAAATCGGAAAACTGCATCTCGGCCACCGGCCGCAGTCCCATCAGGCCTGCGCCGATTGCAGCGCCAACGATTGCTGACTCGGCAATCGGTGTATCGACTACACGCCGTACGCCGAAGTGATCCAGAAAGCCCTTAGTGATCTTAAAAGCCCCACCGTATACGCCGATGTCCTCGCCGATCAGGAACACGTCGGGGTCGCGTTCCATCTCCTCCCACAGCCCTTGCCGGATCGCCTCCAGGTATGTAGTGGACATAGTCACGAACTGGCGTAGACGTTGTCGAGCAGCTCGGATGGATCGGGAAACGGACTCTTCTCCGCCCAATCGATAGCTTCGTCCGTTTCCTTTCGGATACCGGCATGGAGCTCATCGATGTCGGCCTGCTCGGCCCAGCCCTTTTCGATCATGAGCCGCTCGAGCCGCCGGATCGGGTCCCGGGGGGCCCATTCTTCGAACAAGCGCTGCGGGATATATTCGGCGGCATCGTGGGCCGAGTGGCCGGTCATGCGAAAGGTCTTGCATTCGAGCAGATATGGCCCTAAGCCTTCACGCGCGTGCGCGGCTGCCCGCAGCGCAGCCTCGTGCACTGCGAGAACGTCGTTGCCATCCACAATTTCTGCAGGAATCCCGTATGCGGGGCCCCGGTCGGCCACGTGCGCGCACGCCATCTGTTTTTCTAGGGGCGTCGAATAGGCGTAGTGGTTGTTGTTGCAGATCAGCACCAGCGGCAGCTTCTGCACGCTCGCCAGGTTCACGCCTTCGTGCCAATCGCCGCGGCTGGTCGCGCCATCACCGAAGTAGCAGAAGACCACATCGGGCCGGCTCTTATACTTCATTGCCAGCGCAGCGCCGGCTGCGACTGGAACGCAGGCTGCCATCGCGCTGATGATGGCGACGATGTTCAGCTTCAGGTCGCCCATATGCATGTTGCCGTCTTTACCCCGCGTCAGCCCGCCGACACGGCCCATGTATTGCGCGAAAATCTCCCGCGCGGGAACGCCTCGAATCAGAAAAACGGCAAGGTCGCGGTGCGAAGGAAAAAACACATCGCCGGGCTGGCCGGCTAGCGCCGAGCCCACCGGGATCGCCTCCTGTCCACGGCCAACGTAGACGCCTCCGACGATCTTTCCCTGCCGGTACAGCTTGCGCTCGATACGGTCTTCTACTTCGCGCATCATTGCCATGTAATAAAGACAAGCGCGAGCCAGCTCGGCTTGTGTGCCGGACTCGTTCGAAAGGATCTTACCGCTTGACGGGATCGGAGCCTGCGCTACACTCATTCAATCGCCTTCATACCGTCGCAACCGAGTAGTATACGCCATTGCAGGAAATCGGGAGTTGATTGCACCCAGAACGGCCGCTGCGACTGGTCTAACTCATAGGAACTTATACTCGCCCGGAATCGGCAGCGGCGTGACCTCGTGGCTGGCCTCGTACCCGAATGCTTTCGGCTGCAGATCCAATTGCGAGTTCATGATCTGGTCCCACGTGATCTCCTGGCCCGAATACGCGGATTCCCGGGCCATAATGCACGTCATTGTACTTTCGGCAACCGCCATACCGTCATTGATATATGGCCCCTGGCCGCGAATGCTCTTCACCATGGCGATGTGCTCTTGCACATACGGGTTCTCGCCCTTGGCGCCCATGTCCTTGCAGTTGGTTTTTCCTTTCGTGCCCACAATCAGCTCGGAGACGTTCTGATAGGCGCCGCGGCGATATTGGCGGCAGTGGCTGGACATGTGAACGCCATTGGCATAGACGAAATCGGCATCCAGATGATCGTAGATATTGCCGTACATTTCCGTGCGCGGCCGCCAGGCTGCGCCTCCGGAGGCAAACACTCGTTCAGGATGTGTTCCCATGAACCAGTTGCAGACATCGATATTGTGCAGGTGCTGTTCGACCACCTGGTCTCCGCAAATCCAGACAAAGGAATACCAGTTGCGATTCTGGAAGGTCATGTCGCTCCATTTCGGATCGCGGGCGCTGCGAGGACCGGGCCAGGTGGCGGCTTCGAACTGGAGCACCGGGGTGCCTACCCAGTAGGCGTAGCAGGCCACGATCTCGCCGATGGCGCCATCCCGCACCTTCTGCCACGTTTCGAGATACTCCTGCTGATTTCGCCGCTGCGCTCCGGACATAACCGTTAGCTTCAGGTCCGCGGCCTTCTTCGCCGCTTCCATCACCTTTCGGACGCCGACCGGATCGGTTCCAAACGGTTTCTCGGAAAAGATGTGCTTTTTCGCTTCGACCGCCGCTACAAAGTGCTCCGGCCGATACCCCGGGGGCGTTGCCAGCATGACCACGTCAATGTCGCTGGCAAGCACTTTCTTGTAGGCATCGAAACCGATGAAGTGGTGGTCCGGATCGACCTTCACCTTGTCGCGAGCCTTGGGGTATTGTGTCGAATTCCTGATCTGGTTGAGCGATTTTTCGAGCCGGTCCTCGAAAATGTCGCCCATGGCAGTCAGTTCGACATTATCGTTGCCGTGCAGTAGCTGTTCTGCGGCTTGCGTACCGCGGCCGCCGCAGCCAACCAGTCCGACCTTGAGCTTTTCGTCCCCGGCTCCGCGAACCAGTTCCGGCCGGATGATCGTGAAAGTTGTTGCGGCGGATCCAGCAGCCGTCGACTGCTTCAGAAACGATCTTCGCGAAATGTCCGGTCGTTCATTATTCATCGGCCCTCCAGAGAATCTTGGAAACAGACAATTGTATCTGCTTCCGTCCGAGGGGGAAACGCCGTCGTGTGCGCCTCGGGTTTGCCGTTCACAACCTCGGCGAGTCATTTCAGGGCGCCGTGGCCGCCGTTCGCCGCTAATCTTGACTGTTTTGTACAGATTCGCTAACCTGAAGATGTCCAGAGATTTAGATGGAGGTTCTGTGAGTTCACAGACGAATACGATCGAGACCCTGGCAAATCAGGAGTACAAGTGGGGTTTCGTTACCGAGATCGGCGCCGATTCCGTACCGGCGGGTTTGAACGAAGACATTATCCGTACAATTTCGGCCAAGAAAAATGAGCCGGAGTTCATGCTGGAATGGCGGCTGAAAGCCTACCGGCAATGGTTGACGATGAAAGAGCCCACGTGGGCAAACGTTCACTACCCGCCAATTGATTATCAAAGCATCGTCTACTATTCGGCTCCGAAAACCAACGTAAATCGTCCCAAGAGCCTTGACGAGGTCGATCCCGAACTGCTGCGGACGTACGAAAAACTGGGCATTCCGCTGCGCGAGCAGGAAATACTCAGCGGCGTGGCGGTGGATGCCGTGTTCGACAGTGTTTCGGTCGCAACCACGTTTCGGGAAAAGCTGGCCGAGCTGGGTATCATCTTCTGTTCGTTTTCGGAAGCGGTCGAGGAGCATCCAGAGCTGGTGCGCCAATACCTGGGCTCGGTGGTGCCGTACACGGATAACTTCTTTGCAACTCTGAACTCGGCCGTGTTTAGCGACGGCTCCTTCTGTTATGTGCCGAAAGGCGTGCGCTGCCCGATGGAGCTTTCCACTTACTTCCGCATCAACGCGAAGAATACGGGGCAGTTCGAGCGCACGCTGATCATTGCCGATGAAGGCGCGTACGTCAGCTATCTGGAAGGATGCACCGCGCCGATGCGCGACACAAATCAGTTGCATGCGGCGGTTGTGGAGCTGGTGGCGCTCGATAATGCGCAGATCAAGTATTCCACGGTGCAAAACTGGTATCCCGGCGACAAAGAAGGCCGCGGCGGCATCTATAATTTCGTGACCAAACGGGGCAAGTGCCTCGGCGTGAATTCGAAAATCTCCTGGACGCAGGTGGAGACGGGCTCCGCGATCACCTGGAAATACCCGAGCTGCCTGCTGATTGGGGAAAACTCGGTCGGCGAGTTCTACTCGGTGGCGCTGACCAACAACCGGCAGCAGGCCGATACCGGCACAAAGATGATTCATATCGGCCGGAACACCAGGAGCACCATCGTTTCCAAGGGAATCTCGGCCGGGCACGGGCAGAATACGTATCGGGGCGCGGTTCGCATCCTGAAGGGCGCAACGGGGTCGCGCAACTACTCGCAGTGCGACTCCTTGCTGCTCGGCGACAAATGCGGCGCGCATACGTTCCCGTACCTGGAAGTGAAAAATACGTCGTCTACGGTCGAGCATGAAGCTTCCACTTCCAAGATCGGCGAAGACCAGATCTTTTATTGCCGGCAGCGCGGCCTTTCGACGGAAGACGCCGTTTCGATGATCGTAAACGGCTTCTGCAAAGAGGTCTTTCGCGAACTGCCGATGGAGTTCGCTGTAGAGGCGCAGAAGCTGCTTGGAATCAGCCTGGAAGGCAGCGTCGGATAAGGACAGACAACACACACATGGCACTACTGGAAATCAAGAATCTGCACGCCAAAGTTGGAGAACGGGAGATTCTGCGCGGGATTGACCTTTCCGTCAACGCCGGCGAAGTCCACGCCATCATGGGACCCAACGGTTCGGGCAAAAGCACGCTGGCGCAAGTGCTCTCGGGCCGCGACCTCTACACCGTGACCGAAGGCGAAATCCTGTTTGACGGAAGAGACCTGCTGGAAATGTCGCCCGAAGACCGCGCGCGCGAGGGCATCTTCATGGCGTTTCAGTATCCGGTCGAAATCCCCGGCGTGAGCAATCTTTATTTTCTAAAAGCCGCGCTCAATACGATCCGCAAGAGCAAGGGGCTGCCGGAACTGGACGCCATGGACTTTCTCAACGTAGTGCGGGAAAAGATGGCGCTGATGGAAATGGACCAGGGTCTATTGAACCGCGCAGTGAATACCGGCTTTTCGGGCGGCGAGAAAAAACGCAACGAGATCTTTCAAATGGCCGTGCTCGAGCCCAGGCTCGCGATTCTGGACGAAACCGATTCCGGCCTGGATATCGATGCGCTGAAGATTGTGGCCCGGGGCGTCAACTCGATGCGAGCCCCCGAGCGGGCAATGATCGTGGTGACCCACTATCAGCGGCTGCTCAACTATATCGTGCCGGATTTCGTGCATGTGCTTGCGGAAGGCCGGATTCTTAAATCCGGCGATAAGACGCTCGCGCTGGAGCTTGAAGAGACCGGCTATGCGGGTCTGGAAGAGACGGAGGCATTCGAACGCGCATGACCGGCGTGGTGGAGCAGCCGAACGTCTTCGTCTCGCGGTTTGAGGAGTTCGCGAAGACTGGAGCGGGCGCGCCGTGGCTGGCGCGGATTCGCGAGCAGGCCATCGAGCGTTTCGCCACACTGGGATTTCCGACGACGCGCGAAGAAGAGTGGCGATTCACGAGTGTGGCGCCGATCGCCCGGACTGCTTTCGAACCCGCTGTACCCGATGGGCGCGGTGTAAGGGCGGCGGACCTGGAGCGGCTTCTGTTCACAGCGCCAAACCTTGTCCAATTGGTGTTTGTGAACGGCCGGTACGCCTCGGGGCTCAGCCGCATCGCGCTCCCGCGGGGCGTTGCGGCCGGTTCTTTGGCTGAAGCTTTGCAGGGGGGCAGCGCCGAAGTGGAGCAGCACCTGGCCCGCTATGCCGCCTTCGATCAGCATGCCTTCGCGGCATTGAATACGGCGTTCCTCGAAGATGGCGCTTTCGTCCGGATTCCTAAGGGCACGGTGCTGGAAACGCCGCTGCATCTGATCTTTATTTCGACTACCGCGGCCGCACCCAGTGTTACTCATCCCCGCAATCTGGTCCTGGCCGAGCGCGACAGCCAGGCAACGCTGATCGAGACATATATAGGAATCGGAGAGCAGGTCACGTTCACCAATGCAGTAACCGAGATTGTGGCCGGTGAAAACGCGGTTATCGATCATTACAAGCTGCAACTGGAGCCGGTCAATTCGTTCCACGTGGCAATGCTTCAGGTTCAGGCAGGGCGAAGCGGCAACGTTTCCTCGCACTTGGTCTCAATCGGTGGCGCGCTGGTGCGTCAGGATTCGGGCATTGTGCTTTCCGAAGGCACGGAAGCCACGCTCAATGGTTTATATCTGGTCTCGGGCGATCAGCACGTTGATAATCATACGGCGATCGATCATGCCAAGCCGCACGGCACCAGCCACGAGGTGTTTAAGGGAATCCTGGATGGGCGGTCTTCAGCGGTATTCAACGGCAGAATTCTGGTCAGGCCGGACGCTCAAAAGACAGACTCCAAGCAGACCAACAAAAACCTGGTCCTTTCCGAAGAAGCCGTAATTAATACAAAGCCCGAGCTTCAGATCTTCGCCGACGATGTGCGCTGCACACACGGCGCAACAATCGGGCAGCTTGATGCGGAGGCGCTGTTTTATCTCCAGTCCCGTGGAATCGGGCGAAGCGAAGCGCGGGATCTGCTGGTGCTGGCATTCGCGCGCGACATCATCGACCGGATCAAGGTCGAGCCCATGCGCCACCGGCTCGAGCAGATTTTGTTTGAGAGGCTCCATGTTAACCGCCAGTAAGCTCGGCTTTCCTCATCAGGCGCGGCGCGAGGATTTTCCGATTCTCACGCAGCGCGTGCACGGCAAGCCTTTGGTGTACCTGGATAACGCGGCCACCACACAGAAGCCGCAGTCCGTCATCGACGCGATGAATCGCTTCTATGCGGAGGATAATTCCAATATCCACCGCGGAGTCCACGAACTGAGCGAGCGTTCCACGCGCGCCTATGAGGAAGCCCGCCGGAAGGTGCAGCATCTGCTGAATGCCGCGGAGGATCGCGAAATCATTTTCGTCCGGGGCGCGACCGAAGGCATCAATCTCGTTGCCCATACGTACGGCCGGAAATTTATCGAAGCTGGCGACGAAATTGTGATCTCGGCCATGGAGCACCACTCCAATATCGTCCCGTGGCAGATTCTATGCGAGGAAAAGCGGGCCAAATTGCGAGTCGCGCCAATCAACGACCGGGGAGAGCTGTTGCTGGACGAGTTTGAGAAGCTGCTAGGTCCGCGCACGCGCCTTGTTGGTGTGGTCCATGTATCGAACGCGCTCGGCACCGTGAACCCGGTCGCGCGGATCATCGAAATGGCGCATCGATGGGGTGTGCCGGTTCTGGTAGACGGCGCGCAGGCGGTAGCTCACATGAAACTGGACGTGCAGGCGCTGGACTGCGACTTCTACGTCCTTTCCGGTCACAAGATGTTCGGGCCAACCGGAATCGGCGTATTATACGGACGCGCCAGGCTGCTGGAGAGCATGCCTCCGTACCAGGGCGGCGGCGACATGATTCGCTCTGTTAGCTTCGAGCGCACAACTTACAACGACCTGCCGCACAAGTTCGAAGCCGGCACGCCGAACATTGCAGGCACGATCGGACTGGGCGCCGCTGTCGACTACATTACCGGGATTGGCCTGGACGAGATCGCAGCATATGAACACGAGTTGCTGGAGTACGGAACAGCCAGGCTGCTCAGCGTTCCCGGTGTGCGGATTATCGGAACAGCCGCCGAGAAGGCATGCGTGCTTTCATTCACGATGGACGGCGTGCACCCGCACGACGTCGGCACGATTCTCGACCGGGAAGGGATCGCCGTACGTACGGGTCATCATTGCGCTCAGCCTGTTTTGGATTGGTTCGGAGTGCCGGCTACGACCCGTGCGTCGCTGGCCTTCTACAACTCCTTCGAGGATCTGGACGCGTTGGTTGCCGGATTGTACAAGGTGAAGGAGATCTTCGGCTGATGCTGAACGACCTGTATCAGGAGATCATTATCGATCACAGCAGGCGGCCGCGGAACTTCCGCCGTATGGACGATGCTACGCGTACCGTGGAGGGGTACAACCCTCTGTGCGGCGACAAGCTGGCTCTATACCTGAAGGTCGAAGACGACATCGTGCGGGATATCAGCTTTGTTGGAGCGGGCTGCGCGATTTCAACCGCCTCCGCATCGCTGATGACGGAGTCTGTGAAGGGCAAGACGCGCGCCGAAGCTCAGGCGATGATGCAGCGTTTTCATGAGCTGCTGACGGCCGATCAGCAAGCCGGCGGGGACTTCGGCAAGCTGGCTGTCTTCTCAGGCGTGCGGGAGTTTCCGGCGCGGGTCAAGTGCGCCACGCTCGCATGGCATACGCTGAAATCCGGTCTTGAGGGCAAGCAGGAGGTTGTCTCGACCGAATGAAAGAAAAGATTATCGCAGCCCTGCGCACGATTTATGACCCGGAGATCCCGGTCAACATCTGGGAACTGGGATTGATCTATAGCATAGACGTGGACGAGGCCGGGCACGCGCACATTCGCATGACATTGACCGCGCCGAATTGTCCCGTGGCCGGCAGCCTGCCGGTGGAGGTACAGCGGAAAGTTACGGAGGTGCCCGGCGTGACCGGCGTGAAGCTGGACCTGGTGTTCGATCCGCCCTGGGACAAGAGCAAGATGTCGCCCGCGGCCCGCCTGGCGCTGGGGCTCGAGGATATTGTCCAGGTTTCTCCTTTGAAGCGATGAAGCTGACCTCGAACGAAGAGTACGGACTGCGCTGCCTGGTTCGAATCGCATTGGCCGGACCAGGGGGAAGCCTGACCATTCCCGAAATCAGCCAGGCCGAGGGATTCTCGTCCGCCTATGCCGCAAAGCTGCTGCGCATTCTGCGGCGGGCCGGGTTCATCACCAGCGCGCGCGGCAAGGCGGGCGGCTACACGCTAGCGCGTCCGGCGGAACAGATCGGAATCGCCGAGGTGATCGCAGCGCTGGGCGGCCGTCTCTTTGAAAACGACTTCTGTCAAGAGCATTCCGGCCAGATGAAGGTGTGCGCGCACTCGGTGGATTGCTCCGTGCGGTCATTGTGGCAGACCGTGCAAGTGGCGATCGACAGAGTGCTGAGCCGCACCACGCTTCAGGACCTGCTGCGCAACGAGCAGGACATGAACTCCTGGGTGCGCAAGCTGCCAGGGGCAAGCGAGCTCGGGCTAATCCAGTAGACATTCTACAGCGTAGAGGGTAGAATACCTACAGCCCACGATGCCCCGCAAAGAACGTTACCAGAACCGTATCGAACTGCTGCAAGGCACGCTCGACATGCTGATCCTCAAGACGCTGCAGTGGGGGCCGGCGCACGGGTACGCAATCAGCCAGGCGATCCGCGCGAACTCCGGCGACGTGCTACAGGTCGAAACCGGCTCGCTCTACCCCGCACTGCACAGGCTGGAAAAGCAGGGTTGGCTGGCTTCGGAGTGGAAGCAATCCGAAAGCAATCAGCGCGCGAAATATTATCGGCTGACGCCTTCGGGGAAGAAGCAGCTTGCCTCTGAGCGCGCGCGCTGGGCACAGTTAGTATCCGCCATCGCCGGCATCATGAGGCCGGAAGGCGGGCGGCCATGATCCGGCGGCGCCGAAACCGCGAGCTTGACGATGAGATTGCAGCTCATCTGCGCATGGCCGGCCGGGACCGCGTCGAGAGGGGCGCCACGCAAGCGGAAGCGGAAAGTGCAGCCCGCCGCGAGTTCGGCAATGAGGCGCTCATTAAAGAAATGGCGCGAGGCGCCTGGGGCGGGGCCTGGCTTGACCGTCTGAATCAGGATCTCGCCTTCGCGATCCGCGTCCTCGCCAAGAGTCCAGCGTTTACTTTGATCGCAGTCATCACACTGGCGCTGGGAATAGGCGCCAATACAGCGATATTCAGTGTTCTCAACGGCCTGCTCGTCCGCTCGCTCCCATTCCCCCGCGCCTACGAACTCGTCTGGGTCGCCAACTCTGTTGGTAGCGGCCCTTCCGGCACCACCAGTCAATCGTTTACTTTCCGCGATTTCCGGCGGCTGAACCGCTCGTTTTCCAAGATGGCCGCATACAACGCATTCTTTCCGTATGTGAGTTATAACCTCACCGGCAAAGGCGATCCCGAACGATTGTTGGGCGTGGGTGTGACGGAAGGTTTCTTTTCCCTGCTCGGTGTTCAGCCTGCGATCGGACGATTCTTTCTACCTGAAGAGTGTGTGCGAGGAGCGCGCTCCGTCGTCGTTCTTACATATGGCTTTTGGAAAACAAAACTAGCGGCCGATCCAAAAATCGCCGGACAGATGCTCATCATCAATGGCGCGCCTGTCGAAGTGATTGGTGTTGCTCCGCCGAGTTTCGATTTCGTGTCCGTTTTTACTCCGGGCGCGAGAGTCGATCTGTTCACTCCGCATTACATTGACCGGGAGTCGGACAGGCATGGCAATGAGCTTGCCATTATCGGCCGTCTCAAACCCGGTGTTACGCTTGCTGCCGCGCAGACAGAGATGAGCGCATTGGCAGACAGGCTCAGCCGGGAGCGGGGCTATACGATCGGCGCGCAACTTCAGCTCCTCGAAGACCGCGTAACAGGGCCTCTCCGGCGTCCGCTCCTCGTGCTCGCGTGCGCCGTGGGTTTCGTACTGCTCATTGCCTGCGCGAATCTTTCAAATTTGCTGCTGGCGCGCGCGGCGGCGCGCAAGAAAGAAATTGCGCTGCGTCTCGCGGTAGGAGCGAGCAGGCTTCGGCTGATGCGCCAAATGCTCACCGAGAGCCTTGTGCTGGCCCTACTCGGGGGTGCAGTCGCTCTGCCGCTCGCCTTTTGGGGCACGCGAACGCTTGCCAATCTGCGGCGTACGTCGATTCCGATGCTGGGTCAAGTTGAGTTTGATATCCAGGCATTTCTCTTTACACTAGTGCTATCCACGGGCGCCGGATTGCTGTTTGGCCTGATTCCGGCATGGCAAGCCACTCGTTCGGACCTGAGCGATGCGATCAAGGAAGGCGCTACCGGCGCGGGCGGCGCTATCCATCGCGACCGCGCCAGAAGCGCGCTCGTGATCTCGGAAGTGGCGCTCTCGCTGATGCTGCTGGGCGCGGCAGGCCTGATGATGAAAAGCTTTTTGAGGCTGCTCGAGACGGATCTGGGCTTCCGGCCGGACCATCTTGTTATGGTGCGCGTGGATCCGGGCCCGCAGGTGCAGGACAAAACTCAACTCACCGCATTTCTGGATCAAGTCGTTGAGTCCGCGCGCCAGGTCCCCGGCGTCGACGGAGCTGCTTTGACCGATGCGGTTCCCCTTGACCGCGACCGCAGTTGGGGTACAGGCGTGGTTGGAGAAAGCTACCCGCCCGGGCAGAGGCCCATTGCATTTGTACGCGCCGTAGGCCCTGGTTACTTCAGCGTGATGCGCATCCCGGTGCTTGCGGGCCGGACCTTCGACAGCCATGACAGGCCCGGTAGCGAAACGGTTGTCGTCATTAACGAGAGCATGGCAAAGCAGCTTTTTCACGGCCAAAATCCACTGGGCCGCGAAGTGTGGGCCGGCGGCAAGTGCCGGGTCATCGGTGTTGTTCGAGACGTAAAGCACAGTGCGCTCGACCAGGAGGCCGGGCTGGAGTTCTATTTTCCCTATTCGCAGGGTGATGTCGAATCTGCCGACCTCGTGGTCAGAACGACATTGGAACCGGCCGCCCTCGCCTCCGCGCTGCGCCGCAAAATCTGGTCTTTCGCGCCGAACCAGCCGCTGAGCGAATTCCGCACGGTGGACCAGTTGGTGGAAACCGCAAGTTCGCCGCGGCGTTTTACTTTGGTCCTGCTCGGCATCTTCGCAGCACTTGCTGTGGTGCTGGCCTCCGTAGGCATCTACGGAGTGATTAACTATTCAGTTGGGCAGCGAACGCGTGAGATCGGCATCCGCATGGCGCTTGGCGCCGATGCCGCGCGGCTGGAATGGCAAGTGGTGAAGGAAGCTTTGGGGTTGTCCCTTGCTGGATCTATGCTCGGCCTTGCAGGCTTGGCGATTCTTTCCCGATACATCGCCAGCCTTCTGTTCCAGGTTACGCCGACCGACCCTGCAATCTTCACGGAAGTGACCCTGCTGCTGATTGGAGTCGCGGCGATCGCCGGCTACATCCCGGCCCGCCAGGCCTCGCGAGTTAATCCCGTAAACGCTCTGCGGGTGGAGTAAGCGCGGCGAGAGATCGCAGACGTGCGGATGCCCCCTGTGCTCCGCAGTCCATGCGATTTCGAACGTGATTTTGTAGAAACCGGTCGTGAACTCTCAGTTACCAGCTCGCCCCTGCTGGCCGGCTCCTTCAGCGGGAATCATGCTCAGTTGAACCCGCTCACGGCTATTTTCGCGTATCGTAACGGGCTCGCCCCTGCTCTCGACAGGCTTCACGAAGTCCGGATCCATGTAGGCGCCGTACTCGATATCTTCCCACGCGAATACTTTGTATTCTCCTGGATCGATGTTCTTGAGCGTGAAACGGCCGTACTGATCGGTGGTCACGTTCTTATAATTCTGCATCCGTTCCCGGCGTTTTGCGTCGTTCGGAATCAGGACCACAGTCACTCCGGGCGCCGGCTGCTGTTGTGCGTTCATGACGGAGCCCTCCACCTGCCCGGCTCCCGGGCTCAGGCGCACCGTGACGGCCGCTCCTGCGGCGCGCGTCAGATCGAGCCCGGTTTCCAAAACCTCCTCATTTCCAAGTCGCACCGATTTTACGTAATATCCGTCCGGTAGTCCCGTGACCGCGACGTCATAAGCATCGGGGCTGACATTGGAAAGCGTGAAGGTTCCATCGTCCTTGACGCGGCCGTCGGAGCCCGGCCCGAAGAACATGGGTCCCTGGTCACGAGGACGCAGCATCACGCGCACATCCGATAGCCTGGGTTGCTGACCGCCTTCCACCTCCACGCGGCCGCTCACGTCGACCGGCTGCGGAATTGTTATCAGAAGATCATCAATGTTATTGCTGCCTACATCGACAGGAAATTTTGCGGCAACCGGTCTGCCGCTTTCGAAGATCTGGGCGATAAGGACGTACGCACCGGGAGGCACGTCGCGAATCTCGAAGTCGCCTTTCGGCCCGACCGCACGGTTACCCATCATGGAGAAATAGCCCCCGCGATCCCGCGGCATCAGCATCACTGATGTCCTGCTTCGGCTGGGACCGCTGACATTCTGAACGTGCCCCCGAATGCGGACCGTACGCGTTTTGGACAGTGTGAAATCCAAACCTCGAAGCTGTCCTCCGGCAGGTACATCGATAACTCCGGCCGCGGAAGGATCGGTAGTGCCGGGGTAGTATGTGGGCACATAACCTTCTTCCGGGGCAGGCCTGGCCGAGCGGTCCATCTGCGGCTCGAACATCATCTCGGAGCGATATGTTGCATTCAAGTAATAGCGTCCCGGCGCGAGTCCAAAAATCCGGTACTCACCTAAATCGTTCGTCTGACCTCCCGAAACAGGCATTAATTGCCGTTTGCCGTTCATATACTGGTACTTCATCGGTTGGATCTGCACCATCGCCATGGGTTCGCCATCCTCATCGACCACCTTACCCGTGATCACCGCGTGTGGGGTCAGCCTGAACACCACATTCGTGAGCTTCTGACCCGCCTCCAGCGACAGCGTTGTACCGGGGCGCATCGGTCCGCGTGCTCCATAGTTCATGGAAACGAACCCGGTGCGATTTACGAAAAACGTGTATTTGCCGGGCTCGATGTCTTTCATGGCAAACTGCCCGGCAGCATCCGACGCGGTGGTGTATCCGATCGGCAGACCGCCCGCCGCGGGATTGACGTCTGTGCGGCGCAAAACCAAATTCGCTTTCTTGACTGGTTCGCCCGTAGCGGCGTTGAGAACCTGGCCCTCGATGGCGCACAGATCAGCAGGCCTGGTGGATTGTACCGGGACCGATGGAGAAGGGGAGGGCTGAGGCGACAATACGCCCGGACCCACGCTCACGACGCCCTGTTGCGCAGCCAGCAGAGCCGGAAAAATCATGGAAAACAACAAGAGTTGCATCTGGTCCTCGCACGATCGTGCGATTAGACGTTTCCACGCGGCGAATTGTTTCGCGAGACGATTTTAGAATTCGAAGCGCAGCGCGAACTGCATTTCCCGGCCCAGGCCGGCGCTCGTAATCCGTCCAAAATTGCCGGAGCTGATCTCAAGCGTAGGGGGATCGAAAGGCGGCGTGTTGGTGAAATTATAATTTTCCCACCGGAATTGAATGCTCTTGGTTTCCGTGATCGGGAAATTCTTAAAGACCGCGAAATCCATGTTAACCAGACCCGGCGCGGTCAGGATATTCCTGCCGCTTGTGCCATAGTGGCCGCGCGCGGTGACAAACGCGGAAGTGTCGAACCAGCGGTCCAGCGTGCGTTGGTCCCCGCCGAGCCGGCCGTCTTTGATACGGTCCGGCCGCCGCGTGCAGCGCGGGCAGCCGTCGTCGACAGGCGCCAATGCCTGCGTGGGATGAATGGGAAGCCCGGTTTCCATCACCAGGGTGCCATTTAGCTGCCATCCGCCCAAAAGCTGCCCTACGAAATTTCGCTTTCCGCGATAGAAAGGGAGCTCGTACAGCCACGCGGAGGTTGACCGGTGCCTCTGATCCGTCTCAGCCAGCCCCTTTTCCAGTCGCCAGTTATATGGATTGTTGTGCCGTTGCGCGCCGCAGCAAGCGAAGGAATCGAACATGGTCTTGGACCAGGTATAGGTCTGCAAGAAAGTAAACCCCTTCGAAAATCTCTTCTCGATCTTGGTCAGCAGACCGTGGTAGCTGCCCGCGGCGTCGAGCGAGATGATCTCAATAGGGCCGAACTGCGGATAGACACGCGTTGTCGTGCCGGGCACATACGGGTTCACAGTCTGCGGAGCATCAAAATGGCTGGACTTTGAGCCCATGTATCCGATCTCAAAAACCATGCCCTTGGGCAGAGCGCGTTGAATGTTCAGGTTCCACTGCTGGACGCTGCCCACGCCCCGCTGTGTATCGGCCACGTTGAGCTCGCTATTCGTGCTCAGCTCGGCTTGATCGGCCGTTGCCATACGGATCTTCAACACGCCGGCGGGGTTCAGCTCGTTGATATTGATGTTATTCGGAGGATTGGCGGCGAGCGCCGGAACGAACATGTTGATCATGTTCACGTTGTAGAAGATGCCGTAACCAGCGCGGATGACAGTTTCGGTCCCGCCGAACGGCCGCCACGCCAGGCCGATCCGCGGAGCGAGATTGCGCTTGCTCGGATCATTGAGCGGACCCGGTTTACCCGGGGCGGGGAAGAGCGTCTGGGTTGAAAAGTCCATATTGCGCGATTGCCCGCTGGTATCAACGATCGCCGAATTGTATTCGTACCGAAGGCCGATATTCATGGTTAGCCGCGACGAGATCTTCCACTCGTCTGCGATGAATCCGTGGGCGCGCCAAAACCGTGTGCGCGGATAGGTAAGCCCCGGGTCAATGCCGGGAGGCAGGTTATTCGAATATCCGAGCCGCACCTGTGCCGGCTCATCCAGCAGAAAGTCCGCCCATGCGAGCCGTCCCCGCTCCGCGCCAGTCACCGTCGGCGCCGTGGCTGAATGAATACCTGTAAAATCGAACGCTCCTTTCACGAAATTCACGGTACGCCGGTCCAGGCGCAGGCGTGTGTACTCCACGCCGAACTTGATGGAGTGGGCTCCGTGGTTGAGGGTGAAGTGATCGGAGAGCTGGCGCGATTCGTCCCAGATCGTGTTGATATCGGTATTCCCCAAGCCGCTCACGCCCGTGATGCTCAAGCTGGGGAGGCCGGTGTCGGTTGGATTATTCGTCTGCCCGGGAATGCCGAGTTCCTTGAAAATATTGAAGCTCGAGCCGCTGATGTCGTCGTTCACTTTGAAAATGTCCCGGTTGTAGGACACTCGCAGCTCGTTCAGCATCGTGGCAGACACCAGGCGCGTGTACGTGATCGTGGCGTTCTGCTGGCGCCGCGGGCGGCGCGTCACGAAGTACGGATTCGGATTGATCGGAAATGTGGGAAGCTCCAGGGTCTGAATCCCATAACGCCCGAACAGCTTGTCCTTGGAGCTGAAATTATGATCGATGCGCACGAACTCCTGGTCATCGTCGGTAAGATCGCGCTGCGTCCCTGTGTAATTGTTGGTGCCGTTAAATGCGGCGGGGCCATAGTTCGGCGTCGGCCAGAACTTGAAAAAGCCTTGTGCCTGCGGTGCGATCCGGCTCGCCGGAATCTGGTTATTGGGGAACGGCAGGCCGGACTGCAGATCCATAATCGGGATCAGAGAGCCGTCGGCGCGGCGAAAGTACGGCTCAGTCAGGTCACCCGCCCGCATCTTGGCTGAAGGGTAAATAGCGAAGCCCTGGCTGCTGCGGCGTTCGCGCAGAAACTCGCCGTTGAAAGTGAAGAATGTCTTATTTTGCCAGATGGGACCGCTCAGCACTCCACCAAAGGTGTTGCGCCGCAGCGGTTTTTTGGGTGTGCCCGGCAGGTCGAAAAAGTTGTGGGCGTCCAGCTTGTCGTTACGCAGAAATTCGAAGAGCACGCCATGAAACTGGTTCGTGCCGGGACGAATGGCAGCGATAATCTGCGCGCCCGATTGGGTTCCGTACTCCGCCGAATACCATCCGGATTCCACGCGGAATTCTTCGATTGCTTCCACCGAAGGGCGCATCCGGACCGCTCCGTGCATCGAAGTTTTCAGCGGCGCTCCATCCAGCATGATGGCGTTATTGTGCACCTTCTGCCCCATGGACGCGATCCCAAACCCGGGTCCGTATGTCGTCGTGGTTACGCTGCTTGCCGGACCGCGGCTCATGCCCGGCGCAAGCAGCGCCAGCCGGAACAGGTTGCGGTTGGCCGGTAGCGGCAGTTCCCGGATTTTCGCCGAATCGATCACTGTGCTGAGTGTGTTGTCGTCGGTCTGTACCGCTGCCGCGCTGGCCGAGACTTCGATTTGCTGCGTGATTTCGCCGATGGCCAATTGAATATCGACACGCGCTCTCTGGTCCACCTCCAGCCGGACGTCCTGCACCACGGACTTGCGGAAGCCCGCCGCCTCCGCCGACACTTCGTAAACGCCCACGTCAAGGGCATTCACTTCGTAATCGCCGCGCGAATTGGAAACCACCTTCCGTTGCTGCTGTGTCCCGGTGTTGGTCACAGTCACCGAGACCTGCGGAATTGCCGCGCCGGAAGCATCCGTCACGGTGCCGAGAATTGTGGAGCGGCCGCCCTGGGCAAACACATTCGCCGGAACACTGAGGATGGTAAACACGACTGTCAAAGCGAGAGATCGCATCAATCAGCCTCCTGGTGCGCCATAGCATACATGGAAGAGCCGGAAAGAGTCAATGAACTTACATGAACTTACATGGTTTTAGCATGTGCGAAGATATTTCTGATGCCGTTGGCGCACGCACTGCTCATAGTGCTTTCGGCGTACTGGAGCGTAATGCTCGCCCAGAAAGACGAAATGCGGCGCGACCAGTACGTCCGGGATCTGGCGTCAGCGTTAAAAGAGGTCGTCCGCGCCAGCCGCGACCGGTTCGCGCCGGTTGAGGGGGTGCGCATCGTGCGCTTCCCCGGCCGGCAGTCCTGGTACGAAGCCAAGACCTATCTTCCGGGAGCGAATTACTGCCGCATCGATGACGAACCGGCGTTGATGTATAGCTGCATTTGGGGCCGAGCCGAAGCCCGCATGGACATGACCGCTTTCCACACCCGTCTCGCAGCCGACATTGAAACCGCGCTCGGCCCGGACTTCAAACGGCGTCAGACTGCTAAGAATGCGGGCTCTGTATTTTTCGACGAGCAGGCTTCCTCGGGCGGCGCTACGGTCCAGGTTCTGCCGCCTGCCCGCGAACCGGAACCCACCGTCAAGGTAATCGTACTGCCGGCAAAATCGAATGCGTCCCGTTAATGGCGTCCGGTAGTTACTTGGACTGCATCTCGGCGAGCCGCTTCTTAACGTAAGCGTCGTACTCTTTCTGGAGCTCCGGAGAGAGCGGCCCGCCATAGATCTGGCTGGATTTATATTGGCCGGTCATGAACTTCATCTTGGTCCATTCATCGTGTATGTGAGTGAGGTCAGCGGCTTTTACAATCTCTTCCGCCAGATGCGGCGGAATGAATATGACGCCTTCACGGTCACCCAGAACCACGTCGCCCGGCAGCACGATGGCGTCTCCAATCCTCACCGGCACATTGATTCCGATAACCGATACTTCACTTACTGCCGCCGGATGAGCTTTGCGGAAATAGATCTGGCTGGGAATATCGAAGATGCCGTCCAGATCGCGAATGGTGCCATCCACGACTGCGCCGGTTCGCGTTGCCGCCCACACAGCCATTTGTAGGTTATCGCCGCCAAAGTTGTGCCCGGGAGCGAACCCCATCAAATCGATTACGGGCACATCATTGAGCTGCAACTGGTCGATGACCTTCTGGTTGGTGCTGCTGGGCAGGCCCTGTGCCTTTGCATCCGCTTCCAAAGCCTCGGCCAGGTCCGGGCGCATTGGCACATATTGAGCGGTGAACGCCCGGCCGACGAGCTTCTGGCCTGGGTGCAGAATCTGGAAGTCGCCGGCATACTGGTGCCGGTATCCTCTCTGCTGAAGAATCCCCCAAGCCTCCTCCACGGACATGGCCTTCACCTTTTCCAAGATCCTTTCAGGCACCTTAGGGCGGCCGTCCACAAATCGCTCAAAAGGATTTTTCGCCGTGTAGCGGATCATTTGTTCGCGGGTAAGCCGGAAAAGCTGTCCATAAGACGGCAAAGCCAGCGCCGCGGCGATACATAGGAACGGGATTATTCGCATAATTCAGGCAAGCACTTCGAGCACGCGATTCACGTCATCGCGGTTGTTGAAAACAGATACGGAGAAGCGAACATGATTTCCGAAACGGCCGACCGTAAGCGCCGAGTTCGGTCCGGTGATCGAGATGCGCGCCCGCCCGGTCCGCGCTGCCTCCCGGATCTTGTTTTTCACCACCTCCGCATCCTTACACTGAAACGTGATGATCGGTGTGCCGGCATCGGAGGGCGTGATCGGCGTGTATCCAAGCGCCGGAAGCTGCTTCCGTAGCTGCCGAACAAGCGTTTGCGCATGCTCCTGGATGCGGGGCACTCTCAGCTTCTCGATGTACTTGAACGATTCGTACTGCGCCGCATATGTGATTACGGATGGCGTGCCGCATTCAAGCGACCCTCCGGCTGAAGCGGTATGCAGCGCCAGCTCCGGGCGGCCGGGAACCGGGGCCTTCACCCAGGGCGGATAGTTGTAGTCGGGATGGCCGCCAAACTCCGTCGGCTTTACGACGCTGCCGATCAGGTCCTCGCGCACGTAGAGGAAGCCGTAGCCGTGCTCGCCCTGCAGCCACTTGTACATGCCGCAGGAGGCCATGTCTATGCCCATCGCGCGCACGTCGATGGGAACGGCGCCTGCGGCTTGAATGATGTCGGCGAACAGATAGCCGCCATGAGCATGGGCCAGATCGCTGAGCGCGCGAATGTTCTCCATATGCCCGTTCACCGAAGAGACCAGCGAAACCGCGATGAGCCGCGTCTTCCGGTCCACTGCCTGTTCCATGTCGCGCAGATCGATATGCCAGTCCCGGTTCTTGACAATGCGCACGTCGAGCCCATCCATGCGGCGCGTAAGATAGTCGGCAAGCGAGCTTGTGTAGTGCAGGTCGTTCGTTACTACGTTCCCGCCGGCCAGGTCCATTCCATTCAGGACCATATTCTCCCCGACAGTAGTGCTGGGACAGAGCGCAATTTCATTCGGCTTGGCATTGATGAGCCTTGCGAACATCGGCTTGACCTGGAGGAAACCCTCCTCCCAGAAATCGCTGCGGCCTTCGCCGGGGCCCTTGTGCATGAACTCGATATAGCGCTCCATTCCGCGCACGGCGTGGATGCTGAGCGGATGCTGTGCCGCCGAGTTAAAGTAAGTCTCGTTGGTGGCTCGCGGAAAATCGGCTCGCAGCGACGCGAAATCCGGGGCGGTATCGATATCAGCTCCGCCCAGGGCTTGAGCCGCAGCGCTCAGACTCGCAGCGCTGCCGAAAAATTCTCGTCGATTCACGTCGTCTCCCTTGCTTGATAGGCTCGGCGACTGAGCATACTACGAGTGCTGCGGCGAACTCAATCGGCCAGACGGGAGCCGGAAGGCCCGCCTCGTGCATCAGTTCAGATATTTGTGAATCTCTGGAAACAGAAGCGCCTTCACCTGCGGTTTGTCGAGATCGTCCCGAGTCACGACCTGGGCGTGCAGGTCGATCGTATGCGGCGGGTTTTTACCGTTGAGCTTGTCGACGAGAGTTTTGACCGCCGTGTAGCCCATCCCGAATGGATCCTGCACGACGAGCGCATTGACCGTGCCACCCTTCAGGTCCTCCACCAGGCCTTCACTTGAATCGAACCCCACAAATTTCAGCTTGCCGGATAGGCCGCGGCCTTTAATGGCCAGCGAGCCGCCTACCGAGCTCGGCTCGGAGGACGCAAACAGCCCGGCTAAATCCGGGTGCGCCGTCAAGATATTCTCCGCCGCACCCATGGCTTTCGAGCGATCCGACATTCCAAACTGCCGGGCAGCGATGCGGATACCAGGAAACTCTTTCGTGATCACGTCTTCGAAGCCTTGCTCGCGGTCCATGGTAGACCGGCTGCCCGGAGTATTCATAATCATTGCGATTTTGCCTTTACCGCCTACGAGCTGGCCGAGTTTGCGCGCGGCCATCTGGCCGGCCTCGTAGTTATTGGTGGCGACATAGGTCATATACTTGGTGGAATCCACGCCGGAGTCGAAGACGGTCACGGGGATTCTGGCGGCGGCGGCCCGGTCGAGCGAAGCATCAAGCGCGGTCCGGTCTGCGGCGGCGACAGCAAGTCCATCTACATGCCGCGCGATCATCGAATCGACAATCTGAATCTGGCGGCTGTAGTCGGTTTCGGTCGGCGGCCCGTTCCAGAGGATTTCCACTCGGAATTCGCGGCCGGCCGCGACTGCGCCGGCCTGCACCGATTGCCAGAACAAGTGGGAAGTGGCTTTTGGAATTACGGCAATGGTCTTCCGCCCGGAACCATGGCAGCTCGCAAGAAGGGCAGCACTCAGGACGAGAACCGCGGTCCTCACTGCGCGCACCATCCGCCATCGATCAATATGTCCGTGCCCGTAATAAATCCTGCCTCCTCCGAGCACAAATAGACCGCCAGTTCCCCTATCTCTTCCACTTTGCCCCAGCGCCCTAACGGAATGCGTGAGACAAACTGCTGGTTCAGCTCCGGGTTTTCGAGCAGCGGACGATTCATCTCCGTTGCGAACGGGCCGGGGCTGATGCCGTTGACCGTAATGCCCTCCGGCGCGAGCTCGAGCGCCAGGGCGCGCGTCAACCCCAGCAGCGCAGCTTTGCTGGATGAATAGGCAGTCCGGCCGGGCATCGACACGCGGCTCATGATCGAAGTCATGTTCAGGATGCGTCCGTACCCGTTGCCCTTCATATGAGGAACAAACGAGCGGCACATCAGAAAGACTCCGGTGAGGTTCGTATCGAGTACGCGGGTCCACTCTTCGAGGGTGAAGTCGGTGATCGCTTTTCGAATGTTGATGCCGGCGTTGTTGATCAGGATGTGGACCTTGCCGAAAGCGGCCGTCACTTCCTTTTCAAGCTGCCGCACCTGGGCTTCAGCGGTGACATCGGCCTGGAAGGTACGCGCCTCGCCCCCTGCCGCTCGAATCTCTTCCGCTGTGCCATCCAGCGCCTTGCGGTCGCGCGCAATGAGCGCGACGCGGGCGCCCTCGCGAGCCAAAGCGCCCGCCATAGCCCTGCCTAATCCTTTACTGGCGCCTGTTATCACAGCCACCCGACCGTTCAGCTTGCCGCTCATTTATTTTTTCCTTCGCTATTGTATCCGCTCGCCCCGGCAGCAGCCAGCGTCTGCGATTGGCAGTGTGCCCGGCAGTGTACTCGGTGGTAAACTGAGCGGGTTCGGCGGCTTCGGACGCAAGAAGAGACGCTCTTCCGGCGCAAGCGCGCCCCGGGCCGCTCGTCAAGATGCATCCGGTGCTCCGGCCGAGATGACCACCGAGGCGAGCGGCCGATCTACGGCTTCGGTGGATGCCGCCAAGCGCGAAATTCCGGTGGGGCTCCGGCAGTTGAATCCGGGAACGGGCAACTCGTGGAGGGCTGGTACGAAAATGATGCTCACAGGCACGTGGGAACAACTCGCCGGCGTGATTGTACAGGGGCGGTATCGTCTGCGCACGCTCCTCTATAGCGGACGGCGCCAAGCCGAGTACTTGGCCACCGTTGTCTCGCCGAATTCCGGTACTTCCTCGGACCCGGGCGCCACAAGAGTTTCGGTGACTCTGATGAATCTCGAGCCGCCGGAGGCTGAGCGTCAGTTGGCCGAAATCGCGCGTGCAAGGAAACTCGAGCATCCAAATCTGCTGCGCGTCCTTGATGGAGGAACCTGCTCGATCGAGGGAGCCGAGTTGGTCTACGTGGTGACCGAAGTCCCGCAGAACACCCTAGCGCAGGCGCTGGAAGTGGGGCCGCTGCCGCAGGCTGCTTTATCGGATCTGCTGCACGACATCATAGCGGGTCTTGAATACGTACATGCGCAGAACCTCGTTTACCGCCTCGATCCGCAGGGCATCGTGCGCGCAGAAAGCCGCTGGAAGCTAGCCGATCCGAGTCAGGTGCATGCTGCCGGGGAGTTCAGCGCCGAAGAAGCGGCAGTTCCCGGTCCCACGCGCGCGGTGCCGCCGGAGGCCGCCGAAGGAAAAATTCTGCCAGCTTGGGATGTTTGGGCCTTGGGAGTGATGCTGGAGGATGCGGCTGGCGGTCCAAGTAGTCGCGGTGCTGCACTGCCGCAGCCTTACGAAGCTGTCGTTCGCGCATGCCGCGAGGCAGACCCGGCACGCCGCATCTCGCTGGCGGAAATCCGGCGCCGGTTGGATCCGGAGCCGCCTGCCGCCATCCGTTCCCCGCGCTTGCCGGCTCCCCCGCAACGCGCCCTTCCGGTCCCGGCTTCGCGCAGGCACCGGTGGATCGCGCCGGTGGCCGCGTGTTTCGTTTTGTTCGGGGTGGCGCTCGTCTGGATGAAAGGGCGCCAGCAGCAGGAGATCGCCCAGCAGACCACGACGGCTCCTCCACCGCCCCAGCCGGTCCCGCAACCTTCTCAGCCCGCTGATACCGCACCGCCAACGGGGCCGCCGGCGGCTTCGGCTCAGAATGCCCCTCCCGCCGTTACACCGCCGCCGGCTATGCCGAAACCCAAAACCGAAGCCAAAGCCAGGCCTGCAGTTAAATCCGAAGCGCCGAAGCGCAAGCGATCTGGAAGTGGTTCTTCCGCCTTCGGGGCTCAAGTCGGTTTGGCCATCTTTGCATCGGAGCAGTTGGAAGGGCGGGTCACGGCTAGCGGCGAACCATTCCACAGTTCGGCATTGACGGCGGCTCATCGCCAGTTTCCGCTTGGCACCCGGTTGCGGGTTACGAATCTCTCGAACCGCCGAAGCGTAGAAGTGCGTGTGAATGATCGTGCAGCTTTCCGCCCCGGAGTCATTATCAGCCTGACTCGCCAGGGCGCTGAGGAGCTCGGCTTTGCCAAGAGCGGGTCCGCCCGCGTGCGCGTCGAGCCGATTCACTAGGCAGGAGACGTGCCGGTCAAAGTGCACGCCCTCGCAATTCACACTTCGGATGGACAGGTCCAGACTTCGGCATTGCGCGGAGAGCGCGTGACGTTAGGCCGGTCCACGCGAAACGAATTCTGCTTTCCCGAGGACGTAGGTCTTTCCCGCCAACATCTGATGCTGGAATCCGATGGTGACCGGTGGTTCATTCAGGACCTGGGCAGCAAGAATGGCACGCAGGTGAATGACATTCCGCTGCGCGGCAAGCTCCAGCTCAAAGAAGGCGACAGGATTACAGCGGGACACCTGACCATCGTTTATCACGAATCGACAACGCCGGTCAGCGATCCGAGCGTCGAGTTTTTGGAAGAAAAGGAAGCCGAGTCGCCGCTCCATGCGACCGTAGTTACCAATCTGGAAGGCGTCTTGAGCGGCCAGAAGATGGCATTCGAGGGGAGCCCGCAGCGTGGGAGCCAGATGCAGGCTTTGATCCGCGCCGGCCAGGAGCTCGCTGGAGCCACGAATCTTCCCCTGCCCGAGCTGTTTCCCCTGATTCTGGATCTCGCAATCGATGCTGTTGGCGCGTACCGCGGCGTCCTGATGACGCTGGAAGAGGGAGAACTGGTCGTCAAAGCCAAAAAGGGCGAGGGCTTTCGGATCAGTTCCGCCGTGCGGGACCGCGTTCTGAACGAGAAAACCTCTATCCTGGTTAGCGATGCGCGTTTGGACGATCTGCTGCGCGCGCGGGTCAGCATCGTCGAGCAAATGGTGCGGACGCTAATGGCAGTGCCGCTTCAAACACGAGAGCGCATTATCGGCCTGATCTACGTGGATGCGCCGTCGTTCGCGCGGGCGTTTAGCGAGGACGATCTGAGCCTGCTGACCGTCATGGCGAATACGGCCGCCATCCGAATCGAGCATGCGCGCCTGGCCGAGGTGGAGGAGGCGGAGCGGCGCATGGCCCACGAACTCGCGCAGGCAGCCGAAATTCAGCGCAGCTACTTGCCGGAACGCGCCCCGTGCGTCCCGGGTCTGGATTTGGCCGGCTACAATGCTCCTTCCCGCACAGTGGGCGGCGACTACTACGGTTTCTTCCCATACCCGGACGGCCGAGTGGCACTGGCCCTGGGTGACGTATCGGGAAAAGGCATGCCCGCATCGCTGATGATGATGGGCCTGCAAGCCAGGGTGGAGGTGCTGGCCGAGCAGGCCGGCGACCTGGGCGCGATCATGACGCGGCTCAACAAAATCACGTGTGCGCGCTGCCCGACCGATCGATTCATCACCTTCATCTTCTGCGTCCTGGATCCTTCTACTGGAGAGCTGGCATACGCCAATGCGGGACACAGCCCGCCGATTGTGGTACACGCCGACGGGGAACTGACGCTGTTGGAAGGCGGAGGCCCCGTCCTCGGTGTTCTGCCGGACGTTTTCTATCAGCAAAACGAGGCCCAACTGCAGCGGGGCGATCTCCTGGTCTTATACAGCGACGGAGTTACCGACGCGACCGACCCTGACGAAGAGCAATTCGGCGATGAGCGCTTTCAGCAGATTCTTTGCGAGAACCGCCACCGCAGCGCAGGCGAGATTGTTGACGCAGTCACGGAAGCGATTCGCTGTTGGTCGCGAGGATCCCAGCCCGCCGACGACATTACACTCGTGATCGCGCGTCTTCTGCCGGTCAACTGATTTGGAACCGGCTCGTCATTTCTTCGGAGGGCTGATCATGATGTGGGCTCCCGGAGTCCCCGGATACATCAGCCACGGCCCGGGCCCTGGAGTTGTTGATAGTCCAGTCGACTCCGGCGTCGCATACGGAACATACACCACCCATCGCAGGTAGGGATCGGTCACTTCGCCCTTCGCGGCATCATAACCGCTGCCTGTGAGCACGTAAAGCATTCGCGGCTCGCGCGGCATCGGCACCTTCCCTTCCTGCACTTCTTTCCAGCGGACTTCATGACGTTCCTTGCCTTTGAATTTCAGCGCCAGCTCGCGGCCGCGTGCCATGAACGGCTCCAGATCTTTGTGGTAGCAAGCGACGCTGAACCCCTTCTCGGCCGGGTTATCGGCCAGACAGATGAGATCGTTGCTTCCCTGGCGGAGCGTCACTACTTCACCTTTGGCGTTGTAACCCAGCACCGTGGCCGCGGCACGGCGTTCTTTGGGCGCGGCGAGAATCGCGGAAGCGATCTGGTCGGCTGGAGACGCAACATCGAGAGAAAGGCTTGGCCAGGCAACCACCAGCCCCAACAACATAGACAAGAGTATCTTCTTCATCCGCGATGCTCCTCGGAACGGCCCATGGCTGCACCATTCATTGTGGGCGTATTTTTCCCTGCTCATCTTACCAGGGAAACCGGCTAGCGTACGACCTTTATCGCTAGGCTCTGGGTCACGGTTTTCCCGCTGCCATCCTCTGCGATCAGCTTATACGTTGTGTCCCCGGATGGCGAGACCTCCAGGCAACGGCTTAGCGCCGGGCGCAGCGGCTCGACCGGCGGTTCGATGCGGACGCTCGTTGCGCCACTTAGGCCGAAGCAGAGAATTGCATGACTGCCGCGCCGGATGACCGCTGGTGAGGCGGAGAAACTAAGGATTTTGAGCCCGCCGCCTCCGAGCCGGTCCAACGTTTCCCGCGCTTCCTGCCTTTCCTTTGCCGCGCGCGCCCGCTCCGCGTTCCGCGCGTCCCGCCAACGCGAATAAAAAATCCAGACGTCATACAGCGCTATCACGATCACGGCTATGCTCAAAAGCGGCAACATGCGCCGCAGTAGCAGGAAAGGTCTTCGCAATGCGCACCCCTCAGGAGCTTACCATCGGCGGCGAAGCATGCCGCGCGTCAGCTTTGTGGTGACGCCGTACACGATATGCGAGCTGAATGCATAAGCCCAGACCATCAGCGATATTCTTCCGGCCGTTTCGCCAAGGCCAGGGATGTATCAGCACTTCGTCCGCTCCAATCCAAATTGCAGCACCCTAAGCCGATCCGGAACCTGCTGTGACAATTGGCATCAATTCCGCAGCGGTACCATATGCCGCACCCATCAGAACTCCGAAGGCGTAATGCAACGCTGTTCCCGCCTGTTGCCTCTCGCGTCCCCGAAGTCTGCCCTTGAGCAGGTGATAGATTTGAACCGGCCATAAAGGCCAAAAGCGGGAGGCTCGCGAATCACTCTCCGAGGTATGCCGCGAAGAACTTGATGTTGTGAACCTCCTCTCCATCAAATCGGATTCGCAGGCGGTAGTCCCGATTCACTGCTCCTCCGCGGGGCCACGATACCTTCACGTCCAGACCGGATTCGCGGACGACGGCCGCATCCGTGCCGCTATAGCCGGCTAGAGGCCGGCCGGCGCTGTCGATCAATTCGACTCGTAGCGTGGCCTGTGCTCCCAACCCGTCGACATTGAGCCGCAGTGTACGCGGGTCGTACCGGCCGGCGATGGGGATCGTTGTAAATTGACCATACCCTGGCAGGCGCGTCGAGATACTGCCAAACCGGTCTCGCGGAAGCATGGCTACGCCGATCGCGCCGCCCGCTTCACGATCTGAGGAGAGATCCCATGTCCCGTAGTAGATGTATGTCTTGTCCCCTACATTTTCGTACCCTTGTCCGTGAATCAACCCGTGCCGGTCCCACTCGCTGTCCATTCCGGCAGGAATGAAGACAAAGTCTGGAACGGGCTCGCGAAAATGGAGGCCGTCGTTTGAAACCAGCAGACCCAGATCCATCCTCCGCTCGCTGGTAAAATTCGCCGCGCCGTGCCAAAGCCCATAGGTCGCAAGCAGCACGTTACCGCGATTCCAGACGCCTGCCGGCTCATGCGCTTCCTCCAGGTTCTCGTTAACGGAGCGATAGCCGTAGCGCTGGAAAGCGAAAACCGAATCCTGCGACCAATCGATGAAATCGCCCGACCAGTGGACCATCATGGTGCGACCGGCAGGCGCACCGCCCGGCATCCACGAGTCGCGCCATATCTGCTGTCCAGCAACGTAATAAATCCCTCCGAATTTGTACAAACCACCGATTTCAAAGACGTGCTTCGTCGTGAAAGGCGCTTCGGTCTCATCAAACACCGGTCCTTTAGGTGCGTGCCGGGCGAGCTGCCATCGTAAACCATCCGCACTGAAATACGGATACACGGTGGCGTGCGGCCGACGATGGCCGGTGTCGGAGCGATCATAGTAACGGCCGTATACCAGCATTTTGTAGCGCCGAGACGCATCCCGCTCGTCGGGCTCATAGAGTACAAAACTGGCCAGCGGCTCCATCAGCTCGTAATCCAATTTGGGCGTCAATCCAACCAGATTATTGTTCGTGTTGCCGTTGAACTCAGTCAGGCCCAGATTTGGCTTCCGCCATTTGAGCCCGTCGTCACTCTCAGCGTACGCGATATGGAACCCCGTGGCGCGGCTACCTACAACGCCAGCATGGGCCATGGCGGCGTACCACATCCGCCATTTTGAGCCCACACGGACGACACTGCCATAGAACTGAGCGCGTACCGCGTCCGGGGTTCCCTCCGGCCCGCGCGGCACGACCGGGTTGCCGTTGTACTTTACGGGCTGATTCAGCGTGACGAACAGGTTGTGCCGAAATGGAATCGTATGGTCGTCGAAGGAGAATAGCGAATACTGCGCCGCCGGAACACCAGTCTGCCCACCGAGTAAGGCGATCGCAACGAGGAATTGAGTTTTCATGAGAATGGATTTTCTGAAGGCGGACTCACGTTTGTACGCCGGCGCGAATCGTCATCCGCTGCGAATGGTATCACGGTCAAGCTCGGGAGCGGAAAGCAGCAACGGACCCATCCGATCAGGGCGACGTGCTACCCGGTTTTGACAGAGTCCAATATAAGCGGCACGAGAAGGTGGTGGAGCACCTCGCCTTGGAAGACGCCCGGCCACGTAACGAAGAGTACAGGCTCGTACAGTGGTCTCAACTCGGAAAGATGCGCCGCCACCCTCTCCGGCGCGATACTGGGGAGCAGGAAAGATGAGCACGAGGCACGCGTGACCTCGGGACGCGACGAAAAGGAAATTCCACATCCTCCGCAAAAGTACGCCGCGAAAGAGGCCGGGACTAGTGATTCTGATCATGTGGTCCAGGTCCTGCGCCACGTTGAAGACCGGCTGGAGACCGCTGAGCGGGAAAAGCGGCGGATTTGGGAGGCAACCGCGGATGCGTTCATCAGCCTGGACGCGGAATTTCGATTCCGTGACCTGAACATTGAGGCTGAAAGCATGCTGGACACCGAGCGCGAAGAGCTGCTCGGTACCACCCTGTGGGAACAATTTCCGGAAGCGCTCGGTTCCGCCCTGGAGCACGATCTGCGCCGCTCCATGTCGGAGCGCATCTCGATACTGGCCGAGATCTTCAGTGAACGCCGTCGGCGCTGGTACGACATCCGAACGTATCCTCAACCGACCGAGGGTTTGTTGGTTTATATCCAGGACATAACCTACGGCAAGAGAATTCGAGAGCGAGTGGGACGGACCCAACCGCTGGAGAGCCTCGGGTTGATTGCGGGTGGAGTCGCACACGATTTCAATAATCTGCTCGTCGGCATCATTGGAAATGCCAGCTTGGCGCTGGAGACTATGCCGGAAGCCGATCCCGTGCGCCGGCTGATCGAAGACGTGATGCGCGCCAGCGAACGTGCTGCCGAGCTCACACGGCAACTCCTGGCGTACGCTAGCAAGCGCGCCACCTTGACGCGCAACCTTGACGTCTCGGAGATGGTCCGAGACATCGATGGCCTGATCCAGGCTGCCGTGCCAGGCAGAGCCCGCGTGCGGCTGCATTTGCAGGATAACCTTCCGAGTGTCGATGGCAATGCAAGTCAGCTCCACCAGCTCGTGATGAACCTGATTCTCAATGGCGCCGAAGCCATCCCGCCGGACAGGAATGGTGAAGTTGTCATCAGCACGGGCGTTCAGCGGATTGATGGCGAACTGCCGCATGCCAGGCCCGTGGACGGCGGCCTACCGCCCGGCGAGTATGTCTACATCGAGGTGCGGGACGACGGCGCCGGTATGGACGAGACCACCAAGGCCCGAATTTTCGACCCATTCTTCACGACCAAGCCTTCCGGGCGCGGCCTTGGTCTGGCGACTGTCTCGGGCGCGCTGCGCGCCCACAATGGAAGCATTCAAGTATTCAGCGCACCAGGAGAGGGCAGTACGTTTCGAGTGCTGCTGCCTGTCTCAAAGCGGGAGGTGTTGTCCGGGCCGGAGGCCGTCTCAATGCACGACCTGTCGGGATCAGGGCTCGTTTTGGTAGTGGATGACGAAGAAATCGTGCGCCACACGGCGAAATCCAGCTTAGAGCGGTATGGGTATAACGTGATCGAGGCCGAGAACGGCGAAGCAGCGCTGGATATTTTTCAACGGCAGGACCGCACCCCGGCGCTCGTTCTGCTCGATGTCACGATGCCGATTCTCGGCGGGGAAGAAACGTTGCGCCGGCTGAAAACATTGAAGCCCGACGTCAAGGTAATCCTGACGAGCGGCTTCAGTGAAGCTGAAGCGCTCGAGAAGTACGGCGGGGCAGGAATGGCCGCGTTCCTGCAGAAGCCGTATACAGCGGCGCAGCTAGCCGCCCGGGTCAAGTCGGTGCTCGGGGCGGAAGCTGCGCAAGCGTAGCGATTAAACGTCGCGGAACCGCGATCGGGGGGAGCGGCGTTCCTGCCGGAGCGGCGCCGGGCGCTTGCTACACTGGTCGGAAGATGGAGAAGTTTTTCACCCGCGGCGCCCTCATTCGGCAGCGTGCGCGTTGGAAGGAGCAAGGCAAGTCTGTCGTCTTTACCAACGGCTGCTATGACCTGCTCCATCCCGGCCACATTCGATTGCTCGAACGGGCCCGCTCGCTCGGCGACGTTCTCATCCTCGCATTGAACTCAGATACGAGCGTGCGTCGCCTGAAAGGACCAAGCCGCCCGTTGATTTCAGAAAGAGAACGGGCGGAGGTGGCCGCCGCGCTTGAAGCTGTCGATGCGGTCACACTCTTCGAAGAAGACACGCCTCGCGAGTTGATCGCCGCAGTTCTTCCCGATGTGCTCATCAAGGGCGCTGACTGGGGCCATTTCATCGCCGGACGGGAGGAGGTCGAGGCGGCGGGCGGCAAAGTCATGGCGCTTTCCCTGGAGCCCGGCTACTCAACCACGGGAATCGTCGAGACCATCCTGAACCGCAAACCTTGACTCACCCCGCCATACGCGACCTTCTCCAGGGCCTGGGGCGGCAAAGCGCGTTTCAGGATCTGCTGCGCTCGCTGAGCGGGCGTGCCCCCGCCTATCTCTCCGGGCTCGAGACCACCGCAAAGGCTCTTTATACAGTGCTTCTGTGGCAGTTGACCGGAAGGCCGGTTGTGCTTGTTGTGGATGGTAGTAAACAGGCCGAAGCGCTGTTCGAGCCATTAACCACGTTCTTCGACCTCTTGGGCGCGGGCCAGGAGTCTCCACAACTGCTTCCGGCGCTCGATGTTCTGCCTCTACAGTCGGTTTCGCCACATGGCGAGATTCTGGAACAGCGGGCGATCGGGCTATGGCGGCTGGCAACAAGGCGCGTGCCGGTAACGGTAGTTCCCGCCGCCTCGGTGTTGCTGCGCCTGGAAGCGCCGGAATATTACCGTCAACTGGCGCTCCATCTACGCGTGGGCGACGAAGTTCCGCTGGACGAGATCGTCGCGCATCTGGAGAGCATTGGTTACGAGCGGCGGGAACCGGTCGAGATGGTCGGCGAATATTCCGTCCGCGGAGGCATTCTGGATGTATTCTCGCCGGAAGCATCGAAACCAGTACGGATTGACCTATTCGGCGACCTGATCGATTCCATTCGGCGTTTCGACGTAGAGTCGCAACGCTCCGTTCTGAAGGTCGAGGAAACGACCCTGCTGCCGCTCAGCGAATTCCAGCGCTCGGCGGCTCTTCTCGCAGAACTCCACGAGAAACTGCGCGAGACCAGGCTGCCCGACCGTGAGGCGCCTCCGGGCGAGCCGTTTGCGGGTTGGGAGTTGCTCACGGGTATGGTCCGGTCGCGGCGCCACTCGGTTCTCAACATGCAGGAGAACGCCATCGTTGTCTGGGACGAGCCCGGCCAGGTGCGCGGCGCCGCGGAACGTTTGTGGGTGCGTCTGGACCAGTTGGAGCGCTCGCCGGCGTGCGATCCGGAGAAGCTCTTCTTACGCTGGGACGAGTTGACAGCCAATGCCGCAGGAGTCAGCCAGATCCTGCTCGAACAGCTTGATCTGGAGCGTGATGGGGCTTCGCGGTTCCACATTTCCACGCTCCCGTCGCTCGCCTTCCACGGAAACATGCAGGTGGCGATTGCGGAAGCCCGCAACCTGGTGGATTCGGGCTCGAGGGTGGCCTTCTTTGCCGAGTCGAACGGTGAAGTCGAGCGGCTGGCTGACATCTTCAACGAATACGGCGTCGCCTACCAGCTCGGCATCGACCGATCCGAGACGACGCCTGAATATCTGGCCGAGCGCGCCTACCACGCTGGCTCCGTAGCAAGCATCTATCTGATCCGCGGCAAGGTGCGGCGCGGTGTTGTGTTTCGAGATGCGAAGCTGGCGCTTTTCGGCTCCGAAGACCTGTTCGATACCTCTGAGCTGGTGGCTCGCGCACCGACCAAGTCCCATTTAGCCACGTTCTCCGCCGATCTCGACCTGAAGCCCGGCGATTACGTAGTCCATACCGAGCACGGTGTGGGCCGCTTCCTGGGCCTGCGCGAGATCTCTCACGGCGAAGCCCAGGGCGACTACATGCTGCTCGAGTATGCCGCCGGCAGCAAGCTCTACGTGCCCCTCACCCGCATGGACCTGGTGCAGCGCTATCGCGGCGCAGGCGAAGCCGCCCCGCCGCTCGACCGCATGGGCGGCGCCACCTGGACCCGCACCAAGTCCCGCGTGAAGGCGAGGATGCGCGACATGGCCGATGAGCTGCTTAAGCTTTATGCGCAGCGCAAGATGGCCGAGGGCTTCGCGTTTTCCCCCGATAGTAATTGGCAGCGGGAATTCGAAGACGCATTCGAGTTCACCGAGACACGGGATCAGCTAGCCGCCGCGCAGGAGATCAAGCGCGATATGCAGAGCCCGCAGCCGATGGACCGGCTGCTATGCGGCGATGTCGGCTTCGGAAAAACGGAAGTCGTGATGCGAGCGGCATTTAAAGCGCTTGGAGACGGTAAACAGGTTGCTGTGCTGGCGCCCACTACAGTGCTCGCTTTCCAGCACTACGAAACCTTCAAGCGCCGCTTTCAGCCGTTTCCCGTGCGCATCGAGATGTTGAGCCGTTTTCGGACCCCTAAGGACATCAAGACTGTTCTGGTGGACCTGGCCGACGGCAAGGTCGATATTGTCATCGGCACGCACCGCATTCTGTCGCAGGATGTGGAGTTTCGCGATCTCGGCCTGGTTATCGTGGACGAAGAACAGCGCTTCGGAGTCAAACATAAAGAGCGGCTCAAGCAGATCAAAAAATCCGTGGACGTCATCAGCATGAGCGCCACTCCGATCCCGCGTACACTACACATGTCGTTGCTGGGTCTCCGCGATATGTCGGTCATCGAAACTCCGCCCAAAGACCGGTTAGCGATTCAGACCGTGGTGGCGCACTTCAACCCGGACCTGATTAAGTCCGCGATGGAACTGGAATTGGGCCGCGGCGGCCAGGTCTATTTCCTGCACAATCGTGTGGATTCGATCTGGGCGCGGGCGGCAATGATTCAGGAACTAGTGCCTCAGGCGCGCATCGGCGTAGGTCACGGCCAAATGGGAGAAGCGGAGCTGGAACGTACGATGCTGCAATTCATGCGGCACGAGTATGACATTTTCGTATGTACTACGATTGTCGAAAATGGTCTGGATATCCCACTGGCCAATACCATGATCATCGAGCATGCGGAGCGCTACGGCCTGGCCGAGCTGTACCAGTTGCGAGGGCGTGTGGGGCGGTCGAACCGCCGCGCCTATGCGTATCTCTTAGTGCCGGAGGATGCGGAACTGAGTGAGACTGCCAGGAAGCGATTGGCGGCTCTGAAGGAATTCAGTGACTTGGGAGCGGGATTTAAAATTGCTGCGCTCGACCTGGAGCTGCGTGGCGCCGGCAACCTTTTGGGAGGCGAGCAGCATGGGCACATTAACGCTCTGGGGTTCGACATGTACGTGCGGATGCTGGAGGAAACAATCCGTGAGCTGAAAGGCGAGGAGGTGCCGCCCGAGATTCACTCCACATTGAACCTAGGACTGGATATCCGGATTCCCACCAGCTACATTGCCGATGAAAACCAACGGCTCCGGGCATACCGCCAGATCGCGAGCGCAGCCGACAGCGCCGCCCGCGACCGTGTGGAAAAGGAGCTTGAGGACAGGTACGGGCCGGTGCCGGAAGAAGTGCGGAATTTGCTTCGCTATTCCGCGCTAAAAACGACGGCGGAACAGCTCCGGATCGAAGCAATCGAGCGGCGGCACAGCATGCTGAACATCAAATTTCATTCAGAGACGAGGGTAGATCCGACTCGCTTGATGGAGCTGGTGAGCAACACCAAAGGGGCGCAGTTCACGCCGAAAGGAGTGCTGCTTATGCCGTTGGATGGCATTTCGAGCGCGGCCGCAATCCTCGGTTTTCTCCAGGAGCGATTGGAGCGTCTCGCCCGTTGATACAGACTGGGCCCCAATCCACTACAATGCTAAAATGTTTCGTATGCTGTTGAGGTTTTCTGCGGTTTGGGTCGTGGCCGCAGCGGCTGCATATGCGGCCGATGTGCGCGTCGTAGAGGAGATCGTGGCCAAGGTCAATGGCGACATCATTACCCGGAGCGAGATCGAGCGAACGCGTCAAAGTCTGGAGGCTGAGCTGCGCCAGCGCGGTGTCTCCCCCAGTCAGGTGAAAGCGGAGCTTCAGGAGCGGGAAAAGGATGCGCTGCGCGACCAGATCGATCAACTGCTGCTGGTCCAGAAGGCGAAGGACCTCAACATCAACGTTGATCCCGAAGTCACCAAGCGAATCGCCGAGCTCCAGGTGGCGAGCAAAATCGCAGATCCGGACAAATTCCATGCCTGGGTGCGGGAGCAGGCGGGAATGTCATTTGAAGACTATCGCGCTCAGATGAAAAACAGCCTGCTCACGCAGCGTGTAATCGGCCAGGAGATCAGTTCGCGCATCGCCATTCCGGATGCGGAGAAGCGGAAATATTACGAAGAGCACAAAAAAGAATTCGTGCGGGAAGAGCAGGTATTCCTGCGGCAAATTCTGATCTCCACGGAGAAGCGCAGCCCTGCTGACGCGGAAAAGAAGGCCAAAGAGCTGGTGGCGCGCGCCCGAAAGGGCGAGAAGTTCGGAGAGCTGGCGCGGGACAACTCCGACGACAATGAGACCGCACGCAATATGGGCGAGCTGCCGCCTTTCAAGCGGGGCATGATGCGGAAAGAAATCGAGGATATTGTTTTTGCGCAGAACAAGGGCTACGTGACGGACCCGATCAAGGTGCCGAACGGCTTTCTGATCCTGCGCATTGATGAGCGTTTTGCGCCGGGGCAGGCCAGCTACGAAGAAGTCGAAAACGAGATTACGGAGCGCTTGGCTATGCCTAAGATGCAGCCTAAAGTGCGCGAGTATCTCACGAAGCTTCGCGAGCAGGCGTTCCTGGAGATTCGTGCAGGCTACGTGGACAGCGGCGCGGCTCCCGGCAAGGATACAAGCTGGAGGGATCCGGCCCAGTTAAAGCCCGAGACCACGACCAAGAGCGAAGTGGCGGCACGTAAGAAAAAGAAGCTGCTCTGGGTGTTGCCGCGGCCGGGCGGCGGTGAGAAAAAGGGCGGAGAAGATTCAGGCGGCGTCAAGCCGAATGCCGTTGCGCCATCCCCCACGCCCGCTACGCCGAACGCCCCGCTTCCTCCGAAGTAGGGGGCTTCGGCCGCCGTAAATCGCGCCATGAAGTCTCCTTACGTAAAAGAGCTTGCTCCTGACCAGATCATCACGAGCAGCTTTCTGGTCCATACCAAGGAGATCCGCCAGAAAAGAACCGGTGAACCCTATCTTTCGCTCTCCCTGGGCGATCGTACGGGTGAACTGGAAGCCAAGATGTGGGACAACGTTGCCGAGGTCATGGAGACCTTCGAACGCGACGACTTCGTTAAAGTCAAAGGCCTGATCCAGATCTATCACAACCGGCCTCAGCTTACGATCCACAAGATGCGCCGGCTGAAGGACAGCGAGGTGGATTTCGCCGACTACTTTCCGAGCTCCGAGCGCGATCCGGCCGAAATGTGGCGGGAGCTGCGGCAGATTCTGGCGGGCATGAGAAATCGACACCTGAAAGCGCTGGTAGATGCATTGCTCGATGACGAAGAGATCGGCCGGCGTTATCGCACGGCGCCGGCGGCCAAGCAGATCCATCACGCGTACCTGGGCGGGTTGCTCGAGCACGTGCTGTCTCTTGCGCGGATGGCGCAGCTTGCGGCCGCGCATTACCGCGTGGATGCGGACCTGGTCCTCACCGGAGTCGTGTTGCACGATCTGGGCAAGATCTATGAGCTGAGTTACGACCGGGGCTTCAGCTATACCAGCGAGGGCCAGTTGCTGGGCCATATGATCATCGCGCTGCGGCTGGTGGGAGATAAGCTACGGTCCATTCCCAGGTTTCCGGACCGGTTGCGGAACCTCGTGGAGCATATGATTATCAGCCATCACGGGCAGCTTGAGTTCGGCTCGCCAAAGCTGCCGCAGTTTCCCGAGGCGCTCCTGCTGCATTATCTCGACGACATGGATTCAAAGATGGAGTGCATGCGGGCGCTGATCGAGAAAGACCGGCAAGTTGAGGGTTGCTTTACGCCTTACAGTGGTTCGCTGGAACGGACGGTGTTGAAGAAAGCGAAGTATCTGGGGGACCTTCTGACAGAGCCGGAACCCGAGCCCACACTCGAGCCGGCCGCCGAACCGGCGCCGGGCTCACCGGAGCCGGTGGAGCCTCCTGTAGTTCGGGTGACTCCTTCGCAAGCGACACATCCTCTGTTCGCAGACATAATGCTGCCAGCCAGTACCGCGTTTGGCGAAAAGTTGCAGCAGGCGATCGAACAGGCGGATGGAGAGAGGCAGTCCGATGCCTAACAGGCGGTCGCGGCAGGTTCCCCCTCCGCTAGAGATGTTGTGCCTGAAGGCCCTGTGGTCTCTTGGCGAGGCCAGCGTACGGGATGTGCAGAAGGTCGTCTGCGAATCGAGGCCTTTGGCTTACACGACGGTGATGACTGTCCTCGATCGCTTGGCACAGAAGGATGTAGTCTCTCGCCGCAAGGTAGGTCGTGCGTTTTTGTATGCAGCCAAATGCTCGCGCGACTCAGTGCAGGTTAGCGCGCTGAAAGAGTTTGTGGACGGCTTTTTCGATGGTTCCGAAGCGCAACTGTTCGAATTCCTGCGAAACCGTTTTGTAAGGCCCGATGCGGCGCCTCCTCCCGTTCGCGCCGACGGTTCCCTCGACGCAGTTTTGCTCTGAGGGGGCGTGTGCCGCTCCGCCGATAATTCCGCGCACGTAGCAGTTCGCGGGCCTCGCGCACTTGTTTCTCCTGGTACTCGGCCACAATGACCATCACGGCATATTCCTCGGGCAGCAGTCCGTGGCGTCCATAAGCCTGCTTCTGCGCCTCGCCTTCGCGTATTCTTTCAAAGAGCGACCCCTGCTCGTAAGCCTCCACCACGGCGGGATGCACATAGTATTTTCGGCATGTCGCAGGACGATTGTGCAGTTGCCTCGCCACGGCTTTCATCGCGGCCACAATGGTCCGCTTAGCAGCGGCCTTAGAGTGGCACGGTCCCATTGACGCCAACTCCCGAGCGGCGAGCACGGTTCCGGCCCACGTCCGAAAGTCCTTGGCGGAAAATTCCTGTCCGGTAATCTCGCGCAGATAGCAGTTCACATCAGCCGAATCGACGCGGCAAATCTCGCCGGTTCCATTGCGATATTCGAACAACTCGTAGCCTGGCAGCTCCTGGCATTGCCGCACGATGTGCGCCAGGCGCGGATCGGTGAGCTCGACTTCCTGGTCAAGCCCGCTCTTGCCCCGGAAATGGAATTTGACCTTTGCCCCAGAGACTTCCGCATGCCGATTCCGCAAGGTGGTCAGGCCGAAGGAGCCGTTCTCGCGAGCATCCTCGTCGTTGCCGACCCGGACAAACGTCGTTTCAAGCAGCCGAATAATAGCCGCCAGAACCTTCTCTCGCGGCAGCCCTGGACGCCGTAAATCCCTCCGGACCTGCCGCCGAATACGGCTTAGCATCGTGCCGAAGGCGATCATTCTTCCAAATTTTGCCTGGTCGCGAACCTCGCGGTAGAGCGGATGATACCGATACTGCTTTCGGCCACGCGCATCCCATCCGACCGCTTGCAAATGACCGAACCGGCTCGGGCAGATCCACACCCTTGTCCACGCCGGCGGGATGGCGAGCGAGCGGATACGCTTCAGTTCGTCGCGGTCGCGGATCGGCGTGCGATCCGGACCAAGATATCGAAAGGCCCGGCCGCACCGCCGCCGCTCAATGCCCGGCCCGCGATCCAGAACATATCGCAGACCGGCCGTGACTGCGGACTGCAAGGGGTCTGTGTTCAGCAGGTCGTGCGTCATGCCGGTTTTTTTAGATAGCAATCGCAATGCCAGCAGCATGAAAATGTGTGCCATGATACCGGAATGCAGATTCTGCGTGGCCTCTGTTCCGCCGCCGCCCTGGCGGCCTGCTTCGCGGCCGCCTCCAGCCGGTTCCAGAACAGAAGTGCATGGACGATCGAGACGGCAAAGCTGCGGGTGACAATTCTTGAATCCGGCGGCCACGTTGGCGAAATCGTGCTGAAAGGTCCGGGCGAGGTCAACCCGCTGTGGGTCCAAAGCCGGCCGACGATCGATGCCGATCAATATGATCCGGCGCGGCACGAGAAGCTTTACGGCGGCGGTTCCGGCGCGCGGCTGATGAGCGGGCTGGTTGGGCACAACCTTTGTTTTCCATATTGGGGCGACCCTTCGCCTGCCGAGGCTCGGGCAGGTATGACCTTCCACGGCGAGACGGGCATCGTTCGCTGGAAGCAGATTTCGGCGGCGGACAACGCTCTTACGGTCAGCGCCGATCTTCCCGAATCGCGAACACGGTTCACACGCACCGTCCGGGTAGACGGTCAGATCGCATACTTCGACGAGACCGCGGAAAATCAAAGCGCCTGGGATCGGCCGATCGGCTGGTGCGAGCACGTGACTTTGGGGCCGCCGTTTCTGGAGCGCGGCGTGACTGTTATAGACGCTTCATTGACGCGCGGCAGGAATTATGGCGCCGGCTCCCGCGGAGAATTCGTTTGGCCGCACGGTTTCGAACAACAGGCGATCGATCTTCGAAGAATTCGTAACCTTGCGCGGTCAGCCGGGTTCGTGAATAACTTTCTCGTGGATCCAAGCCGCGAGTACGGTTTTTTCGCCGCGTTCAATCCGAAAAGCAATCTGCTGTTTGGCTATCTTTTCCGGCGCGCGCAATTTCGGTGGATGAACATCTGGGAAGCCAACGAGCCGGAAATGTTTACACGCGGAATGGAGTTCAGCAACACCCCGGTACACGGCACTCTGCGCGCGCTCATGAAGGAGCAGGAGCTGTTCGGGACTCCGACTTACGAATGGCTGGAGGCGCGCGGAAAGCTCCGCAAGCGGTATTGCGCGTTTAGTGTGAAGGTCCCCGCGAGCTTTGCCGGTACGAGTGATGTCCGCGTTTCCGGCAATCGTTTGGAAATCGTAGAGCAGGCAACGGGCAAGAGATTCAATCTTCCGTTTCGAGCCGACTGGTTGTAGCGCGCTCAGGCGGCCGGCTGCGACATCCGGACATGCGCGGGAAGGCGCATTGCCGGGGCATGCTCGTACGTCAGCGCCCGCCACAGCCACTCGGCCGGTCCGAACTGAAATCGTTCAAACCACCAGATGCTCCATCGCACCTGCGCCGCATAGATAACGACGCTGAGCGCCAGGCCGAGGGCGGGACCGCAATGATGTCGGAAGCCCAGCCCATAGCCGTAAAAGATCATCGTGCCGATCACCGATTGAGCCAGGTAGTTTGTGAGAGGCATTCGTCCGGTGTAGGCGAGCGGCGCGAGCAGCTTGTTCCAGTGCGGGTGATGAATGAGGAGCGCCAGCGCAGAGACATAGAACAGCATCAGGGCGGGCCGCTGCCAGCTATACATGGCGCTTACAAATACTCCAAGCCAGGATGGCTTGAACGGGACAAGTAAGGGACGTACCGCTGCAAACGCGATGGCGCAGGTCATGCCGATCGAAAATGACCAGATGGCGACCCGGCGGATAAATGCCAGATTTGCCCCTGCGTTCTGAATATACTTTTTGCGCCCCACGTAGAAGCCAAGGAGGATAGTCGTAAACAGCGTCGGATAGAAGCGCAGTGCGCGCGGGTCCGAGTAAATCTGTTTCATTTCCAGGGCGCGCACCCTGGTCGCTTCCGCGTACGTGCCACGCGTGTAGGCCTGGTCGACCAGCTTGCCCATACGCTGCACGGTTGCTCGGTCCCTCGCTTCATCTCTTGTGGTATAAGTCAGCATCTGGCGAAGATACAGGGCCGGCGAAAGCAGCAGGCCCGCCAGGATCATGCCGAGCACCACTTTATCCGAGCCTTTTCGGACGAGGACGAGAAACATGCCGAGCAGTGCATACATGTGCAGAACATCGCCGGTCCAGATAAAGATGGCATGGGCGATGCCGAAGAGCAGGAGATACGTCAAACGCTTCAGGTAAATGAAAATGGGTCGCGGGGAGCGGGACATCAGCCGCTCAAGCTGAATGGTGAAGCCGATGCCGAACAGAAAAGAGAACAGTGAGTTGAATTTTCCCGAGAAGAAACATTCCATCAGGGATATCGCCGCGCGATTGTACCACTCCGGCCACCGTTTTTCCGGCATGACGGCGACCCAGGAATTGCTGTACATGTCCGGAAGATTCATTACCAGGATCCCGAGGAGTGCGAACGCGCGGAGTATGTCCAGAGTGGCGATGCGCTCGCTGGGAGAAACAGGCGCCGCGAGACCCGCGGCGCTCGGTTGAGGCTGCATACAACACCTCCAAAACAGGCCCATTCAGAATACACGAACCGGCCGCGGGCGGCTCAAAAAGTTAGCGAATGTTCATCAGTACCGTACTAGGGGTTTGGCTCCGATGTGAACAGCCGGGAACTCTAGCCCCGCCGCTCTATGCCAGAATCGGTTTCACGACGGAGCCGGAGACATCGGTCAAGCGGAAATCGCGTCCGCTGTAACGGTATGTCAGACGCGTGTGATCGAATCCCAGCAGGTGCAGGATAGTGGCGTGGAGGTCGTGAACGTGCACTTTGTTTTCCGCTGCGCGGAAGCCGAATTCGTCAGTCGCGCCATATGCGATACCGCCGCGGACGCCGCCGCCTGCCAGCAGCGTGCAGTAGCCGTGGACATTGTGATCCCTGCCATTGCCCACTCGCTCCAGCCCGCTGTTCTGAATCATCGGGGTGCGGCCGAATTCGCTGCCCACGATCAGGAGCGTGTCCTGGAAAAGGCCTCGCGCCTTGAGATCTTCGATCAGAGCGGCAATCGGCCCGTCAGCGGCCTGCGCCAGCTTGGCATGGAGCCGGATATCGTCATGGCTGTCCCATGGCTGAAAATTTCCGAAGTAAACCTGAACCATGCGGACGCCCTTCTCCACCAGACGCAGCGCCGTTAAGCAGCCCCTTCCGAAGTCCCCGTCGCCGTAGCGCGCGCGCACCGCCGGAGATTCTTTGCCCAGGTCGAACACGTCCGGCGCCTCCATCTGCATGCGGAAGGCGACCTCCATGGCCTGAATTCCCGCTTCCAGCTCCGGCTGCCGCCCCACCTGCTCCAGGTAAGAGCGGTTCAACCGATCGAGCAGCGAAAGCTGATCGCGTTGCTGGACCTGCGTGTACTGGGTGTTTCGAATATTGGGTACGAGCTTATCCGCCTGCTTTTCGGATGTTCGGATGTAGGTGCCCTGATAGACGGAGGGCAGAAAAGCCGAGTCCCACAATTGCGCGCCCAGGACAGGGTACCCGGGGCAGAGCACGACAAATCCGGGCAGGTTCTGATTTTCGGTTCCAAGGCCGTACGTTATCCAGGAGCCCATTGAGGGGCGGCCGGGAAGTCCGTGCCCGCAGTTCATCAGCAGCAGCGAAGGGCCGTGATTACCGTTGTCGGAATACATGGAGCGAATGACGCAGATGTCATCAATGAGCGCGCCAACCTTGGGAAAGATTTCGCTCACCTCAATTCCGCTTTGGCCGCACTTGCGGAACTGGAACGGCGATTTCATCAGATTGCCCGAAGCACGATCGGTTTGGATCTTGGGGCCGGGCAGCGGTTGGCCGTCGCATTTGGTAAGCATCGGCTTGGGGTCGAAGGTATCCACGTGCGACATGCCGCCGTTCAGGAACAGGAAAATGACGCGCTTGGCTTTTGGCGCAAAATGTGGGGCTTTCACTTCGAGAGGTCCGCGGCCGGCAGCAGCAGCCAGCGTGTTGGCCATGCCGAGCGTTCCAAAACCGCATCCCATCCACTTCAGAGCTTCGCGTCGATTCATGCCGCTTCCTCGTTCCAGTTCAATTCACGGAGCTGAATTCCGCCGCGCTCAGCAGCATCTGAGCGTAGGCGGGCCATCCTCCGTCATCCTTTTTGAGAAACTCCAAGCCAAGAGCGGTCTCGGCCTCTTTTGGGCGGCGCCCGTAAAGCAGCCGGTAGGCGCGAGCGATGCGGTCGGACTCACCCTGCGCTTCCCGCTCCACCCTTCCCGCCAGCGCGCGCGCCTGGGCGGCCATAAAGGGGCTATTCATAAAGTAGAGCCGCTGCATCGGTCCTACCGTCACCATCCGTTGCTCGCCTATGTTGTTCGGATTCGGAAAATCGAAAAGGGCCAGCGTCGGATCGAGAGTGGTGCGTCCGATCAAGCCATACACTGTGCGCCGGCGGTTTTTCTCGTTCAACGGCTCAGCCGGCCCGCCGAGGGTTGGGTCAAGCTGGCCGGAAACCGCGAGCAGCGAATCGCGCAGCGCTTCCACGTCGAGCCGCTGCCGCAGATTGGCTCGCCACAGGAATCGGTTCGCGGGATCCTTGGCGTAGTCGGCATCGTCCATATCAGTGCTCGATTGATAGGCCGCCGAAAGCAGAATCGCGCGATGCATCGCTTTGATTGACCAGTTGTTCTGCACGAATTCAGCCGCCAAATAATCAAGCAGCTCCGGATGCGTGGGCCGTTCGCCGAGCTGGCCGAAATTGTTTGGCGTGCGTACGATGCCTTGGCCGAAGTGGAGTTGCCAGATCCGGTTCACCATCACCCGTGAGAAGAGAGGGTTCGATGCGTTGGCGATCGCTTCCGCGAGCTCGAGACGGCCGCTTCCCTTTTGAAACGGCGGCGGCACATCCTTCGAGAGGATCTGTAGAAACCTGCGTGGCGCCTCCTCGCCCAAGTTGTTCGCGTCTCCACGGATATATACGCGCGTGTTGGCGGGATGTTCGACATCTCGAATCGTATGCAGGAACGGATACTGCGGAGGGAGCGCTTTTTCCAGCCGCGCCAGCTCCCGCCGCATGGCATTGAGATGGTCGAGCCACTCTCCCGATAAAAACCGCTCAAGCTGGCGCCCACCGTAGTAATACACGCCGCCCTTGAAGTCGAAAAAGTCTTTCTTGTAGGGCTCGGAGGCAAGATCGCGCCAGAGGTAATACTTTTCGATCGGCAAGGATTCCAGGTTCGTGTATTGACGAGTGCGCTCGTCTTTAGCGCCCTTGGCGCCGCCAAGCTTCACGTAATTGCGATCTTCCATGGCGTGCCGCTCGGCAAAAAGAGAACTGACAAACGCCTGAAACTTGTCCGCGAACTTCTGCACCTCCGCGCGCGG
>Ga0070741_10001434_pt1 | contig 72698 bp, 69 predicted proteins | sample Coa_R1_4_FD_66440 | JGI IMG/M metagenome (GOLD analysis project Ga0070741, IMG submission 66440) | Surface soil microbial communities from Centralia Pennsylvania, which are recovering from an underground coalmine fire - Coalmine... | ecosystem: Environmental > Terrestrial > Soil > Unclassified ... | reverse complement strand
CGAACAGGTTCACTCCCCCGGCTGAACGCCCAGCGAACAGGTTCGCTACCCCGGCCGAGCCGCGCAGGATGATGCATTTCGCAGCTTTACGCTGAAATTTTGCATCGAAGCGTTGGTAGGATTACTGCAGTCATTCAGGAGTAGAAACAACACAATGCCATCCATGAAGGTGCGCAAGGCTGTCTTTCCGGCAGCCGGATTTGGCACTCGCTTTTTGCCCGCCACCAAAGCGACTCCCAAGGAGATGCTGCCGCTCGTTGATAAGCCTCTGATCCAGTACGGAGTCGAGGAAGCTGTTGCCGCCGGCTGCACAGAGATCATCATCGTTACCGGCCGCGGCAAGTCGTCGCTCGAGGATCACTTCGACAAATCATATGAGCTGGAGACGGCGTTGGAGGCGCGCGGCAAGACTGCGCTGCTGGAGATGGTGCGAGGCGTTTCGCATCTGGCCAAGATCAGCTACACGCGCCAGCCTGACGCGTTGGGCCTTGGGCACGCAGTGCTGCAGGCCAAGCAGCTTGTCGGCAACGAGCCCTTCGCGGTGATTCTGCCAGACGATGTCGTCGACGCGCAGGTTCCCTGCCTCAAGCAGATGGTCGATGCCTTTAAGCAGACGCAGGCGTCCATTCTCGCGTCCGAAATTGTGGAAGGCGCGGCCATCTCGTCCTACGGTTGCCTGGACTGCGTGCAGGACCCGTATGATCCGCGGCTGCTGGATGTGCGCAACATGGTGGAGAAGCCGAAGCCCGAGGAGGCGCCCAGCCAGCACGCCATCATTGGCCGCTACATTCTCACGCCGCGCATCTTCGAGATGCTGGAACAGGTCAAGCCGGGCTCCGGCGGCGAGATTCAGCTGACGGACGGCATCAAGGCGCTTCTGCAATATGAGAAGGTCTACGGCTTCACCTACGAGGGCACGCGTTACGATGCCGGCGACAAGCTTGGGTTCCTGAAGGCAACGGTCGAGTTCGCCCTGCGCCGCAACGATCTGGGCCCGCGATTCCGCGAGTGGTTGCAGCGGCAGGAGTTCTAAATCCTAAGCGCAAATGCATAAAGCGCAAACGAATCGGCTACTTTCCTGCATCTTAGCTGCTGGGCACCGTTGAGTCGGAACGTTAATGGATAAGGGGATCGAACAACCTGACATCACCCGTCCGCGCAGAAGGAAAAAGGCGTGCGGACAGCCGGGTGCCAAGCCACGCTGGGCCTCTGGCGCGAAGACCATTGTCGGCACGTCGGTTCGGCCTGAGAGCCGCATCTGGTACACCGTCAATGAGGGCACACTCGCCGAAGTTTATTTCCCTGACGTCGATCAGGCGAACACCCGCACGGTACGGTTCCTGGTCACGGGCGCAGACGGCTTTTTCTCCGATGAGATGTGGGACGCGCAACACACCGTCGAGTGGCTCGACAGCGGCGTTCCGGGTTGCCGTATCGAATCCTGCTGCAAATCCGGCACCTATCGATTGGAGAAGGAGATTATTCCGGATCCGATGCGCGACGGGCTGCTGCTGCGCGGGCGGTTCGTTCCGAGGCAACAACAACCAGAGCAGCAGGGTCTGCGGCTGTATCTGATCGTCGACGCACACATCGGCGATCGCGGAGCGAACAATGAAGCCTGGGCCGGTGAGTACAAGGGCGAGCCCATGGTCTTTGCCAGGCGTGGCCCGCTGTGCTTCGCCTGCGGCAGCTCGCCACGACCGCTGCAGTGCAGTGTTGGATATATCGGCAAGTCCGACGGCTTGACCGTTCTGCGCCGCGGCGAACCACTGCCCCATGCCAACTACGCGCCGGACGGCAACGTCGGCCTGACGATTGAGATCGATTACAAAAGCAACGGGGACGGCAGCTTCCTCGTCTCCCTCGCCGGTGGTGACGATTCTGCAGAAGCGGGCCGGCAGACGCGCGCGGGCCTGCTGGAAGACTACGGCAGAACTCGCCAGGTTTTTATTCAGCAGTGGCGGGAGCGGCAGGCGCAGTACCGCGGTCTCAGCGATCTCTCCGGCCATTGCCTCGATATGTATCGTGTCAGCACTGCGGTGCTGGAGACGCATCAATCCAAGCGGTTTCCCGGCGGCTTTGTTGCGGGCCTTTCCGTTCCGTGGGGCTTCGCGCGTGGCGACAAGGACATCGGCGGCTATCACGTTCTCTGGCCGCGCGACACGGTCGAGACCGCGATGGGCAAGCTTGCCAGCGGTGACGCTCACGCGGCGCGGTCGACACTGTTCTTCCTCGCGTGCGCGCAGGACGCTGATGGCGGCTGGAGCCAGAATATGTGGCTCGACGGCACACCGCACTGGACCGCGATCCAGATGGACGCCATCGCCCTGCCCATTCTGCTGGCCGACAAGATGCGCCGCGAAGGCGTGCTCGAGGGTTATGACCCGCTGCCGATGGTGCGCAACGCAACGCGCTTTCTGCTGCGTCACGGGCCGGTGACCCAGCAGGACCGCTGGGAGACGACGCCCGGCTATTCGCCCAACACCATAGCTGCTGAGGTCGCGGCGCTGCTCGCGGCTGCGGACTTTGCGGAGATTGCGGGCAAGCAGGATGATGCCGAGTTCATCCGCGAGACGGCCGACGCCTGGAACGATGCCATCGACGAACTGACGTACGTTGAGGACACACCGCTCGCGCACAAGCACGGCGTGCGCGGCTACTACATGCGGATGACTCCGCCACAACGCATTGAGACGCACGCCGTCGGACATCTGCGCGTTCGCATGCCGAACGTCGTCTCGGGCCCGCGCAACCGGCGAGCAATCGATGTCGTCAGCCCCGGCTTTCTCACTCTGGTTCGTCTCGGACTGCGCGCGCCAGACAATCCGCGCATCACTGACACGCTGAAGGTGATCGACGCCACGCTGCGCCGCGAGACGAAGACGGGGTCCGGGTGGCGACGCTCTACCGATGACGGCTATGGTGAAAAGGCCGACGGCCGCCCGTACGACACGCGCGGCATCGGCCGCTGCTGGCCACTGCTCGCCGGTGAGCGCGGACACTATGAGCTTGCCGCCGGACGGAAGGATGTCGCGCTCGATCTGTTGAAGACCATGGCGCGGCAGACGAGCCAGTGCGGCATGATCCCGGAACAGGTCTGGGACGCGGAAGACATCCCGGAGCGCTTCCTCTTCAACGGCCATCCGTCGGGCTCCGGCATGCCGCTGGCCTGGGCGCACGCCGAGTACATCAAGCTGCTGCGATCCCTGCACGAAGGCGCCGTGTGGGACTGCATCCCAGGTGTCGAGCAGCGGTATATTCACGACCGCCGCAGCGCGAGTTTCCAGATCTGGACGCCCGAGCAGCGGCGCGGCTGGATCTCGCAAGGCAAGGATCTGCGGCTCGATCTGACAGTGCCTGCGCGCGTGAGCTGGAGTGCGGGCAAGCCCAGCGGCACAGCAGAGACACGCGACACGGAGCTTGGCCTGCATTGTGCAACGCTGCCAACGCGCGAATTGACGGCGGGCGCGGCGATTCGGGTTTTGATCCAGTTGCAGTCCAAGACGCAGGACGAGACACAGATTCCCGCATCGTTCATCGTGCGCGTGAAGGCGTAAGCCGGACTCTGCTAGCTTGGAGTTGTCGTGAGAAGGCGCGGGAGGCTGCAGGTGTTCGGCGGGAGATCGCGGGCCGGTTGGTGCACAGCAGCGCGGCTTTTTGCCGCTGCCGGCGTGTTGATGGCCTGCTCCTTCTCGGGCGCCGGCCAGCAACAGCAGCAGCACCGTCCGATGGACGTTCCGAACCCGACGCAGAACACGACTGAGCCCGAGCGCACGCGGCTCATCCTCAAAGACGGAACCTACCAGCTTGTACTGAGCTACACGGTCGTGGGCAACGTCGTGCACTATCGCAGTGCGGAACGTGAAGGCCAGGAGGAAGATATTCCGCTGGCGCTCGTCGACCTGCCTGCGACCGAGCAGTGGAAGAAGGACCACGAGCCGGGCGCGCGTGAAGCGCAGGAGTCGCAACCGCCAGTGCTCAGTCCGGAGCTCGCGAAGGAAGAAGCTGCGCGCGCGGCGCTGACGCCTGAGATTGCGCCCAACCTGCACCTGCCGGAAGAGGACAGTGTGCTCGCGCTCGATACGTACCGCGATACGCCCGAGCTGGTGCCGATGCCGCAGTCTTCCTCCGACCTGAACAAGGAGACCGCACACGCGGTGCAGAAGGGCGTGATCAATCCTGCGTCGGCTCCGCATCGCATTACGGACATTCCGCGGGAACGTGCCGATGTTCAGCTCCACGTGCCGGACCCTGTCTTTTACGTGCGCGTCAACGGCGGCAATCCGGACGACGCCGTTTACACCGGCGGCGGCACGTTCACTGTCGACACGCACGGCGCAAGCGGGCGCGCCACGCCTTCAGGCGGCGATCCGAACAATTCGTACGTGATCGAGCGCGTCGATGTGCGTCAGGATGCGCGTATTGTGGACAGCCTTCGCATTGCCCTGCTCGGCACCGGCCGCACACAGCGCGACATCGTGGAGACGCGTGCGGAGATTCTGCCCGGCGGCCACTGGATGAAACTCACACCGCTTCAGCCGCTGGATTTCGGCGAGTACGCGCTCATCGAGGTGCTTGGACCGAACGCGGTGAATCTCGACGTGTGGGACTTCGGCGTGCACTCGGATGCACCGGAAAATATTGAGGCAATTCATCCTGAAGCAAAGCGCGCGCCGACACTGGAACCGCGCAGGCCTTAGTTGTCACGCAGTGGCGTGTCGTGAGCTCTTTGCCATCGGCATTGACGCCAACGACTCAGGATCAGCGACCGCAATCTGGTCGCGTCCTCTCGCCTTCGCGTGATACATCATCGTGTCCGCGGAGCGGATGATCGAGTGCAGCGTATCTCCATCCTGCGGGTAGGTTGCGAGTCCGAAGCTTGCTGTCAGGTGCAGCCGGAGACCTTCGCCGGAGAGAAAGTCGTTGGTCCTGATCGCCTCGCGCAGTCTCTTGGCGAGTTCGGTCGCATCCGCTTTATCCAGCCCGCGTAGCAGCGCAACGAACTCATCGCCGCCGTAGCGGAAGCCGGCATGCGCCGGGCCCAGCGTGCGTTTGATCACATTTCCAACCTCGGCCAGCAGACGTGAGCCGACCAGGTGACCGTGCGTGTCATTGACGCTTTTGAAGTGATCGAGGTCGAGAAACAGCAGGCTGAAGTGCGGCTTGATGGGAATGACGCGCGGATCGTTCTCCGCCGCAATCTCGCTCTCCAGCATCGTGTACAGATAGCGCGAATTGAACAGGCCTGTGCAGTCATCGGTGATGGTGAGGTGCTGCACCAGCTTTACGTAACGCGCGTTCGCCAGCGCGATCGCGGCGTAGTCGCAGAGCACGCGCAAAAACGAGATCGACGATTCAGGCAGCAGGTCGAGTTTGCTGTTGTGCAGTTGCAGCACGCCCAGCGTGCGTCCGCCGTGACGCAACGGAAGGCAGGCGATGGACTGCAGGTGCATCTCAGGGTGTTGCCGCGCGAAGACAGACCAGTCCGGATCGGCCGTGACATCAGGGATTACGAGCGGGTTGCCGGTCAACGCAACATAGCCCGAGATGCCTTCACCCATCTTGATACGAAGGTCCGCGATGTTGTCCGTGTCGATGCCTGCATGCAGCGCGTAGTAGAGCTCGTTGGCCTCTTCGTCGAGCATGAGCAGCGACCACTGCTCCGGGCCGAAGTACTCTTCCATCTGCGAGAGGATTGCGCGAAGCAGCGGCTCCAACTCGAGGTTGGCTGTCAGCGCGCGCGCGACCTCGTGAAAGACGCGCAGGTGATCCAGCTGCCTGCTGTCCATTAGCTCGGGATGCCGACCGTTTGTCACGTTCCTTCCTGGATACCGGGTCAGGACGTTCTCAGCTTCAGCCAGACAAGGATAGCGCAAGAATGTACCGGTCTCTTGCCTATTCGCCAGTGTACGCGTTTGCATACTAGGTGCATCGACGTACCGGCATGAAACGCGATGATTGTCTTGATTCGGGACAACCGAACTATCCGCCGATGTGCACCATCGATCGCGACGGTTTCAGGAAGCCGGGCTCGCCGATGTGATGCCGAGCCTCTTTGCGGCTAATGATTTTGCGAATGCGATCGCGCAACTCGTCGTCGCTCGCGCCGCGCCGCATGAGGCCGACGAGATCGTGGTCGCTCTGGGAGAAGAGGCACGTCCTTACCTTCCCGTCGGACGTGACGCGCACGCGGCTGCAGTGTCCGCAGAACGGATGCGAAACCGGCGCAATGATTCCAATCTCGCCAATTCCGTCGTCGAAGGTGAACCGCCGCGCCGTTTCGGAGGCATGATTCGCGGGAAGTGCAACCAGCGGGTGTACACGGTTGAGCCGCTCGACGATTTCATCCATGCGGACCACGGCCTCCGGCGTCCAGGTGCGGTCCTCTTCGAGCGGCATCCACTCGATAAAGCGGACGATCACGCCCTCAGCGCGCGAGAACTCCGCGAAGGCTTCGATCTGGTTGTCGTTGAAGCCGCGCAGCAGAACGGCGTTCACCTTCACCGGGCCGAGTCCTGCATCCTGCGCTGCGCGGATGCCGTCGCGCACGCGCTCGAAGCTGCGAGGCACGCGGGTGATGCGCGCGAAGGTGTCGGCGTCGACCGCATCCATGCTGACTGTGACGCGGTTCAGTCCGGCCCGCTTCAGGTCCTTCGCCATCCCGGCGAGCAGGTGACCGTTCGTGGTCAGCGCGATGTCGAGAGGATCGGCAGTGAACGCGGCGCGCATGCCGGCAATCTGGCGGACGAGATCGACTAAGCCGCGCCGCAGCAGCGGCTCGCCGCCGGTAAGCCGAACCTTCTCTACCCCGAGCGAGACGAACAGCCGCACCATGCGCGCGTACTCCTCGATCGGCAGCTCGCTGAATTGGGCGCCCTCGTTGCCGGTCCGGCAGTAAACGCATTTGTAGTTGCAGCGGTCGGTGACCGAGAGCCGCAGGTCGGTAATGGCTCGGCCGTGCTTGTCGCGCAACCGGCTCCCCGATCCATCGTCCGCGCGGGCAGACCCCAGCCAGGCCTCGCCCAAGGCAGGCATCGGGTCGAGAATGGGCGGCAGGACAGCGGCCATAAGGAAACAGTACTTCTTCAGACGCACTTTCCGGAAGCCCATTCCGGCATCTCATGACATACTTAGGCCAGTAACGGAAGGAACCATCCAGGGTCCGCACCCCCCAGCGGCAAGCTGCGCTGTTCCCTCCTGCGAAGCAGGAATCTCGTGCGGACGACCTCCATCACGGCATGGCTGGGGCACCACGCCTGGCCCATCTGGCTGCTTGTCGCAGTCGTTGCGGTATGTATTGTCCTGCTGCGAGTCTCCGCCTGGTCGCGTGAACGCAGGCTGCGGCACAAACGTGCCGGCGTCACGCACGAGACATTCACCGCCCAACTTCAGCAGTACGGCTTCGATCCGGTCATCACCTCGTCGGCGTTCCGCTACCTGCGCGAGGTGCAACTCGTGCCCTTTCCAGTGCTTCCCGGCGACGATCTCGAAGATGACCTCGGCCTCACCCCGGAGGAGATCGACCAGACCGTCCGCGATCTGTCGACAGCCCTGCGCCGGGAGTACAGCCCCGGGCTGCAGCCGACTCCGCTGGTCACGGTCGAGGACCTGATACGCCTGCTTCAGGCCGAGCCGCGCATTGTCAGAACAGGAACGGACTAGGCCAAGGGATTTCAATCACCCGCTAACGTGAAGCCGCCGACCTCCGGTGATCAGTCCGGCGTCCTCCTAAGACTACAGAGACAGCTTTGGTCTTCAGCGCGTCAGATCCCGACGCCGAACTCCATCTCCTGCGTCTGGTCTCCCGAGTGGGAGTAAATGTCGTACGGCGTACGCCGATGGAACTTGTAGCGCTCACGCAGCTCTCGTCCCACGACCACACCAATGGCCAGCACGGTGATCCCGGCTGAAACCAGTCCTACGTTGCGCATAAGGTTCCGGCCCCCCTCCGAGGCGTCCTCGCGACCGGCACCGCGGAGTGAGTGATTGCATCTCATGCGACAGATAATAGCGCACCCCTGTTAACGTTGGATATTCCCGGCTTCTGCGACCTCTGTGTGATTACCAGCGAAGTCAACATCCGGCGTTTGAATCAGATGCCGCCAGCACTACTCGCGGCCATTGCTCCGCGAATCAGCTCTTTGTGGCCGTCGCGGGCGTCGAGGCTGTGGAAGACGAGGTCGCCGAGCCGGAGCTCGAGCTTTCCTTCGAACTCGCCGCCGCTGCCGGACTCGCCGCCGGGGCTGCACCCTCCGCCGGTTTCGATCCCTCGCCACCCGATTTGGCAGCATCGCCGTTGCTCGCGGCCGCCGGCTTCGGCGACGAGTAGAGGTCCTTGTACCATCCGCCGCCCTTGAACTGAACCGCCGGGGCGGTCAGGGTGCGCTCCATCGGTCCGCCGCAATGCGGGCACACGGTCAGCGGCGCGTCGGAAAACTTCTGGATCTTTTCGGTGCGGCGTCCGCACTCTTTGCATTCGTATTCGTAGAGCGGCATTGCAGGTCCTTCTGTGCTCAAAAACGTTCGCTGCTTCAAGAATACAGTCTGAGAAGCAGTTCTTCGTTGGTAGTGGTTAGTTCTTAGTGCGGGTTTCCCACGGCCTCTCACTAAGAACGAAGAACGAACAACTTACAACTCGTTATATCCTCCGGGCATGCTCCGTCGGCTGTTCGTCCTCGTTACTGCGATGCTCTCCGCCTTCTCCGCCTCGGCCCAATCCGCCGCGCCCACGCCGCCCATGGGCTGGAACAGCTGGGACGCCTACGGTCTCACCATCACCGAGGCGCAGTTCCGCGCCAACGCGAAGGTCCTGCACGATAAGCTGCTGCCCTATGGCTGGCGCTACGCCGTCATCGACGAAGGCTGGTTCCTCGAAAACCCGCAGGACCGCCCGCACCCGGACAAGCTGATCTATGAGATCGATCCGCCTGGGCGGTATGTGCCCGTACCCGCACGCTTCCCGTCGGCCGTGAAAAGCGGCACGGTAACCGGCTATGCAGGCTCAGCTCCCAAGCTCCCCGCCACCATTCAGGAGACCAGCTTCAAGCCGCTCGCCGACTGGGTCCACGCGCAGGGCCTGCTCTTCGGCATCCACATCGTCCGCGGCATTCCCCGCGCCTCCGTCGAGCGCAATCTCCCCATCGCTGGCTCAACCTTCCACGCCCAGGATGCAGCCGACACCAGCGACGCCTGCGGCTGGGACCCCACCAACTGGGGCGTGAAGGACAACGCCGCCGGCCAGGCCTGGTATGACGCGCTGATCCAGCAGTACGCCGGCTGGGGCGTCGACCTCCTCAAGGTCGACTGCATCGCCGACCACCCCTACAAGGTCAGCGAGATTCGCCAGATCCGCCGGGCTATCGATAAATCAGGTAGAAGAATCGTCCTCAGCCTCTCGCCCGGACCGACCAATCCTTCGCACGCGGCCGAGGTCGCGTCGCTCGCGAACATGTGGCGCATCTCCAACGACTTCTGGGACCTCTGGAGCGGCGGCAACGGCCCGGACGGCTTCCCTCAATCGCTCAAGGGCCAGTTCGACCGCCTCGCCGCCTGGTCCCAACCTGAACTCAAGTTCAACCTCAAGCCCGGCCAGTGGCCCGACGCCGACATGCTCCCCTTCGGCGAACTGCGCCCTTCGCCCGGCTGGGGCGAGCCGCGCCACACCCGCCTCACGCTCGACGAGCAGAAGACGGTGATGACGCTTTGGTCGATCACGCAAAGCCCGCTGATCCTCGGCGCCAACCTGACTGAGCTCGATGACGCAACACTCAAGCTCCTGACCAATCCCGAGGTGCTGGCGATCGATCAGCATGCAGTGGTCCGCGGACGTCCGATGCAGGACACGAATACGAGCGATGTGCGCATCTGGCGCGCGGAGCTTGCTCCGGCCCAGCCCGGCGGCGACACCCGGCTGGTCCTCGCGCTGTTCAATCTCAGCGACAAGCCGCTGGATATTGCCGGTTCCGTGATCGAGGCTGAATTCTTGCGGCCCGGCAAGAGCCATGCGCGCGCAGTGCTCGATGTGTGGAGCGGCGAAGTGGCGCCGGGTCTTGAGCCCGTGCGACGGATTCCGCCGCATGGCTGCTTGTTACTGGAGCAACGATAAGCCAAAGTCAAGTTACCGTGCCGCCGCGCACACGTTACCAGCGCTCTGACGCTGGTTACTATGTGAATCTTCACGTCTTGCCCATCTGCCCTTAAGTTTGTCTTCAAGAAGCGCCAGACAGGAAAGAGACACTGAGGGCCCAACCTTTTCCCAGGTCATCCGGGCACTCGCAGTCCAGAATCTGTTCGAGGCGCTCGCGAAAGCGCAGCCCGGTCACGGGGGCTCCGCAAGGAGCTGATCCGGGGACTGTGCACCATGCGGAGGGCGAATCAGCCTGAGCATGCGGGGGGCGAGGCAGGAACCCGCGTTCTCTTGGGGGAGAGAACGCGGGGCTCGCCTACGCCGGTCTGTACATCTGTTTGGCTCAACCCTTTGCCGGGGCCGTCTCTTGGGACGGCCCCTTGGCGTTTGTCTTGTGCTTACAACATTCCTATTAATGCCGTCATCCTGAGCCGAAGGCCGGGACCTCTGTATTTGCCTTGCGGCGCAACGACCGCCGGTCCACACTTTCAACAGCCCGTCTCAAGCAATGCATTGTTTTACGACTATCTTCGCCGTATCCTCGCCTCAGTGCCTGCCCCCTTCCAGATTCCGCAACGAAAATCCGGATCGTCTGCCCGCGCCGACATCGCGCCGCGGCCGGTAAATCCAGACCGGCTCGTCTCCGCCGGCCCCGTCGATGACGACTCGCAGTTCGAGCTGAAGCTGCGCCCTAAGCGCCTCGCCGAGTTCATCGGTCAGTCGAAAGCCAAAGAGCAGCTTTCCATCGCACTCGAAGCCGCCAAAGCCCGCGGCGAAGCGCTCGACCACGTGCTGATCTTCGGCCCTCCCGGCCTGGGCAAGACCACCCTCGCCACCATCATCGCGAACGAGCTGGAGGTCGCGTTCCAGCAGACCTCGGGCCCCGCACTGCAGATCCAGGGCGACCTGACCGCGATCCTGACCAACCTGCGCGAGAAGCAGGTGCTCTTTCTGGACGAGATTCACCGCCTCCAGCCAGTGCTGGAAGAAAAGCTCTATACGGCGCTCGAGGACTACCAGATGGACATCATCATCGGGCAGGGACCGAGCGCCCGCACCCACACGCTGGAGCTGAAGCCATTCACGCTGGTCGGCGCGACCACGCGGCCCGGCCTGCTGAGCTCGCCGCTGCGCTCACGCTTCGGCATTCTGTTGCGGCTGGAGTTCTACACCGAGGAAGATCTGCGCTTCATCGTTGAGCGCTCGGCCGACGTTCTAAAGGTTCCCATCGACGCCGACGGCGCGGCCGAAATTGCCGTGCGCTCGCGCGGCACACCGCGAATCGCCAATCGCCTCCTCCGCCGCGTGCGCGACTTTGCCGAGGTGCGTGCAGCGGGCCGCATCGACCGCGAAACAGCAATGCGGGCTTTGGAATTACTCGAAGTCGACGCGCACGGCTTCGACGAGCTGGACCGCCGGCTGCTTCGCACCATCATCGAGAAGTACGACGGTGGCCCGGTCGGCCTGAACACGCTGGCGGCGGCGCTGGCCGAGGAGCAGGACGCGCTCGAGGAAGTCTACGAGCCGTTCCTCATCCAGATCGGCTTCCTCGACCGCACGCCGCGCGGGCGGGTCGCGACTCGCCTGGCCTACGAGCATTTCGGCATCGACATGCCGCGCCGCAACCCCGCCGCGCCTACCCTCTTCCAGTAACGCCGCTGACAGCGGATGCTAGGCTCAGGTGGTGAGAGGACGCGCGGCAGGGCTAATTAGCGGGGCGATGGTATTGGTGGGATGCGCAAGCCCCGGTCCACCGCGGCCGCCCTCGCTGCAGCTTCCTCAGCCCGTACGCGACCTGAATGCGACGCGCGAAGGCGATCAGGTCACCCTGCGGTTCACACTGCCGCAACGCACAACAGACGGTCTGCCGATCCGTGAGGGCCGCCTGAAGGCCTCCCTCTGCCGCGGTGAAGAGGCACAGCCGTGCGTTGCCGTGTCCTCGCTCACAGACGTCAACTTGAACCTGCCGCCCGGCGTGAGTGCGGCGGATCGCGCCATCACCTGGCAGGATCATCTGCCACCGGCAGACACTACCGGTGAGCCACGCCTGTTGCTCTATCGCGTGCAACTAGACAATCTCCAAGGCAAGACAGCCGGATGGTCGGACCCTGCATTCACCGCAGCGGGTACGGCGCCGCCGCCCGTACAGGCTCTCAGCGCCGAGGAAACCCGCGCGGGGATTCTGCTGCGCTGGCATCCGACAGCAAGCCCATCGCCGGGAAATGTTCTGCTGCGCCGCGAGATGGTTTCGCCCCCCGCGAATGCCAAACGCGAAGATCTGGAGCCGGTCTGGCTCGACAGCCACGCCGCAGGCACCCCACCCGAGACCATCGACAGCACAGCCAGCGAGGACACGCCGTACCGGTATGTGGCCGTCCGCCGGAAGACCGTCACGCTCGACCAGCAGACGATAAGGCTGGACAGCGCAATGTCCGCTGCCGTCGTGATCACATGGCACAACGCGTTCCCGCCGCCCGCTCCAACCGGCCTGAGCGCCGCCCCCTTCGCCGAGAACGGAGCCTTTGCCGTGGACCTCGTCTGGGAGCCCGTCGAAGAACCGGGCCTGAAGGGCTACGTAGTCAGCCGGCAGGCGATCGATGAAGCAGGCTCGCCCCTCGGCTCACCCGACCGCCTGACGCCCCAACCGGTCGAACTCCCCGCTTTCCACGACACCACCGCGAAGCAGGACGCCCGCTATCGCTATACCGTCCGGGCCGTCTCGAAGAAGAACATCGAGGGCCAAACCGCAACCGTAACCGTTGTGCCTTAAACGCCACACCTATGTGGCCGTTTGGACACAAGTCCAAGCCTAAGTCCTCTCCTATGAAGACTTTGCGCAATTTTGCCGGGGGGGGAGGGGCCTCAGCTGATCTGCAGCCGCGGCAGGCTCATCACGCCCAGGCGCTGAAGAACCTTGCGCGTCAGTCCCGTGAGCGGCAGGAAAGCCAGCCGCGACGTCGGCGTCCAGTCGAGGTCAGACTTGCTGGCCGGAACCTGCCCGAGCAGCGCGCCTTCCGGAGCAGTGAGGCGAGGGTCGGCATCGATGCCCGGAATGTCCGCATTCTCCGGCACGAACAGGCCTTCCTCGTAGACCTTGGCCGCGCGCGCCGCGGCGGAAGGTCGGCCGTTGGTCGCAATCGAAACAAGATCATCATTCGCCGGCTCAGGGTTTTCCGACTCCTCTTCGCCGGCAATCTGCAGCGCGTGTGGAGCGACGCCCGGCGCGCTCTCAGCGAAGATCTGGACGTAATAGTTGGTGTTGGTGATGGCGTGGCGGAGGCGCAGCACGGGTTCCCGGCCGTCAATGGCCTCCAGCGGCAGCGGCGGAAGCTCCAGCATCCTTGGCATCAGCGCGGCGTCCGTCGGGCGGCGCAGCAGCAGAACCTCGGTTGCGGTGCCGCGCTTGCGCAGCGTGAGCAGGTGCGCGACGATGCGGCTCTGCGGCTTATCTCGCTGCGCCGTCGCATGTTCGCCACGAGTCCGGCAGAAGCTCATCACCGGGCACTCGAGGCAGAGCGGCTGGCGCGGCAGGCAGATCGTGGCGCCGAGCTCCATCATGGCCTGGTTGTGATCGCCTGGAGGGTTGCTGCGCTCCTTGCGCTTTGCAGCCGGAGGGACAAGCGCCTGCGCCGCGGCCGAGAGCCTGGCGCGCGCCTTGCCGGACCGGTCTTCAGCAAGCCCGAGGATGCGCAGCAGCACGCGCTCGACATTGCCATCCAGCACAGCGACCGATTCCCCAAACGCGATGCTGGCAATCGCCGCCGCCGTGTACTCGCCAACTCCGGGCAGCGTGCGCAGACCGTGCGCCGTGCGCGGCAGCCGCCCGCGGAACTCGCGCTGGACGAACTGCGCGGCGCGGTGCAGAAGGTGAGCGCGGCGGTAGTACCCCAGCCCGCTCCAGAGCGCCAGGACGTCTTCTTCGCCGGCGCCGGCGAGCGCTTCCAGCGTCGGAAAGCGCCGCATGAACTCGTTGTACCGTTCGACGACTGTGGCGACCCGCGTCTGCTGCAGCATGATCTCCGACAGCCACGTTCCGTAGGGGTTGCGAATGCCGCGCCAGGGAAGGTCGCGCGCATGCTGCCGATACCACGATTGCAGCGCGCGCCGAAACGGCTCTGCCTCAAACGGGAGAGGGGGCGGCCCCGGCCGCGTCCCGGCTAACGAAGTCGCGGCGATATTCTCGCCAGCGCGCTGGCGAGCTGTGCGACGGGAGAGCGAATTGGGTACAGGCGTGCGCGTGATCATGCGTGGGCAGAGAGCAGAGATCAATGGAACGGATCTGGTGGGCCGGCCGCTAGCCTGGTTCTAGCAGTTTTCGTACTTCCAGTTGCGGCGTTTGCCTTCGGAAATCCACTCGACGGCCGTGGCAACGCGTTTGTCGCGGGTTTCGTCCCGCTTGGCTTCGGAGATCCACTCGCAGTACTCGCGCTGGCAGCCCGGAGGCATGGCGGCAAACTGTGTTGCTGCCGCCTTGTTCTTTTTGAGCGCAGCCGCGAGTGAGGTTGGAATCTCGGGTGGTGGTTTCGGCGTGCCGTTCTTAGGACGAGAGTAATTCTGCGTGCGCGCGCCGGTCTCGATCTCGGCCGCGGCGGAGCGAAGGTATTTGATCAATTCGCGATCTGGCGGAAGGTCTTTGACCGAGGTCAGTTTTCCAAGCTGGCCCATGGCCTCGCGATTGTAAACGCCGGCCTTACGAAGGTTCGCGGGCCCTTCCTTGCCCCACAGCCCAAAGCTGCAATGCTGCTTGAACGCGGCCATGTTGCCGAGCATGAGCCCGCGATAAATGAAGAACGGCATCGACCACTTGATGTCCTCTTCGATATCCGGCAGCGCTTTGTGAACAACCTCGCGGATATGCGTGAGGATCGGCTGCGCGAAATCGGCGGAGCGCGCAATATACCCGTCGACCGTGGACGAATAGCAGCCGTTGTGCGCAGCCGGCCCGGCCGCCTTGCGCGAAGGCGAGGTCTTCACCTGTGTGGGAGCCATGCGGAACAGCATACGCGCGTCACGCTGCCGTGCAAGTCTTTTCGTGCGAAACGCGGACGGCGTCAGCTGGAATCTGGTGCCCCGGGGCGAGTCGTGTGCAGCAGGCCACCGCTCGCAGCGCGGCTGGGAACAGCCACGCCGCAAGCGAGACCATGGACCGTCGCGGCTGGGCCACCAGCGCACGCGAGAGCATCGTGGCAACGGAGATCTGGCGGCGAAGCTGGCTGCAGAGCTCCGCCTGAAACTCGTGGGACGACTGGCCCGCGAGCAAGGCGCGTGCGGCAAGACGCCCGCTATGCAGCGCGAGCGCGAGCCCGTCGCCCGTGAACGATGGAATGACCGCGGCCTGGTCGCCGATCGCGAAGAGATCCTCGGCGATAGCATGCTCCAGCAGAAGCCCGTATGGGATGGGGCTGATCGCGAGCGGGCGTTCGAGCAGCGGCTCCGCGAGGGCCAGCCGCGTGCGCAGGTGCGGGTTGCGCGTGAGGACCTCAGCGATCGCGGGCCAGTCCCGCCCGAGCTCGCGCAAATGGCTGCGCTGTATCACGAAGCAGAGATTGGCCCTGTTGCTTTCTACCAGCGACAGCCCACCGTAGCCGCCGCGAAACAGCACAAGCTCGATCGTGTCGCGGATGGCAGTGGTCTGCTCCGGCGCGAGGCGCAGATACATCTTCAAACCGACGAGATCGCTGTGCGTGCCCGCCGGCCGTGGCAGACCGCGCAGATCGTGCTTGCCCGTGGCAAGGAGCACGTGCCGCGCGCTGAGCGCATACCTTCGGCTCGGGCCGGAGACGCCCACGCGCCAGAGATTGCCGCTGCGATGCAGCGATTCAGCCGTGTGCCCGCGCAACACCAGCGCGCCAGCCGCCGACGCACGCTGCAGAAGCGCATCGTCCAGCGCACGGCGGGTGAGCGACTGCGCGGCAAAAGGCAACGTCGCTGATGGAGTGCCGAATCCGCCCGCGAGCCGGACGCGGCGAATGGCAGCAGCTCCAAGCGCGGCGACGCTGACGCCGACAGCATCGAGGCTGGCGAGCGCTTCACCGGAGAGGAAATCGCCGCAGACCTTATCGTGCGCGTGCAGTGTGCGCTCGAGCAGCACGACACGGCGTCCAGCCAACGCCAGCTCGATGGCCGCCGCCGACCCCGCAGGTCCACCGCCCAGAATGACGGCATCGAGATCCGCGGCTGCAGTCGAAACGTTCATGAGACTTGTCGGATGCGAGCCACGCACAGGCGGTTCATCGCGTGGGATTCGATGGACGCACCGGAAATGTTTGCCTCATCAAGAAGCTTCTGCCAGTCGGCAGGAACAAACGCCCGCCAGAGCGAGACCGGGCCATCGTGGCGGATGAAAGGATGCCAGCCGAAGATGACCGGCAGAAAGCGGAAAAAGAAGGCAGCGCGGCGGCTGCGATGAAGGTCGTTAATGAACCAGCCGAGACGCGCGGTCTGCTCGCTCCATTGCAGAAAGCGGACGATCTCGGGCGAGCTGAGATGGTGCGTGAACAGCGCACTCACGATGACGTCGGGCTGAGCGTCGGCTGCATACGAGAAGACGTCAGCCGTGAGCCACTTGATGTTGGCTGCGAGCGGGGCTGATCTATTTTTTGAATCGCTTGATTTTCTATCGCCGAACTCACGTGCCGCCCGCGCTGAGTACGGATTCAGATCGATGCCGGTGAGCTCCACGGCAACATCGCGCTCGTGCGCCCAATGCGCAATCGCCCGCAGACCGTCGCCGCCGCCGGAACCGACGTCGAGAATGCGCAAAGGCTGCGACGCTTCATGGCGCTCGGCGATGCGTGACAGGAACGCGAGTGTTGGCTTGTACGCCTGCGTGATGCGGTTCACTTCGGCGAGGTCGCGCAGACAGTCGCGAAACTCTTCGTACGTGCAGGGCTGGTCCATCAGTTCGGGCAGATCGGCAGGCTCAGCGCGGCGGGCGTAGGTCAGCGGGGACAAAGTATCGTAGGGGTCCGAGGTCATGAAATCACGCAGCATGGAAGAGCATTGTCTCCGCGGTGAGGCCGGGGCCGAAGCTCATCGCGCAGCCGCGTTCTCCGGTTTGGGCAGTTTGCATCAGTTCGTCCAGAACAAACATCACGGTCGCGGAGCTCATGTTACCGAAGCGTTCGAGAACAGAGCGCGATGCAGTGAGGGCCTCCGGCGGCAACATCATGCCGCGTTCTACGGCGTCAAGGATGGTTCGGCCGCCCGGATGCACGCCCCACAGCGTCACATCATCCGTGGTGAACGGGCCAATAACATCGCCCGCGCAGGATTCAAGACCCTTCGCGATGGCTGAAGGCACCTGGCCGGAGAGGAACATGTCGAAGCCCAGCCCGCGGATCTTCCACGTGATCAGCTCGCGCGTCTCGGGAATCATCACGGCGCGGAAGCTGTCCAGCGCGAGACCGATCGGTTCGGCGGAGAGGACGCTGGCAGCGCAGCCGTCGGCAAAGAGCAGAAAGCTGAGCACCTGCTCGAGGTCGTGCGACTCCTGCAGGTGCAGCGAGCAGAGCTCGAGGTTAACCATCAGGACGCGCGCGTGGGGTTCAGAGCGGACGATATGCCGCGCCGTCTTCAGACCGTTAATTGCGGCGTAGCAACCCATGAATCCGATCATGGTGCGCTCGACTGAAGAACACAGACCAAGATGGTCGACGACGTCGAAGTCCAGCCCCGGCGCGTACAGGCCGGTGCAGGTGGTGACAACGACGTGGGTGATCGAGCGGCGCTCGGCAGGCGTGAGCTCGAGGCGGTCGACGGCTCGGCGCATGAGCACGGGAGCGAAGTGCTCGAAGATCTCCATGCGGTTTGAGGTGTTGGGAAAGCTACCGCGGGTATAGAACCGGTGCGCGTTGATCCAGAACTCCGACGTGGCGTCTTCCGGCGCGTCCTGGTGCGGCGAGAGAATGGAGTAACGGTGCTGGATCCCGGAACGCGAGGCCATGCGGTTGAAGAGCGTGCGCATGCGCGGGTCGGGCGACTCGGCAAGCAGCTTGTCGGCGAAGTCCACGAACGCGCCGTGGACGTCGTGATCGGGGACGGCAGTCGCGATGCGGTTCAGGTAAGCGTCAGTCACAGCACTATCCTTGCAGGGTTGGATGCGGAGCTTGTCCTGCAAATGTCAGCAGAAGGTTGCCCATCCGACCAAGCTACGCGAGTTGCGCGCCAGAGATGCGTGAAGTGGAACTTTTTGCTGCAAATCCCATCTAAGTTGTTAGGAGATTTTGCTTCCGAGTAATAGGAGTTTTTGACGATGACAATGCCAAGGCAGATGACAACGATACTTGCCGCGGCCACTCTGTTTGCGGCAACCGCAGTTTGCTCTGCGCAAACCGCGAACCCGGGCCCGGTCAACTCGACCGTACAGGAACAACAGGCTGCGCCGATTGAGCGCGCTTATCCGAACCAGAACACATATTCCGGTGGGCAGATGCCGCAGAGGGTGGGACCAGCTCAGATCGCGCCGGTGACCATCGCTCCCGGGCAGGAGGTCTCCCCGACGACCGGTGAGGCGCAGGCCACGCCGATTCAGGGCGTGATCCTGCGGGTTGGACCGCAGAGCAAGGTGCAGGAGGTGAGCTCCACTCCCGGGAAGCTGGAGCTGCGCGTGGAGCGCGGCATCGCGAATATCAACGTGCACAAGCCGGCGAAGGACACCCTGATCCTCGTGGACCTGCCTGGCGGGCAGACACAGATCCTCAAGGACGGCCTGTACACCTTCAACGCGGAGACCAACACCGCCCGCGTGCTGAGGGGTGAGGCGCTGGCGTTTCCAGCAGCCAACCCGGATGCAAAGCCGATGAAGGTGAAGGAAGACCACAAGATCGTCTACACCGGCACGAACGAGCGCCCGCACGAGTTCGTTCCGTATGAGGCGGCTACGGACCTGCTGCCCGGACGTGAGTATGGTCGTGGCTCCGGCTACAGCGGCGGAGCCGAGCCGCGCTTCGGCTACGGACCGTACGGCGATGGCTTCTACCCCTACTATGCCTATGGCTATCCATGGGGATGGGGCTATCCTTACGGCTTCTATCCCTACGGCTACGGGTTCTACCCCTACGGGTTCGGGCTGGGGTTCACCTACTTCGGCGGATTCCACGGCGGATATGGTGGCTTCCATGGCGGCGGATATCACGGCGGCGGATTCCACGGTGGCGGTCACGGCCGCAGGTAGGCCTACTCAGATTCCATGCAACAGGCGGCCGGCTCTGGCCGCCTTCTTTTGCTCGCATAAAGTTCTGTCGCCTGGCGTACGGTCTGCCGGTCCGTCTGAGTGCTACGGTACAGACGGCCGCCAAGGAGCAGCGCGAGCCGGGTCGAGCCCGGCCGGCCCTTTGACATCACTCTGGTGGCGCGCGTCCTGAGAAAACGAGGCAGGACGGGGTGGGGATGCCTGAGTCCATCGCTATGATGGAACTCGCATGCAGACCAAAGACACCGCGGCGCTCGGTCAGCTCCTCACCGAAGCCCGAAACCCTCGCACCGAAAATCTCGACCAGCTCTCCACCCTGGACATGCTGCGCGTCATCAATGACGAGGATGCCACCATCGCTTCCGCTGTCCGCGCCGAGCTCCCCAACATGGCCCGAGCCGTCGACGAGATCGCAGCCCGCTTCCAGCGCGGAGGCCGTCTGTTCTACATCGGCGCGGGAACCAGCGGCCGCCTTGGCGTACTCGACGCCAGCGAGTGCCCACCCACCTTCTCCGTCTCACCCGACCTCGTCCAGGGGCTCATCGCCGGCGGCGACAGCGCCCTTCGCCTCTCCAGCGAGCACTCCGAGGACTCGCCCGAGCTGGGCGCCTGGGACCTCGCCGCCGCTGGCTTCGCCTCCGACTCCCAACCCGACACTCTGGTCGGCATCGCTGCCAGCGGCCGTACTCCTTACGTCCTCGGTGCCATGGACTACGCCCGCCAGCGCGGCGCCCTCACCATCGGCCTGAGCTGCGTGCCCAACTCCGCCCTCGCCCAGGCTGCCGACATCGCCATCACCCCGGCAACGGGACCGGAAGTGCTGACAGGCTCAACGCGGATGAAGGCTGGGACAGCGACGAAACTTGTTTTGAACATGCTTTCGACGGGCGTGATGGTTCGCACCGGCGCGACCTTCGGAAACCTGATGGTCAACGTCCGCCCGACGAATGCAAAGCTCGTTGATCGCGCCGAGCGCATCATCTCAGCTGCGACAGGAGTCGATCGCGAGACAGCGGCGAAGTTGCTGAAGGATTCCGGTGAAGATGTAAAGACTGCGATCGTGATGGCCCGACTTCATCTCGACGCTGCGGCTGCGAGCGAAAGGCTCGCTGCAGCCAACGGCGTGCTCTCTCGCGCGCTCGAGTAGTTAGTCCTCTTCAGATTCTCCAGCGGTCTCCGGATTCGCCTCCGCGGCTTGGATCACATTCGGCTTCGTATCCTGAATCTCTGCCTTTGCGAACGGATGCGGAGCGCTGGGGCCCTGGCCCATCGACTCGCCCGCGGAGTTCATTGTCTTGCCCTGCAGCGCGCCGGAAACTGCCGAGTCCATCATGATCTCGGCGAAGCGGCGTGTCTTCTTGTCGAGTTGCTCGATCGCCTTACGGATGATTTTGTAATCGCCGCCACTGATCGAAGCCTTCACCTCTTTGGCGGCCGCCTCAATCTCCTCATGCTCAACGGAAGTGAGCTGCTGCCACACAGGTGATTCCTTGCCCTTGTTCACCGCATCCAGAATCGTCTCGGCTTCGTTCTTCGCTTCGATCACCTGGCGTGCTGTGATGTCCTCTTCGGCCTTGTCGAAGCTCTCCAGGATCATCGCCTCCACCTGCTCGTCGGTGAGCCCGTAGGTGGGCTTCACCTCGACCTGCGCCTCTTTGCCGCTGCGCTGCTCGCGCGCGCTGACCTGTAGGATGCCATTGGCATCGATGAGGAACTTCACTTCGATCCGCGGCAGACCCGCCACCATCGGCGGAATTCCTTTCAGATCAAAACGGGCAAGTGAGCGGCAGTCTTTGGCGAGTTCGCGTTCGCCCTGCACGACGTGGATTGCGACGTTTGTCTGTCCATCGACACCGGTGGTGAAGTGCTCGGTTGCGCTGGCAGGGATCGTGGAGTTGCGTTGAATAATCTTCGCAACAACTCCGCCGAGTGCCTCGATGCCGAGCGAGAGTGGAGTGACGTCGAGCAGCAGCAGATCGTCCGTGGCGGAGCTCGCTTCACCCGAGAGAATCTGCGCCTGCACTGCGGCTCCGAGAGCGACGACTTCGTCAGGATTGAGTTCAGTGTGGAGCTTCCTGCCGCGCGCGTCGAGGTCGAAGAGCTTCGTGACCAGCGCGCGCACAGCGGGAATGCGCGTGGATCCGCCGACCATCACGACCTCATCGATTTGTTCCGGTGAGAGGCCGGAATCCTTGAGCGCCTGACGAACGGGCGCGGCGGTACGTTCGATCACAGGGGCAATCAACTGCTCGAACTGCTCGCGCGTAATCTCGCGAAGATACTGCTTGCCGCCGGCGAGTTCCACCTGAAGCCGCGCAGAGGGATTTGCGGAGAGTGCGATCTTCGCGTCGATGACGGCTTTGCGCAGCGCCTGAATCGCTTCGGGCTGCATGCTTACGTCGATGCCGAGATCCCCGCGGATGTCGTCGATCGCGACTCCAAGCAGCAGATGATCGATGTCGTCGCCGCCGAGATGTGTATCGCCGCCGGTCGCGATGACCTCGAAAATGCCCTCGTGCAGCTTGAGGATGGAAATGTCGAAGGTCCCGCCGCCGAAGTCGTACACGGCGATAATGCCGTCCTTCCCGCCGTGCAGCTTGTCGAGACCATAGGCGAGTGCGGCGGCCGTCGGTTCGTTCACGAGGCGCAGAACATCGAGGCCGGCGATGCGGCCCGCGTCCTTCGTCGCCTGGCGCTGTGCGTCGTTGAAGTACGCGGGAACCGTGATGACTGCCTTCGTCACCGGCGCGCCGAAGAAGCGCTCTGCGTTGCGCTTGAGCTGCAGGAGAACGTAGGCGGATATCTCTGGCGGCGTAAGTGTGAGGCCGCCGACGTCGAGCTTGAGCACTTCGCCGGGTTTCAGCCCATCGGCGACATGGAATGGAAAGAGTTTCAGCTCCGGCTGTACGTCTTCGATGTCGCGGCCCATGAGCCGCTTGACCGAATAGACGGCGTTCGCGGGCTGCTTCAGCAAGACCTCGCGCGCGGCGTTGCCGACGGCGAAGCCTTCTTTCGTCTCCTGATCGAAGGCAACGACGCTGGGGACGATAGCCGCGCCATCCTCGCCGGGAATCACCTGCGGCGTGTCGCCCTGCATGGTTGCGACGAGCGAGTTGGTTGTGCCCAGGTCAATGCCGACGACGCGCTGCTGTTGTTCTGCCACGAGGCTCCTCTTCACGGCGCGCCAAGACCGCAAAACGCGCCATCCTCTATTTTCTACTATCAGGAATGGGATGCGTTCGGAGCCAATCCAGCACCCACGATTGCGCGAAGAGCGCGAGGTCGCCGACAATCCTGTGTATGCCTATCGATAAGACTGCAATTGCTACGAAGGATGCTCCGGCCGCGATTGGGCCATATACACAGGCAGTTCGCTCGGGGGACCTCGTCTTCACCTCGGGACAGATTCCGCTCGATCCAGCGACGGGCCAGATGATCTCGGGTGGAATTACGGAACAGACGGAAAGAGTCATCGCCAATCTGCGCGGTGTGCTGGCGGCTGCCGGCCTGAGTTTCGCGAACGTGCTGAAGACCACAGTCTTCCTGAAGAGCATGAGCGACTTCGGCGCGATGAACGAGGTCTACGCGCGCGCGTTCGCCGGCGATGGAGCGGTTGCACCGGCGCGCTCGACCGTGCAGGTTGCGGCGTTGCCGAAGGATGCGCTGGTGGAGATTGAGTGCGTCGCGAAGGCGTAGCTGCGAGTCCGAGACTTAAGGAAAATGCGGCAGACGATCGTGGAATCGTCTGCCGCGGATGGTTGTGTGGATTTTGCTTAGAAGAGGATGCGCCCGCCAACCTGAATGATGCGGTTGGTGAAGCTTCCAAATTGGATGGATGAGGTGATCTGTCCAAAGGTGGAAGAGTTCAACGTGCCGTTGGGGGCTGGCAGGTTGGTGAGGTTAAAGACGTTGGTGGCCTCTCCGCGCAACTCGAATCTCACCCTCTCGTGGATGGGAAAGTCACGGAAGATGGAGGCATCGATGTCACGCCGGCCGGGAGCGTCCAGCGTATTCTGACGAACGGTTCCGTCCGAGCCGGCGGGGCCAGCGCCATCCTGCGGACAGGGATTGATGCCATTGATCGCAGTGTTGAAGACGCAGAACTGAGATCCGCTCACCCAATTGTGAATCATCGCCTGGCGCGAGTGGCCGTCGTCGGTGAGCGATGCGCGAGCCACTCCCGGGACCAGGTTGGGCCGATCGTTAGTCACGCCGTCTCCGTTGTTGTCGGAGCCGGTAGTGATGTTGAACGGCAACCCACTCTGCAGACGGATGATCGAAGCGAAGGTCCAGTCATTTACGATGAGCCCGAACACGCGGTGGTTGAAGTTGTAGTGCGGCTTCCAAACGAGTGAGGCCGCGACCACGTGGCGCTGATCGTAGTCGGAGCGCTGGCGGTCGAGCCAGTGATTGTGGTTGTCTTCCGGATCGGTGGTCGTGCTGTTGCCAGTGTTGCCGGCGGTGTCGAGGTCAAGGCTCTGCAGCGATTTCGACCAGACGTAAAAGCCCTGAGCACTGAAGCCCTTCGAGAGCCGCTTCTGGATCGTCACCTGCAGTGAGTTGTAGTTCGCACTCTCCGATGACTGGATCTGCGAAATGCTCGAGAAGATGGGATTCGAGGCCGATGAGGTTGACGTCGCGGCGTAGCTTTTCGCGTTGTAAGGCCGGCGATTGTTAACGGTGGCACTGGTATCGGCATAGGCGCAGGCCTGCGTTGTGTCGGTACAGGAGGCTGCAGCGGCGCCAGTCGAGCTGACGTTGAACTGCGGATAATTGACATCCCACTCCGTGGGGAGCTTGCGGGAGAACGCCCCGACGTAGCTACCTGAGAACGCGAATCCCGCGCCAAGCTGCTGCTCGAATCCAAAGTTGACCTGGTAGCTGACGGGCCAGCGGAAGTTCGGATCTACTGGAATGATTGCGGCCGGCGTGACTACATACTTCGGGTTCTTGGGATCGTAGATGAAGGGGAACGGCGAGTGGCCGACGCCGCCCGCAATGCAGGTGGGATCGCCATTGCAGAAGTCCTTCGGGTCCGTGGCGTAGGGATTGGAGACGTGGATGACGTTGGTGAACGTCGGGCGACCGGAGAACGGCTCGCCGTTGGAAGGATAGGTAAACAAGTTTCCGCCGATGGATCCGTAGAAGAGACCTGCGGCTGCATGGATGACCGTGTGTCCGCTCGGGTAGGGCGTCCACGCCAGGCCGATGCGTGGCGAGACATGGTCGAAGCGGGTGTTGACGCCGCCGGCAGGAACCCCAGGATCGCCCGGGAAGAGCACGCCCTTGTACCCGCCGGGCGCGATGGTCGACTGCGCGCCCGGAACGAAGTTCATGGTCATGCGCTCGGTGTCCGTCGGCGTTGTCTGGATATCGTAGCGGACGCCAAGGTTCAGTGTCAGGTTGGGGAAGGCGCGCCAGTCATCCTGGAAGAAGAGGCCGTAGTTGAAGTAGTTCGCGTTGGCATAGACGGGAACGTCCTGGGCCATGGAGTTCGGTGTGCCGAACAGGAAGTCCGTGATCGCGGCGGATGAATGATTTGCTGTGTTGGTATGGGCTGTGAAGCTGAAGACTCCGTAGTCATTCAGCGTGGTCTGCTGGGCGTCGTTCTCGCGGTTCGCCTCGCCACCGTAGTACAGCGTGTGCCTGCCGTGCGTGCTGCTCACAACGTCGCGGAGAGCGTAGACATTGCTTCCCGTGACAGGACCTGTGATCGCATTTCCGGCGTGGAACCATCCGCTCACGTTGAGATCAGGACGCGCGCACCCGACCTGCGCGGGTACACCGCAGATCGACCCATTCGGCAGCTGTTCCTGGAACGCCGAGCCGAAGTCGGCCAGGCTCTGCGCGGGGGAGGGCACGCGGCCGCCGATCAGGCGGGTGTAGTTGAGCGCGAGTTGATTGACGGTGCTGTTGCTGATCGTCCAGGTGTGCTGAATGTTGGCTTCATGCTGCGCGAACGTGTAGTTGTGCACTACCCAACCGAGGACGTTGTTGCCGGAGGGATTGACGATGTAGTCGCCCGTCTCATGGAAGTAGCTGAAGGTTAATCGCTGCTTCGCCGTCATCTGGTAGTCGCTCTTATAGAGCTGCTCATCGGTCTTCTGGCGAATGGGGCTCAACTGGTTAATCGCTCCGCTGGAGCCTGCCGTCGGGATCAGGCCGGCCTTCATGATCGCCGTGATGGATGGATCGAAGGTGGACGGGTCGCAGACGTTCGGCTGGCCCTTGAAGTCGCACCACGCCGATGCCTTTGGCAGAAAGGGATTGCACGCCCAGAACAACGTGGACGACTGCGCCGCGATGGTGCACTTCTGGTTGTCCGGGACCTGGGATGAGGCAGCCGTGGGGATGTTGGCAGTGAAGTTGCCGGCAACCATCGCAGCGCTGGGGACGATTGGGTTGAAGATGTTCGCCGTGATGAACCGGAATCCGGCATAGCTGCCGAAGAAGAACAGCTTGTCACGTTTGATGGGACCGCCAACTGTGAAGCCAAAGCGGTGCTGGTTATAGGGGAGCTTCTGGTTCGTGGCGCGAACCGTTGCATTGAAGTTGCGATCGCGGAAGAACTCGAAGACGGAGCCGTGGAACTCGTTGGTACCGGACTTGGTGAGAACGGTGACGACGCCCGCGGAGTTGCGGCCATACTGGGCGGAGAAGTTGTTGGTGTCGACGCGGAACTCGCGGATGGCGTCGGGGTTCGGCAGCGGGTTGCCGGTGTTGCGTACGCCGGTCATGTTCGATCCGCCGTCGAGATAGTACGAGACCTGGCCGACGCCGGAGTCGGAAGAGCCGTTGATCTTGACGTGCTGCTCCGGGTAGCCCAGCGGATTGATGACCCCGCCGGCGGCATTGTTTCCGGAGTTATTGTTGTTCTGGACGCCGGGCGTTAGATCGAGCAGCGTGTAGACGTTGCGGTCGACGAGCGGAAGGTTGTCGATTTCGACGTTCGAGACCGTGCGGCCGAGTGTGGAGTTGCCGGTGTTCAGCAGCGGGACTTCGGCTGTCACCTCGACGGTGGTGGCTTCGCCGCCGGGCTGAAGTTGCAGGTCGACGTGGGCTTCTTCGGTGACCGTAAGGGTGATGCCGGTGCGCTCGAGGGTCTTGAACCCTTGGGAGGAGACGCTGACCTTGTACGGCCCGACGGGAAGAAAGTCGGCGCGGTAGGAGCCGTCTCCGTTGGTCTTTATTGTGCGGGTGGTCTGCGTGTCCGTCTGGGTGATGACAACCGTGGCGCCGGGCACGGCTGCGCCGGTGCTGTCTGTTACGGTGCCGAACATTGTGGCGGTTGAAAGCTGGGCGTGCGCGGCGAGTCCCCAAATGGCGACCGCGATAATGAGCATGAGCGAACGAAAGGCTCTGTTCACTGTGATCCTCCTCAGAAAGAAAAACAAAACGCGAGAGGGTGCCCAAAGCGTTAGCGTGACGTCTCAGAGCTTCCCTGCTAGCGCGGCCCACATTACTCTGGCGGATTTAGTCTTGGCAACCCGTTTTTGCGATTTTGCGGAACATTCGTTTGCACTCCGAACGTTATCCCCGGCAGCCTTTTTATGGTAAATCGCTTGTCTTCTGAAGTTTACAAGGCAAATCAATAGTTGAAATGCCTCTGGAAAAGTTTCGGTCGTTCAGATCGTTTGAAGTTCAAATCTTCGTAGGTATCACGCGTAAGGCGAAGCTCGCGGCGCGATGAGACTTGCCGATCCAACCGGCGCGATAATGACAACAAAGGAGATCATTATGGCAGAGATTCCTGCAGCAGGCCCGCTGAGCGACGCAGCTACAGCGAAGGGTGAATCGAACGCCGGTCAGAGTGCACAGAAACAGAAGGTGAAGCTCAGCGAAGACGAGTGGCGGAAGCGCCTCACGCCGGAGCAGTTTCACGTCCTTCGCGAGAAGGGAACGGAACGCGCCTTCACCGGTGCGCTGGTAAACAATCATGCCGACGGGGTGTATCACTGCGCGGCGTGCAATGCGCCACTGTTTAAGTCGGAAACAAAGTTTGAGTCCGGCTCTGGCTGGCCGAGCTTCTTCGAGCCGGTTTCTGCGGACGCCGTGGAGGTGCACGAGGACTCGAGCTATGGCATGCGGCGGATCGAGGTTACGTGCGCGACCTGCGGATCGCACCTCGGGCATCTGTTTCCGGACGGGCCCAAGCCGACAGGACAGCGGTACTGCATTAACTCCGCGTCACTCGATTTTGAGAAAAATTGAGACCAGACGAACAGCAGAAAACCCTCGTGCTGGCGAGGGTTTTCTTGCGTAAATTCCTGTCAGGTGGTCGCTGTCGTTCTGGGAGGGACGCGTGTCCGACCATCCGCGTCCTGATCATGTTCCAGCAGGGCGCGAGTCTCGTCCAGGTTGAGCGTGATTCCGTCGACGATGAATTCGTAGTCGCCGGCGTTGTCCGGGACCTTGATGACGCCCTCGACTGTATGTCCACGCTTTCTCAGGGAGTTTACGATCAGCTCCGTATCGACCGACATTCTGCGCAACCTCACTCGTGAGATGTGATCCGCGCCCGATTGTAAATGCCGAAGGTACCTAGCCCTTAACGATTTTCCCGGCCTTGATACAGCTTGTGCAGACGCGAACCCGCTTGGCAACGCCGTTGGTAACGGCCTTTACCGTCTGCAGGTTAGGATTCCACCGGCGCCGCGTAACGTTGTGTGCGTGCGAGATGTTGTTCCCGAACTGCGGTCCCTTGCCGCAAAACTCACATACCTGTGCCATGACAATCTCCAGAAAAGCCAAACTTGTGTCGCAGGTTCCAAATTCCCCGAGGTCCCGACCGGACGACTCAAAAGAGGAGAATGGTAGGCACGATTGGATTCGAACCAACGACCTCTACCGTGTCAAGGTAGCGCTCTAACCAACTGAGCTACGCGCCTAAAGTGCGTACACCATAGTTTATCGTGGACTCGGCCCGGCGGCAACCTTACAGTGCGGAACTAATGCAGGCCCAAATGCTGGCTCATGCTTTCCAAGCTCTGTCCTTTTGTTTCGGGATAGATGAAGAGCACCACGAAGAACTCCAGCACCATCATGGCTGCGAAGAACCAGAACGGCGCCGCGCGATTGTAGGCGGCGATCACCGGGAAGACGGTGGCGATTGCCGCGTTCATTACCCAGTGCGAGCTGGAACCGAGCCCCTGGCCCTTGGACCGAACGTTGGTGGGGAACACCTCGCTGAGGTAGACCCAGATAACCGCGCCTTGCGAGATAGCGAAGAACGCGATGAAGCCGATCAGCAGCGGCAGCAGAAGGTTCTGGTGCGAGTTCGAGGTGTAGACCAGGGCGACACCGATCAGGCACAGCGCGTCGCCAATGGCGCCGATGAGCAACAGCGTCTTGCGGCCGAGTTTGTCGATCAGGCCGATGCCAATGAAGGTTGCGCCGAGGTTCGCCGCGCCAATGATGACCGCCTGCACATTTGCGCTCATGGCGCTGAAGCCTGCGGCGGCGAAGATGTCGTTGAGGTAATAGAGAATCGCGTTGATTCCGGAGAGCTGATTGAAGAAGCCTATGGAGATGGCAAGAAAGATGAGCAGTTTGTAGCGGCCCACGAAGAGGTGATCGTGCGCGGCGCCGCTCTCGGCCTCCAGTGATTTCCGGATGGCGTCGACCTCGGCCTGGGAGTCCGGCGAGCCCATCTGGAAGAGAATGCGCTGCGCCTCGTCAAAGCGGCTTTGCGAGACCAGCCAGCGGGAGCTCTGCGGAACCGTAAGCAGCAGGACCAGGAACAGCACGGCGGGAAGCACGCCGACACCGAACTCCCAACGCCACTGGACCGCCAGCGATGGCACGAAGTGGGCAACGATGGCGTTTGAGAGATAGGCCAGCAGGATGCCGATGACGATGTTGATCTGGAAGAGGCCAACCAGGCGGCCGCGCCACTTCGCCGGTGCGAGCTCGGCAATGTAGACCGGGCCCAGAACGGAGGAGCCGCCGATGCCGAGGCCACCGAGCGCGCGGAAGGCCAGGAGACTCCACCATGACCCGGCGAACGCGCAACCGGCAGCAGAGACCACATAGAGCAGTCCCATCCAGCGCAGAGCGCTTCGGCTGCCGATTCGCTGGCCGAGGGGCCCGGCGAGCATCGCGCCGACAACTGTGCCGTAGAGCGCGATCGCGACGGTGAAGCCCTTCTGGGCTTCGCTCAGCGCGTAGTGAATCTGGAGAGCATGGGTTGTGCCGGCGATGACGGCCGTGTCAAACCCGAAGAGCAAGCCGCCGAGCGCTCCTGTCAGCGCACTTCGTACCAGCAGCCACAGAGCGCGGCTCTGCCCATTTCCCATGTGTCGTCTCTCCAAAACCTCTGCAAGGTCGTACAGCGGGCGTCACTTCTTATGTGCGTTGGACTTGTACAGAACGCACGCAGAGGACGCCTTTCAAGTTCTGGCATGTTCGCATACAACAAGGCGAGTTGTCCCGGATGAGACCGGTTTCTCCTAAGATTCGCCGGGACTGGCCGAGCGATCAGAAGGGTTCCGACTGCGACTGCGTGTCGCCCTGGTTCTGCACTTTGCGCAGGGTGATCCAGGCGTACTGGGCCGCCGACAGCGGCGCGACGACGGCGATGGTGCGCAGAAGCCATCCGGTCAGCGGGCCGAGATGCCAGCCGGCGGTGACCTTCGCGGTCATCACGAGAAGCACCGTGAGGATCTGGAGACAGGTGTTGGCCTTGCCCAGCCACGTGGGGCTGAAATCGCGAAGGATGTTCGTCACGTAGAGCAACGTGGAGATCAGCAGGATGCCGAGATCGCGACTGAAAACGAGCACCGTAACGTAGCGCGGGATGACGCCCACGTGCGTGAGCACCAGAAACAGCGTGCTGAGCAGGGCCTTATCCGCGATGGGATCGAGGAACTGGCCCAGCGTGGTCCGCTGCTTGAGCACGCGGGCGAGCAGGCCGTCGAGGCCGTCGGAGATTCCGGCCAGCCAGAGGAGCACGAAGGCGATCTTCCAGTGCGCGTCAAGGATCTCGATGACGAGAAACGGCACGGTGAAGAGCCGCAGCATCGTCAGGACGTTCGGCGCAGAGCGAACTTGGCGGAGGTCGGTCACAGGGGTCTGTCACAGGGCGCGCCTTTGCATGGTATCTGATTCCGGCTGTTCAGGATGCGAGTGACGCTCGTCAGGCGTGAGCGTCTTCTCGAACACCACGGAGACCTTCACCTGGCGGTAGCCGTCACGCAGGTAGAAGCGATGCGCGGCTTCCCGCGTGCTCCGCGATGTGACGCGAATCTGGTTGACGCCCTGCTCTCGGGTCCAGCGTTCCGCCTGTTGACAGAGCTGCCGGCCGACGCCGGCGCCGCGTAGGCCCTCGCGGACGACAAGACCGCCGATAAGGCCGAACGGCTCGGACTGGAGATGGTGGACGAGCGAAACCTCAATCCATCCGGCGACCTCGCCGTCGAGCTCGGCAACGAAGGCGGCGCGGTCCGTTCGGCCATCAAGCTGCTGCACCCACTGGGAGACCTGCTCCGGGGTGCGCGCATAGCCGAGCTGTCCGGCGAGTTGGGCCACAGCGGCGGAATCGTTCAGCCGGATCGGGCTGATGTGGACTGCGTTATTCATCAGCTGACTCCCTTCGAGGTGCGAATTACGACCGCATTGGTCTTGCTTCGCTGCTCATCGCGCCGTACACTAAGAATGGCCGAAAATCGTCGCATCGTCAGCGTTTAGGCCACCCAGACATGCTGCGCCTGACCAAAAAAGCGGACTACGGCCTGATGGCCCTGAAGTACCTGGCCGAGCAGGCGGAGCCTGAGGTCCGCGGGCGGCTGGCGCACTCCGCAAGTGCGTCCGCGAAGGCCATTGCAGAGGCGTATCACATTCCGCCGCAACTGCTGGCCAAGATTTTGCAGACGCTGACTCGGGCGGGGATTCTGGTTTCGACGGCGGGAACCAACGGCGGGTATTCGCTGGCCCGTCCGGCGTCCGAGATTAACGCCTTCGAGGTGATCCGGGCCATTGACGGGCCACTGTTTATCACCAGTTGCATTACGATTCACGGCACCTGCGACCTGCACGGCACCTGCACCATCAAAGAGCCACTGCGCAAGGTAAACGACTCGATCAAGGACATGCTGAGCGGACTCAGCATCGCCGACCTCGTCGAGCCGGCCGACACATCTTTGCCGCCCGCACCGGTTGCAGGCGGGCTTGTCACCATCGCGATTTAGGTTTTTCAAGGCGATTTTTATCTGGATTTTGTCAACCTTTTGTTATTCGGATTCAGGAGCACATCATGGCTGAGACCCTCGGAATGAACGTCACCCACACGAATGAGGCACTGCCCTCGGGCGTGAAGCTGCCCATCTACATGGACAACCACGCGACCACCCCGCTCGACCCGCGCGTGCTCGAAGCCATGATGCCGTACCTCACGGGCATCTTCGGCAACGCGGCCAGCCGCAACCACAGCTTCGGCTGGGAGGCTGAGGCCGCGGTCGAGAAGGCGCGCGAACAGGTAGCCAAGCTCATCGGCGCAACCGCGAAGGAGATCATCTTTACTTCCGGCGCGACCGAATCGAACAACCTCGCGATCAAGGGCATCGCGGAGATGTACCGCGAGCGCGGCAACCACATCATCACGCAGGTGACAGAACACAAGGCCGTGCTCGATACCTGCAAGAAGCTGGAGAAGAACGGCTATCGCGTTACGTATCTGCCGGTGCAGGCCGATGGGCTGATCGATGTCGAAGACCTGCGCCGCGCCATCGACGACAAGACGATTCTCGTCTCCATCATGTACGCGAATAACGAGATCGGCGTGATTCAGCCGATTCGTGAGATCGGCAAGCTCTGCCACGAGAAGGGCGTGCTGTTCCATACTGACGGCGTGCAGGCCGTCGGCAAGGTTCCGGTCAACGTCATCGATGACAATATCGACGTGATGTCGCTCAGCGGCCACAAGATCTACGGACCGAAGGGCGTGGGCGCGCTGTATGTTCGCCGGCGCAATCCGCGTGTGCAGATCGCCGAGCAGCAGAACGGCGGCGGCCACGAGCGCGGCATGCGTTCGGGCACGCTGAATGTTCCGGGCATCGTCGGCCTTGGCAAGGCCTGCGAGATCTGCGGTGCGGAGATGGCCGCCGAAGCCGAGCGCGAGAAAGAGCTTCGCGACTATTTGCGTAAGAAACTCGAGTCGGCCATTGACTATACGCAGGTGAACGGCAACATGGAGCGTCACCTGCCCGGCAACCTGAACATGAGCTTCATCTACGTCGAGGGCGAGAGCCTGCTGATGGGCATCAACGACATCGCGGTCTCATCCGGCTCGGCCTGCACGTCGGCCACGCTCGAACCCAGCTACGTCCTCAAGGCGCTGGGCCTCGGTGATGATGTCGCGCACAGCTCTATCCGCTTCGGCATTGGTCGCTTCAACACCAAGCCTGAGATTGACTACGTTGCGGACAAGCTGATCAACGTCGTCCAGCACCTTCGCCAGCTCTCGCCGCTGTACGAGATGGTCAAGGAAGGCATCGACCTCTCGAAAATCGAGTGGGCGGCTCACTGATGTCGAGCCGCCGCGAGAGACGGAACAGGCCGGCTTTGAATAGCCGGCCTTCGTTCTTTGAGCAGGTGGGCGATGACCTGCGCAAAAATCCTCCGACCTGGTACGCCTACAGGTATAGTTTTTTGGCGCTCATGATTGCCTTCGCGTTTTACGTCCTTTGGCACATGATCCGATATCGCTGATCGAGCCTTCTGCTAAGGCGCCGGTCGCGCTACCCTCATCTCACTATGCGCCCGTGCTTCTTTCTCGCTCTGTTCGCACTTTCGACTCCTGCTCTTACCCAGCAAACCGCTCCGCCAACGGCGAGGCCGGCGCAGATACACTTCCACGAGCCGAATCCATTCAACTTCGAGGATCACACCGGCTTCCGGCAGATCTTCGATGGCAAAACGCTCACCGGCTGGGACGGTGATCCGGCAATCTGGCGCGTCGAGGACGGCGCAATCGTGGGCGAGTCGACCTCACTGACCATCCGTCCGCCCAACAGCTACATCAGCTATCACGGTCCTGACTCGATCGCCCATGACTTCGACCTCAAGCTTGAAATCAAAGTGGAGCACGGCGGAGGGACCGGCATCCAGTATCGCGGCACCGTCGGGCAGCCGTGGATTCGAACGCGGCCGGGCCAGACGCTTCCCAAACCGGCGTGGCTCATGACAGGACCGCAGGCCGACTTCTGGTTCCCGGTCGACCCGCAGCATGAGCAGTACAGCGGCCAGTTCTACAGCGAAAACACAACGCTCGGCATCCTCGCCTGGCGCGGTGAGGTCACCGAATCCACCAGTACGCAATCGGGCGACACCACGAACAACACGCTTGTGGCTAACATCGCGCCGCGTCAGGCGCTCGGCGGATACGTCAACACCAACGGGTGGAACCAGTACGAGATCATCGCCCGCGGCCCTGTCATGATGCACATCATTAACGGCCAGCTTATGGCGGTCTTCATCGACGACGACCTGAAAAGCTCCAACAACATCGCCGGCCACATCGGGATTGAGCTCGAAGGCACTCCGACGAAGATCTCCGTGCGCAACATCTGGCTCCACAAGGTCAATTAATTCGTGGTCAATCCGGTTCGGCAATAACTCCCTGTGCACACTGTGCCGATTCGAGCCGGCTCGGACGAAGGCAGACGATTCCGATGAGGTAAATGAGTGCTCCAGTCCACGCCGGAGCGAGATGCGACACGCTCAAATAGCCCATCGGATAACGAATTCCGATCGCGCATCCGAATCCGAGACGACCTGCGCAGAGCAATGCCTGCCACAGCGCCCGCGTCGCCCGCGCGTTCCACACAACATCGGTTCGTGGTCTCGTGCGCGTCTGCGAGCTGATGGATCATCGGCATCGAGCCTAGCTGCTGGTTTGCGGATTGCCAATATCAAAGAGCGGCTGCTGTATCGCTGTAAGCCGGTCTTTCGCAGTGTGGGGTACCCTTTTCTCAGGGATCGAAACTCTATGACGGCCGACCTGGCAGCCATCTCCATCGAACTTGAAGGCAAACTCCTGGCGCTACGGAGCTCACTGGCTGCGCTGGATTCGCTGCTGGTTGCGTACTCGGGCGGAACGGACTCTGCCTTCTTGGCGTTTGTGGCGCACCAGGTGCTTGGCCCTCGCATGCTGGCCGTCATCGCTGATTCACCGTCGCTGCCCCGCGCAGAGCTAGCGGCGACGCTCGCGTTTGCAAAGGAGCACGCGATCCCCGTCGAGACGCTTGCGACGAACGAGCTGGCCAATCCCGAGTACCAGCGCAACGATGCACAGCGTTGTTTCCACTGCAAGGATGAGCTCTTTACCCAGATGGAGCGGCTGCGGGCCGAGCGCGGCTTTGCGCATATCGCCTACGGACGCAACCTGGATGACGATGGCGATTTCAGGCCTGGTCAGCGCGCGGCTGCAATGCATCACGCGACGGCTCCCTTGGCTGACGCAGGACTTCGCAAGCAAGAGATTCGCGCGCTGGCCCGTGCTGCGGGTCTTTCGCTCGCCGACAAGCCTGCGTCTGCCTGCCTCAGCTCGCGGATCGAATATGGCAGAGCAGTCACGACTGAGACATTGGCGCAGATAGAAGCAGCCGAGGCCGTGCTACGCGAGATCGGCTTCACTCAGCTCCGGGTCCGCCATCACGGCGAGCTCGCGCGAATTGAGCTGACGAGAGATGAACTTCCACGCGCGCTCTCGCTCGAGCTATTCGATCGCATCAGCACCAGACTGCGCCTTCTCGGATTCCGGTACATCACGCTCGATCTTGAAGGCTTCCGCTCCGGGTCGATGAACGCGCTGCTGCCGGCATCTGCACTTCGGCGGCCGTGACGCAGCGACCCTCGTTCAGCAAAGCTGGCAAACTGGAGACAGCGTCAACTTGCGCTGAATGGAGCCTCATGCGTCTTGCCTATCTTGAATGCTTTGCCGGTGCGTCCGGCGATATGTTTCTGGGAGCCCTGCTCGACGCCGGCGTTCCCGCTTCGGTTCTCGAAGAGGCTGTGCTCGCGCTCGACATCGGCGCATCCCTTCGAATCGAAAAGGTCGACCGCAGCGGTATTGCGGCGACGAAGGTCCACGTGCTCGAGCATGGCCAGGTCATCGAAGAGACACACGAGCATCACCACTTGGAGCTTCCCCAGCAACACACGCACACACATACGCACGCAACGGAGAAACAGCATCTACACAAGAGCGGCCATCATCATGAGCATCACGATGAACACCCCCACGCGCATACGCACGGGCGCTCGCTCGGCCAGATTCGCACATTGATTTCATCGGCGGCGCTCGACAGCCGCGTCCAACGGCTCGCCTTGCGCACCTTCGAATTGCTTGGCGCGGCTGAGGCCACGATCCACAATGTTCCCGTCGATGAGATTCATTTCCACGAAGTCGGCGGTGTTGACGCCATCGTCGACATCGTCGGGTCGTGCGCTGGAATTGTGCACCTCAATGTCGGCCGCTGGTACGCGTCGCCGCTCAATGTTGGCGGCGGCATGATCGATTGCGCGCATGGACGCTTTCCGGTTCCCGCGCCTGCGACGGCTGAGTTGCTGCGCGGCATGCCAACCTACTCGGCGCACGTGCAGAAAGAGTTGCTGACGCCTACAGGGGCAGCCCTTTTGCGAGCGCTGGAGCCAACGTTCGGTCCTCAGCCCGCCATGCGTGCTGACCGAATCGGTTATGGCGCGGGCACCCGCAATCCAGCAGGTTTTCCCAACGTGCTGCGTCTCACGGTTAGTGAAACCTCTTCCGATGAGCAGAGTGCCGCAAACAGCACGGACGAAGTCATGGTGATCGAGACTGCGCTGGATGACTGTTCCCCGCAGATTCTCGCCTTTGTCTCCGAACGCTCGCTTGCGCTCGGCGCGCTCGATGTAATGCTCATGCCCGTGCAGATGAAGAAGGGAAGGCCGGGAACCTTGGTGGCCGTCCTATGCACCCCCGGCACAGAGTCGACCTTTGCGGAGCTACTCTTTCGCGAAACGTCTACTCTCGGAATCCGAACGCGCCGTGAGGCGCGCCTCATCCTTGATCGCGAGATCATTACGGTTGAGACGCCGTATGGCCGAATCCGAATCAAACGCGCCACGAAGCGTGGAGAGACACGCAATCTCGCGCCGGAGTTCGAGGATTGCCGTGCCGCAGCCGAGCATTCCGGTGTGACCATCAAAGAGGTGCAGCAGGCCGCTCTGCGCGCTGCCGCAGCATACAACCCATGACGCGCTCTTCAATCCTTGAACTTCTGGCGGAGGTCGAGCGCGGCGAACTGACGCCCGGAGATGCCGCCAATCGCCTTGCGACGCTGCCCTATGAAGACATCGGGCACACGCGGATCGATCATCATCGCAGCCTGCGATCAGGCCTGCCGGAGGTTATTTACGCTCGCGGCAAGTCGCCGCAACAGACCGCGACAATCTTCGATCGCCTGGCGGCGTCAGGGGTTGACGTACTCGCAACCCGGGTCGACGAAGCTACCGCCGAACTTGTGCTCGCTTCACATCCCGAGGCGCAGTATCACGCTGCACCGAAGCTGCTCAGCCTGCGGCAGTCTGGCGATGGCGAACAGCGGGGACACATTGCCGTAGTGTGCGCCGGGACGAGCGATCTTCCCGTCGCCGAAGAAGCCGCCATCTGCGCGCAAACGTTCGGCGCGCGTGTTTCCCGATTTTATGACGTGGGCGTTGCGGGCCTGCACCGGCTGCTCGCGGTCAATGAGTCGCTTCGTGAAGCCGACGTCGTCATCGTCTGCGCCGGCATGGAGGGAGCTTTGCCTTCGGTCGTGGGCGGACTGGTTGCTGTTCCCGTGATCGCCGTGCCTACGTCGGTCGGGTACGGAGCCAGCTTCGGCGGTACCGCGGCGCTGCTGGGAATGTTGAACTCATGCAGTCCGAATGTGTCGGTCGTTAATATCGACAACGGTTTTGGTGCAGCCTATATCGCCACGCTCATCGCCAGAGCGTCGGCCCGCTAGCTGCGAGACTGTTCCAGCGCACGCAGGCGTTCCTCAAGCGTCTGCACGATCTGCTCCAACTCCGCGACCCGCTCTTCCAGGCCAGGCGCCGGCGCAGCCGTTGGGGCAGCTACACCGGAAGCTTCCGCAGCTTCCACGTCACCGTGCAGTCGATGCATCCAGCGGCTCTCGCGCGCTCCCGGCTGACGTGCAAGCTGCACGACGAGCGGATCCTCGCGCGAGGCCAGTCGCTCCAGCACCGCGGTAACCGCAGCCATATCGTCAAAGATGTACATGCGTTCGGAGCGGGCGCGAAGCTCCGCAGCCGTCTGTGGGCCGCGCAGCAAAAGCAATCCAAGCACCGCAGTCTCGGGCCGGCCGAGCCCGAGCTTCCCGTATGCCAGGTGCTCGAATTTGGAGACCCGCGAATCGGCCAACACCCGAACGAGCCCGAGCTGCTCCAACTCAAACAACGCGGTACGGACATCCGCTTCGCTGAGCTCCATCACCGGGTCACGACTTGATTTCTGGTTGCACGCGTTCACCAGCGCATTCAGGCTCAGCGGGTAGTATTCCGGCGTGGTGATTCCCTTTTCAATCAGCGCGCCCAGAACGCGCACCTCGGCAGCAGTCAGCGTCAACATCTTCTTCATGCTAACCAAGGATGCGCTACTATGGCAGGCGCTGACGGAGGGCGTATGAAAGACCGCTTCCGGGTAAAACAGCAACTCAAAGTTCGACGCAATATTCCAGCGCACATTGCCTTTTGGGCGTTCGTGATCCTGCTTCTCTATGTGTTCTGGAAGGCATTTTCTGGCAATTCCGGGCAGTGAAAGACCTTCTCCATGACAGATCTCCCGACGATCTGCGACGCCGCTGCGGACCAGCAGTTTCAGTCAGCCATCCGCGAGCAGTATCCGGAAAGCTACAGCTTTGAGGCTCGATATGTGGAGCACGAGATGGCGCACATCGGGCTCCTGTTCGCCGCAGGCCTGTGCCCGGTTCAGGGAAAACGAGTGCTCGAATTCGGCTGCAACATAGGCGCAACAGCGATCGTGCTCGCGCATTACGGGGCGCGGGTCACAGCAGTCGACATCGATCCATGCAGCCTGGCGATGGCACGCCTGAACATACAGCGTTATGGGAGCCGCGGGATTCGGCTGCAACAGATAGAGGAAGGCGAGCGGCTGCCGTTTGCGGATCGATCATTTGACGTCATCACCTGCAACTCCGTGCTGGAGTACGTCAGGCCCGATCTTCTACCCGGCGTGCAACGCGAGCTGAACCGTGTGCTGATCCCGGGCGGACTGCTGCTCGTCTTCGGAACCAGCAATAGGCTTTCGCCCATCGAAGCACATTCGGGAGATTGGTTCAGCAACTACGTCCCCACACGCTTCGATCGGCTCGCAGGCCGGCAGCTTTCGCGCGGCGTGTCGCCGTGGAAGCTGCGGCGAGGGTTCGGGCGGGGCTATCAGGATCTCTTCTGCGGCCCGCGAGGAACACAGCGCTACATTGAATTGAAACGCTCCATGGGCCTAAACGGCTGGAAGTTTCGGCTGCTGCGTACGCTTGGCGTGGCTTTTGCAATTTCGCCGGTTTCCGTTCCGCTGCTGTTGCCGTTCGCGACCGTGTTGCTGCGGAAGCCCGCGGAAGACACTGTTTGACAACTACCTCTACGCCGCTAAGCTCTCCAGACGAGCGTCGGATGCTATTCCCGCATCACAAGGCTATGCGTCTTCGCCTGCACGTTGCGGTCGCGCTGGTTTCCGTCTTTGGCATCAGTTCTACGGCCCATGGCTATTCGGTCCTCACGCACGAGCAGCTCATCGATCTAACGTGGGGCACATCCATCGTTCCGCTATTGCTCAGCCGCTATCCCACGCTCACACCCGCAGAGCTCGAGCACGCCCGAGCGTATGCGTACGGTGGCTGCGTCATCCAGGACATCGGCTACTACCCGTTCGGCGACAAGAACTTTTCGGACCTGACCCACTACGTTCGCTCCGGCGACTTCGTCGTGAATCTCTTCCGCAATGCCGGCAACGCCGACGAACTGGCGTTCGCTATCGGCGCGCTATCGCATTACATCGGCGACAGCGTCGGCCACTCACAGGCTACGAACCTCGCCGTTCCGGTGGAGTTCCCCAAACTTCGCAGGCGCTACGGAAACGTCGTCAGCTACGCCGAAGGCGAGCACCAGCACGTCCAGACGGAATTCGCCTTTGACATCGACGAGATCGCGAATCAACGCTTCGCTCCCGTGAGCTACCTGCGCCACGTCGGCCTCGAGGTCCCCACCCGGCAACTGGCGCTGGCGTTCTATCAAACCTATGGTCTGCGCGAAGATTTCACCCAGACGCGCCATCATCGCCTTAATGTGCGCGGGTATCGATGGGCTGTGCACCGCTTTATTCCGCGGGTTGCCTACGCCACAACGCTGCTGCACCGCCACGACGAACCGGCCGACATCGCCTCGGATCCCGATGTGCAGCGGCTCATCAGCGAAGTGAACGCGGTCGAGCAGCAGAACCATTGGGACGAATATCGCAAGCACGCAGGCCTGCTCACCTACACGCTTGCGGGGGTCATCTTCATCGTGCCGAAGTTTGGGCCGCTGAAGCTCGCCGCCGTCAAAGGTCCGACATCGCAGACTGAACTCGACTATGTGCACTCCGTAATCCGGTCGACGGACGCACTCAACCACGCACTTCGACGGTTCACGCCGCCGCCATCCACCCGGCCCTCGGCACAGCAGGCTGCGGCCGCAGATACCCACGCTCTTCCGCCGCCGACCGATCCATTGCCCGCCAAACCCGGCTCATCGCAGGCCGTTCCGCGCAGCTCGATTGACCCGCACCATCCGCTACTCAACCGCGATCTTGATACCGGCAATCCCGTGAAGCCGGCAGGCTATCCGCTCACCGACCAGACCTACGCCTATCTCCTGCACCACCTTACCGAGACGCCCACAGTGCCTGTGCCGACCGGCGTCAAAGAGGATATCCTCGCCTACTACTCCGACCTGTCGCTGCCCTTCGCCACTAAGAAGGACCCGGACGCCTGGGCCGCCGTACAGCATGACCTCACCACGTTGCAGACCATGCCCGTAAACCCGTGGCCCGTTCCGTATCCCACCTACGGCGACGGCACTAACGACGACGTTCCTCCTCTCGCCAGCGCCCCGCCGCCCGCAAAATAGATCGACTAATTTCGCAACGTCTTGGGCTGTAAGGCGCACAATATTGCTCATGTTCGAGCGCTACACCGAGAAGGCCCGCCGCACCATCTTCTTCGCCCGCTATGAGGCCAGCAACTTCGGCTCGCCGCTCATCGAAACCGAACACATGCTGCTAGGCCTGCTGCGCGAAAATGCAGCGCTCTCCACGCGCTTCTTTCGCTCGCAGACAACACCGGAGGTCCTTCGCAACGAGATCGCGCGCGAACGTCCGCAGCGCCCCAGTTTCTCCACATCGGTCGACATCCCGCTCTCGAACGAGAACAAGCGCGTGCTCGCCTATGCCGCTGAAGAGGCCGAGCGCCTCAACCATCAACACATCGGCACCGAGCACCTGCTGCTCGGCCTGCTCCGTGAAAACGACACCCTCGCTGCGAAGCTCCTCGCACAGCACGGCGTGACCGCGGAACTCGTCCGCCGCGACATTAGGGACCTCCATCCGGCAGGGCCCGTGCGCATGATTCAACCTGACCGGACCACCAGCCTCGGCGAGTTCCAGGTCATTCTTAACGTCGCCAGCCTTGCAGCTTCGGAGGAGTTCTATCGCAAGCTCGGCTTCCTTCCCATAAGCGGAGTTCACGACCTCAACTCTCTCGTCCTCGCCAACGGCCGCTGCGTCATCGCTCTCTACCAGAACCAGTACTCCGAGAACCTGCTCAGCTTCGAAAGCGACGATCTCGACTCGATCGCCGCCCGTCTGCAAGCCGCGGGCCTCGGCGTCGAAAAGCGTCTCTCAACCGCCTCCGACGGCGGCGTGTTCGCCCTTCTGCGCGATCCCGACGGCATCGCCATCCATCTCGTATCCCGCAAAACGCTGCACTAAAGGGAACGATATTGCACCCTTCAGGGTGCTCACCCAACACCGTACCGGCTCCAAACCCCTAAACCCAGCAGTTGCTCCAGATCAGCGACTCGCCAGCGTACACGCACAAATCAACCCCTTTCGCACCGAAACAGTCCGAGTTATCATCTAAAGAGAAGAAACGAGGCCGAACATACCGGCCTGATCGAGGACTATCCATGGCATACAGTGACAAGGTGGTTGACCACTACGAGAACCCCCGCAACGTTGGCACGCTCGACAAGAACTCTGCCGAGGTGGGCACCGGCCTGGTTGGCGCGCCCGAGTGCGGTGACGTCATGCGCCTCCAGATCAAGGTGAATCCCGAGACTCAGGTCATCGAAGACGCCAAGTTCAAGACCTTCGGCTGCGGCTCGGCCATCGCCTCCAGCTCGCTCGCCACCGAGTGGGTCAAGGGCAAGACCGTGGACGACGCCCTCAAGATCTCCAACACCGACATTGTCAAGGAGCTCTCGCTTCCCCCGGTGAAGATTCACTGCTCGGTGCTGGCTGAAGATGCCATCCGCGCGGCGATCGGCGACTGGAAGAAGAAGAACCACGTCGGCGATGCTGCCCCGGCGACCGCCGCCGCAGCGAACTAAGTTGCGCAACTCCAAAGGCCGGCGAGTCTCAGGGCTTCGCCGGCTTTTGCATGTTTGAAGATTCCTATGTCCACTGTCTCCATCTCGACTAGCACATCGCGCTCCATGAGCGCCGACGCGCCTGAGCTCAACAAAGATCCCTTCGCGGGCATGACCCTGCTCACGGCCGAGGGCCAGCAGCCGCGCGCTAAGAATGCAGTCGAGATCACCAAGAACGCCCTCAAGCGCATCCGCATCGCCATGGCCAAGGAGGGCATCGCGCCCGACGCCGGCGGCCTGCGCCTCGGCCTCCAGGGCGGCGGCTGCTCCGGCCTCAGCTACAACATCCGCTTCGACACGCAGCCTCGCGAGCGCGACCGCGTCTTCGTCTTCGGCGCCGGCGTTGAAACCCCGAACGACCCCAGCGGCGCAAAGCCCATCCGCGTCTTCGTCGACCCGAAGTCCTTCCTCTATCTCGCAGGCATGGTCCTCGATTACGAAGAGACCCTCATGCGCCAGGGCTTCAACTTCATCAATCCGAACTCGACGAAGTCCTGCGGCTGCGGCAGCAGCTTCTCCGCCTAACCAGCCGTCGTCGGATCGATCACCGCCCTTACTTCCTGAATCGAATTCGCAGGAAAGCCGCCCATCTCAGCGTGTCTGCGAATCGTCGCCTCATCGGGCGAGATGTAGATGCAGTAAATCTTGTTCTCCGTGACGAACGACTGCACCCACTGAATCTGCGGCCCCAGCGTGCGCAGCACACTGCACGACTTCTGCGAAACTCCCTGTAACTGCTCCGGCGTCAACTTGCCTGCACCGGGCAGTTCGCGCTCGATCACAAACTTTGGCATAAATCTCTCCTGATCTGATCTGAGGCCCAGCGAAGTACCCTAGAGAGGGTATGAGTCACGACGAACAAAACAACTACTTCACGCAGTTCGGCCTTCCTCGCCACCTAAACATCGACACCGCGGCGCTGGAGAAGTCCTTCTACGCGCAATCACGAAAGCTGCACCCCGATCGCTTCGCTTCGTGCCCCCCTGGAGAACAAGAGGCAGCGCTCGCGGCGAGTTCGCGACTGAACGACGCCTATCGTACCCTGCGCGACCCCATCGCGAGAACCGAATATCTGCTCCAGCTCGAAGGCATTCAACTCGAAGAGCAGTCTCGTGCCGCGACCGATGCCGCTCGCGCAGCCGGCACGGAGAAGAAGCAGGTCGCTCCGCCTGATCTCCTCGAAGAGGCCTTCGAACTCAACATGCAGCTCGAAGAGATGCGCATGGCAAAGCAGACGGGCGACGATGATCCCCAAACTCGCGCCGATCTCGAAGCCGCCCGGACGAAGTTCACCGCCATGCTCAATGACGCGCAGCAGCAGCTTGAGGCTCTATGGTCGAAGTGGGATACCGGGGAAGACGCCAACGACTCCGCCGCGCGCGAGGCCGCCAAACAAGCAATGGTCGCGCTGCTCAATCGCCGCAGTTATATCCGCAACCTCGTCCGCGACGTGAACGCCGCGCTGGAGTAGCTGTTGCTGCGGAAGATTCCTTCTGCAAACTCACAGAGTTCCGCACCACCGAATCGGCTAGCCATAACTAATGCGCCGCCTCATCATCTCTATAATCTTCACCCTCCTGCTCTCGCCTACAGCCCGCGCCGACGAGCACCCGGACTGGACCACCCAAATCACGCCCTTCCGTATCGCCGACAACCTCTACTACGTTGGCAGCCGCGACCTCGCCTCCTATCTCATCACCACTCCCCGCGGCGACATCCTCATCAACTCCAACCTGACAACATCGCCTCCGCAGATCCGCCGCAGCGTCGAGCAGCTCGGCTTCCACTGGAGCGACATCAAGATCCTGCTCATCAGCCACGCCCATTCCGACCACGACGCGGGCAGCGCCGAGATCCTCCGCGAGACGCACGCGAAGTACATGGTCATGGACGGCGACGTTCCCGTCGTCGAGAGTGGGGGCGCCAAAGACTTCGCCTACGGGCCGAAACCGCAGTACCCGCCCGCTCATGTCGATCGCATCCTGCACGACGGCGACACCGTTACACTCGGCAACGTCACGCTAACAGCTCACAAAACTGCCGGCCACACGCGCGGATGCACCACCTGGACCATGCGCGCACATCTCCCCGGCGAACCCGCAACGAAGCTCCGCAACGTCGTCATCGTCGGAAGCTGGAACGTGAATCCCGGCTATCGCCTCGTCGCCGCGCACGGCAAGCCCGCATCCTACCCGGGCATCGCGCAGGACTACGTTCGCACCTTCGCAGTCCTCACCGCGCTTCCCTGCGACATCTTCCTCGGCGCCCACGGCGAATACTTCAACATGCTCGCGAAGCTCGCGCGCATGCCGCAGCAGGGCGACTACGTCTGGATCGACCCTGAAGGCTACAAGCGCGCAGTCGCCGAAAGACAGCAGGCCTTCGAGACGGAACTGCGCAAACAGGAAGCCTCAGACCACACCCACTGAGTCCAGGGCTTAAGCCCGAACCTACCTGCTCACCCGCTCACTTGCTTTTCCAGACGCTCGAGATGATGCAGATCGTGACCGGCCATCGTCTCGAGGATTGTCCACACAGCCATCGTTCCGCGCTCCGGATGTGTCACCTGTATCTGCTTCTGCTGATCCGTCAAGGAGCGAACGAATGCCAGGTTCCACGCGCGCATTGCACGATATGCCGCCATCGCAGACGCAAAGTCATAGCCGCCATAGTTGCGCGCCCAGTCATCCTGATCGAACGGCTGAATCATCTGCACACCGGCAGCGCCTTGCCGCAGCCGAAAGCCGAACGCCATCTCACAATCAGCAAGATGCGCCATGATCTCGCGAACACTCCACTTGCCAGGCGCAGGCCGCCTCTCAATCTGCTCCCCACTCAATCTTCCGAGCAGCGCTTCCAGCCTCTCTGGCGTGGCCGCGATCACTTCAACCGCATCGCGCTGCCCGAGCGCTCCCGCGTACGGATTCAGGCTCGTGCTGCTCCGTCCGTCTCCCTGCATGCTCATGCGGTGCTCCTCTCCTCACAGGCGAAGAGAATCGTACTACGCCGGTTGGCAGGCAAGGCATCTGACAGATGGCGTAGGATTCCCGATACGTATTTCATTTCCTCCAGGGAGAACAAAGCATGGGAATCCTTGACTCACTCGAATCGATGGCCGCGGGACAGATGGCGCAGAGCGGAGACACCAACACAAAGGTTGCCGGTGGATTGATGCAGGCGCTGGAGCAGCACCCGGGCGGGTTAGGCGCAGTTCTGCAGAACTTTCAAAATAACGGCCTCGGCGGCCATGTCACCGCCATGCAGAACGGCCAGACCCCGCAGATGACTCCCGACCACGTGCAGACCGGACTGCAGAACACGGGATTGCTCGAGAGCGTGGCACAGCGCGCCGGCGTCTCACCCGAGGTCGCCAAGGTCGCGCTCGCCACCGTGTTGCCGATGGTCATGGCGCACTTTGCGCAGAACGGATCTGCGCCGAGCACCAGCGTGCTGGGCGGCATGTTGTCGCGGCTGTAAGGCCACGCCTTAGTAGCCCGCGGCTTTGCCGAAGTGGTGCCGGTGATCCTGCCCGCCGGTAAGTTCGCCCGTTTCGGGATCGACCGCGATGAGTTCGCTGTCGCCCCAGATGCCCGGGCTGTTGAAGTCCTTCGCTCCGGCACGCTCCGTGCTATAGCCATCGCGCGTCATCGCGTCCACCACATCCTGTGGAAACGCCTTCTCGAACTGCAGCGTGTCGGGCATCCACTGGTGATGAAATCGCGGCGCATCCGCCGCCGCCTGGATGTCGAGCCCGTTGTCCACGACGCTGATGAGGTCGTTCGCCACAGTGGTGATGATCGTTGACCCGCCGGGCGAGCCGAGCACCAGCCGCAGCTTGCCCGGATGAAGATGCCCCTGCTTGTCCCGCCGCGCAGGCCCGCTCACAATCGTCGGCGTCATGCAGGACAACGGCCGCTTGCCCGGCGCGATCGCATTCGCCGGCCCCTGGATCAGACCGAACCCATTCGGCACTCCCTGCTTCGACGCGAAGTCATCCATCTCGTCGTTGAGCAGGAACCCCAGCTTGTCCACCGTCATGCCATTGCCGAAGCCGAAGTTCAGCGTGTAGGTCATCGCCACCGCGTTGCCCTGCGCATCCACAACAGAAAAATGCGTGGTCTGGCTGGACTCCGGCGCAATCGGCGCAAGCTTCGGCGGCTCCGGCATGAACCCCGGCGGCCGTGTGAGTGTGGCGGAAGGCGAGGGCTTCACCGGATCAATCGTCCTGCGCCACGCCGCCGCGTAGGCCAGGCTGGCCATCTGCTTCAGCGGCATGTGCGGATTGAAGTCCGGGTCGCCGAGAAAATCAGCGCGATCCATGTACGCGCGGCGAAACGCCTCCGTGATGGTGTGAACCTGCGCCGGTGATCTGTCCGGACTCGCCGCGCCGTTCAGGTGCGTGAGGTTGTAGCCGGAAAGAATGTTCAGGATCTCGATCAGCACAATCCCGCCGGAGCTCGGCGGCGGGGACGTCAGCACCTCGAGCCCTCGATAGTGCCCCACCAGCGGCTTGCGCTCCTTCACCTGGTAATTCGCGAGATCCCTCGCAGTGATCAGGCCGCCATTCGCCTTCTCATATGCCGCAATCTGCCGGGCAATCGCGCCGTGATAAAAACTCGCCGGATTCGCCGCGATCTGCCGTAGCGTCGCGGCAAGCTCCGGCTGCACCAGGCGATCGCCACCCTTGTAAAAGTTGCCGTCGCGCTGAAAGATGCGCCGCGAGCTGGCGTACTGCGACAGATTGTGCGAGTGAAAGGAGCGCGCCTCCTCATCCGTCAGCACGAAGCCCGCGGAAGCCAGACGAATCGCCGGCGCCATCACATGCCGCAAGCCAAGCCGCCCATAGTGCTGCTCGGCGTAGATCAGGCCCGCAACCGTGCCGGGAACGCCCGAAGCCTTCGGCCCGTCGATCGACATCCGCGGAATCACGTTCCCCTGCGCGTCGAGATACATGTTGGCGCTCGCGGCGGCCGGAGCCTTTTCGCGGAAGTCCAGAAAGTGCGCCCTCGAAACCTGCGCTCCGCGACCGCTGTGGAGACCGTGCGCTCCCGGGCGGATGAGCATGAAGCCGCCTCCGCCGATGTTGCCCGCCGCCGGAAACGTGACCGCCAGCGCGAAGCCCACCGCCACAGCAGCGTCCACCGCATTTCCGCCGGCGTGCAAAATCTCGACACCGGCGTCCGTCGCGTCGTGCTGAATCGTGACCACCATCGCGTGCTGCGTGCGCACCGGCGGCGTCGGCGGAATCGGCGAGCCCGGTGCAGCTTCGGTTTGAGCGCTTTGCGCCAAAGTACTCGCACTGAACAGCGCAACTGTGGCGATCGAAAGAAGTCTGCGGTGAAAGGTCGTTTTCATGCGTTCGGAATGAGCCTAATGATAGCGGGAACATCCCGCGCGCCACAGACGTATGCAAACCAACGGCGGATTTGTGCGAGAGAGGCGGCAGGCGATGAAGACATTCGTGCGTGCAGTGGTATGGATTTCGATGGTGTTCCTGATGCTCGGCGCAGCCTGGGGACAGGCGGATGTGGCGGCAACTGCCCAGCCGGGTGCGATAGACGTTTCGGGACGCTGGCTTGGGTCGTTCGACATCGTGCGGCAGGACGGCACAGTGGACCCCGCCAACGCAGTCCTCGTGCTCAAGCAGAGCGGCCGAACGTTGACCGGCAGCGCCGGCCAGAGCGAGACCAGGCTGAGTCCGCTGAGCGAGGGCGAGGTCTCTAACCAGACGGTGCGCTTCACGGTCCTCATCCATCAGAACGTGCCGGTAACGTTCGCGCTGAAGATGGAAGGCGACCGCCTGCGCGGCGAGGCCATTGGAGTTCCAGGCCTCGAGCCCGGTTCAACGGTGGCCGTCAATGTGGCGCGCTGGCCGGAGGGCACGCCGGCGCCAGAGATCGTTCATGCGCAGGACGTTCTGTTCGCGACCGTCGCGGCCCTCGATACAAAGCTCTTCGCCGCCTACAACCACTGCGACCTCGAGACAATGAGCGCCATGGTCGAGGACGGGCTCGAGTTCTATCACGACCAGACGGGCCTGATGGTCGGCAAGCAGCCATTCATTGAGGCGATCAAGCAAAACATCTGCGGAAAGACGCAGCGTACCCTGGTCGCCGGATCGCTGCAGGTCTATCCGCTGAAAGGCTATGGTGCGGTGGAGATTGGCGTGCACCGGTTTCAGCACCCGTCAGACCCGAGCCTGGGCGTGGGCGAGGGGAAATTCGTGACCCTGTGGCACTACAAGGATGGCGCGTGGAAGATCTCGCGCGCGATCAGCTTCGATCACGAGAACGTCCAGAAGTAGGACTCCCAGTGCGGGGGATGTATTGATGTCAATACATCTGCAGTTCTATGCTACCCAAAGCAGCGGCTGGCGTATGGGATAGTTGCGGATGATCTCCGGATCCGTGGGATCGGGATTGAGCCGCCGCCAGAGCGCGATGTAATCGGAGTGATTGCAGGCCAACCCACAGAACAGCAGGCCCGGGCTGCGCACCGGCCATGCATCCCAGTGCTGGATGTCGTGCGCGTAGGGCCACTTCGATTTGTCATCAAGGTACGGATAGAGGAAGGCGGCGGCGCGGCAGAGTGCGGCTCGTGCCGTGGCGTCGTTGGAAGCGTTGCGGGCAGGCGCGGCCGCGGGAAGTCGCGACTCCATGGCCCGGTTAAAGCTGGCCGTCGGCGTTGCGGGTTCGCGCTCTGGAGACAGAATTCCCAGCGACCAGCCGAGCGTGGTTGTGCAGTCGAACTGGAAGATGGAGTAGCCGTAAGGCTTGGTGCGCGCCAGCTCACGCGGAAAGCCGCCGGCGCCGTTCTCCTGCTGGGGGAGCTGGACACTTTCCAACCGCGTGCGGACTTCGTCGCGGGTGAGAGTGTCGCCAGCGAGGCGGGCAAACTCGGCCGCCTGCAGGGCCCACGCGATCGCGTGATTGTTGGTGCTGTCGCGCTCCTTTATGCCCGGGGCCGAGGTCTTCATCCACTCCAGGTATTCCCGGAACCACTGCTGAACCCCCGCGAAATTGGAGCCGAGCGTGTCCTTGAGCAAGCCGGCGGCGCGGGCAGGCTCGACCAGATGCAACGTGTCGATGATGCCGTAGGAGCGGCCAGTCGGCCCGCCAGGATAGCCCTGCGCGTACTGCAGGTTCGGATTCATGCGCGTGGCCGGAGTGACGAACCAGGCGATCAGGTGCGCGGCAGCAGCCCGCGCGTAGGCTTCGCGACGGGTGAGGAGGAACCCGGCAGTCAACGCCGGCACGGCCTCGGAGAGCCGGATCACCGCCTGGCGATGGAGCTGAAAGTTCGCCGGATTGGATTTGCCGTCGATCTCCTTCCACGGACCCTTGGGGTTCGCCGGGTTTGGCCAGAAGTAGTCGGCCTGCGAGAAGAAGTCGTGCGGTCCGCCGGGAGAATGGGGCGCGGGGAAGTCGGTGATGGTTTGCGGCTTTGCCGTAACCCATTGATTTGCAAGGCGCAGGATCCGGTCGCGGTCCACGGCAGCGACCAGACTGTAGGCGCTGGCAGGGGGTGGCTCGATGGCCTGAAGCCGGCGGGTCGCGAGTGCGCCGACGGAAAGCAGGCAGAAGCGGCGGCGGTCAAGCCTGGATACCGAAGACACCAGACCACGATACAGGAGCACGTTCTGCGGGGAACAATATGAGTGAGTTTTTCGTAGATTTTATGCAACCAATACGCTATAGTTCCGTCTAAAGGGGTGTGAGGCAAGGCAAATGGGCCTCCCCACAAACCTTCTAAGTACATTGAATGCAAGGAGATGAAGACGATGGCGATCACACGATTTGTTCCGTTCCGCAGTGGGTTGAGCGACATGGCGGTCCTGCAGAACCGGCTCAACTCGATCTTCACCGACTTCGGCCGCAACTTCGAGGGCGAGAGCGAGACGCTGGGCGCGGGCAACTTCGTCCCGGCCGTGGATGTCTACGAGGACGCTCAGAAGGTCGCGCTGAAGCTCGAGGTTCCGGGTATCCGTTCGGAGGATCTGGACATCCGCGTCGAGGGACGCACCCTGACGGTGCGCGGCGAGCGCAAGTTCGAGTCCGAGGAGAAGGAAGAGAACTTCCACCGCATCGAGCGCCGCTACGGCAGCTTTGTCCGCAGCTTCACGCTTCCGGCGACGGTTGACACCGAATCGATTGACGCGCAGAGCGCCGATGGCGTGCTGACCATCACGCTGGCCAAGAAGCCCGAGGCCAAGCCGAAACAGATCACGGTGAAGGCTGGATCGAATGCTCAGCAGCCCAAGCAGGTTGAGGCGCAGAGCCAGAAGTAAGCAGATACCAGATGTGCGACGAGTGCCTTGGGGCGGGCTTCATTGCCCGCCCTGCCTGTTTCAGGCGCGTTTGTGCTCGCGTCGCATGACCAGGCCCAGCACGATGAGCAGCAGGAAAACCGGTAGCCAGAGCGTGTGGTTGCCAATGCGAACGGCGAGTAACGCTCCGGTGACCGCGCCGCACAGAAAGAGCAGAATCACGAGGCCGAGATCGCGGAACTGCAGAAGTCCTTTGCGGCGCGTCCCGCTGTTGAGCGCGTTGTGGAGGGCGTCCAGGCTTTCGCGCATCTCCCCGGTAATGAACGTGGAGCTGTACACGAAGTGGTCGACCGTACGAAAGCTGGCGACCTGAAACCCGGCGAGACCCGAGACAATCGCGATGAAGAGGAGGTCGGGGAAGTTCTCGGGCAGGAAGGAGACGGCGAGCAGGCAGGCGGCTTCTATCGAGAGCGCGAGCGTGACGAAGTGGCGGCGGATGTGGCTCTCCGCCACGTAAGCGATCCAGGCTCCAAGCCCAAAACATAGCAGTGGAAGAAGATGCATGAGGGCATCGTGAGTAGCGTGATGCAGGAGCGCGACGGCGCAGAGGACGGCATTGCCGGTCATGGCGCCGGCGAAGACGCGGCCGTGGTCGAGGTAGAGGAAGGCATCGAGCATACCGCCGACCAAGGCGAGGAGCAGCGCGCAGGCGAGCGAATCCACGGCGCGGCGTTCCGGAGGAAGCGATTTGAGCGGGGCGGCGGGGGACGGCATCGAAATTCAACAGTGAGCTGCTTGGTGTTTTTACCAGCCAGCGTCTCTCCGTGTTCGTTCGATGCGTCGGCCGCACGACTGAATATGTGAGTGAGAGCAACTCACTTGATGCTGCGGGAATGGTGCAAACGCACGCAGTGACTTCTCGGATTTGATCGGTTTGGAGTGGTTTTGGGTGGGTTTCAAGCGATTTTGGCGCGTTTTGAAATTTGAGCGTAAGTGACTAAGATTTTGCGTCCGGCAACCGGATTGGATCATCGAAATCAGAGTAAGTTTGTGAGTTGAGAGGGTGAAGACATGGCAATCAAGTGGGACAAGCTGACCGTGAAATCGCAGGAGGCGATTCAGGGAGCGGTACAGCACGCGGCGGAGAACGGCAACCCGGAGGTGCTGCCGCTGCATTTGATGGCGGCCCTGCTGGAGGACCGCGAAGGCGTTGTGCTGCCCGTGCTGGAGAAGATCGGGGTGCCGGTGCAGCAGTTGCTGGCAACCGTGAACGCCGCCATTGCGAAGCTGCCCAAGGTGCAGGGCGCGAGCCAGCAGCCGGGGCTGGGTGCGGCCCTGACGAAGGTTCTGGATCAGGCATTCAAGGAAGCCGAGAACTTCAAGGATGACTACGTGTCCACCGAGCATCTGCTGCTCGCGTTGAGCGCGCAAAAGGGAGAACCGGTGCAGGCCGCACTGGCGGCGCAAGGGGCGACGCACGACGCGATCCTGAAGGCGCTGCAGGCGGTCCGCGGCACGCAGCGCGTGACCGACCAGAATCCCGAGGGCAAGTTTCAGGCGCTGGAGAAGTACGCGAAGGACCTCACCGAGCTCGCCCGCAAGGGCAAGCTCGATCCCGTGATCGGCCGCGACGAGGAGATCCGCCGCGTCGTCCAGGTGCTGAGCCGCCGCACGAAGAACAACCCGGTGCTGATCGGCGAGCCGGGCGTGGGCAAGACGGCGATCGTCGAAGGACTGGCGCGGCGCATTGTGCAGGGTGATGTGCCAGAGATTCTGCGTGACAAGCGCGTGATTTCGCTGGACCTGGGCTCGATGCTCGCCGGCGCGAAGTTCCGCGGCGAGTTTGAGGACCGCCTCAAGGCCGTGCTGAAAGAGATTGAGGAATCCAACGGGCAGATCGTTCTGTTCATCGACGAGCTCCACACGCTGGTGGGAGCGGGCGCCGCAGAGGGCGCGATTGACGCGAGCAACATGCTGAAGCCGGCGCTGGCCCGCGGCGAGCTGCGGGCTATCGGCGCAACTACTCTCAATGAGTACAGAAAGTACATCGAAAAGGATGCTGCACTGGAGCGCCGCTTTCAGATCGTGTTCGTCGGGGAGCCGAACGTCGAGGACACGATCGCGATTCTGCGCGGTCTGCGCGAGCGCTACGAGATGCACCATAAGGTGCGGATCAAGGACTCGGCACTGGTGGCGGCGGCGGAGTTATCGCACCGGTACATTTCAGATCGGTTTCTTCCGGACAAGGCGATTGATCTTGTCGACGAAGCCGCGGCGGCGCTGGCGATCCAGATTGGCAGCGTGCCCGTCGAGATCGATGACCTGGAGCGCAGAGCGATTTCCCTCGAGATCGAGAAGAATGCGCTGAAGCGCGAGGACGATCCAAACTCACGCGAGCGCCTGAACGACGTCGAACGCGAGCTTGCAGAGGTTCGCGAGCTTGCGGCTGGGTTGCGCGCGCGCTGGCAGAAGGAACGCGGCGCGATCGGCAATATCGCAGCGCTCAAGGAAAAGCTGGAGCAGCTTCGTTTCGAGGCTGACCAGGCGACGCGCAAAGGGGATCTGCAGCGCGCGGCGGAGTTGCAGTATGGCGAGATTCCAAAGGCGGAGCGCGAGCTGAGAGAGCTCACGGCTGAACAGGATGGACTGTCTGCGGCCGAGCGCGGCATGGAAGACAAAGGCCACCGCCTGCTTAAGGAGGAGGTCGACGAAGAAGACGTTGCCAAGATCGTCTCCAAGTGGACTGGCATCCCCGTGTCGAAGATGCTTGAAGGTGAGGTTCAGAAGCTGACCCAGATGGAGGACCGTCTGCGCGAGCGCGTGGTTGGCCAGGACGAAGCGCTGCAGGTAGTTGCGAACGCCATTCGCCGCTCCCGCGCTGGGCTCAGCGATCCGAAGCGGCCGATTGGAAGCTTCATCTTCCTCGGCCCCACCGGCGTCGGGAAGACCGAAACGGCACGCGCGCTCGCCGAGTTCCTCTTCGACGACGAACAAGCGATGGTCCGCATTGACATGTCCGAGTACATGGAGAAGCATGCTGTCGCCCGGTTAATCGGCGCGCCTCCGGGCTACGTTGGCTTCGACGAAGGCGGTCAACTCACCGAAGCGATCCGCCGCAGACCGTATGCGGTTGTGCTGTTCGACGAGATCGAGAAGGCGCACCCGGATGTGTTCAACGTTCTGCTGCAGGTGCTCGATGACGGCCGCCTGACGGACTCGAAGGGACGCACCGTGGACTTCAAGAATACGGTGCTCATCATGACCTCCAACATCGGCGCGAGCGCGCTGACCACGGCGTGGGCCAAGGGGGAAGAGGGCTTTGAAGACGCGAAGACGCGCGTGATGGATGAGCTGCGCAAGCACTTCCGTCCGGAGTTCCTGAACCGCGTGGACGATATCGTGGTCTTCCATCCGCTGAACGAGTCGCAGCTGGAGCACATTGTCGACCTGCGCCTCGACGACCTTCGCAAGCTGCTCGCAGACCGGCGCATCACGCTGGAGCTGACCGAGGAAGCGCGGAAGGCAATCTTCAAGGCTGGCTACGATCCGGTCTACGGAGCGCGGCCGCTGAAGCGCGCGATTCAGCGCCTCGTACAGGACCCGCTCGCGATGCAGATCCTCGAAGGCAAGGTTCTGCATGGCGATCACGTGGTGATCGAGGCAGACAAGCATGGCAAGCTGCAGTTCCGAACACACGAGGCATTGCATGCAGCCGACGCGCTTCGCGCCAGCCCGACGGAAGCCGTTCGAGGATGAGCAAAGGCCGGGGCGTAGGCTCCGGCTCTCTTTTTTCGGCTAGAACCGAACCGCCACAGCGTCGCCGTCGAGTGCCGGACCAAGCGGGTTCACGTGTGCACTATCTGCGGCCAGCGCCTGATCGGTCCAGTCCCAGCCGCTGTGATACAGGAGGATTACGTGCTCGCCTGGCGTTTCTTTGAGACGCGCGTACGGAACGATGGTGAAGCCTGTGAAGTCCTGCATGTGCTCGGCAGTGAGTGACGCCGTGTCGTGGAGGTCGTAACGCAGCTCGTCTGGCTGCGAGTAAAGGAGCGTGAGGCGCGACCGGATCTCGGGATCGGGTTCGTAGTAGCTTGCCACTTCGAAGTGGCCCATGTCCTGAATGTAGATATGCGAATCCGGCAAGGCTAAGATCTGTGCCTTGAGAGCGGATGGAACTCCGAGTAGAGCAAGCTTTTCGCTGGACTTTGTGCGCTCACCACGGACGCGCACGGACCCGGCGAGCAGGATGGCGATTATGAGGACCGAGACAACGATCGGCATTGGCAGGCGGCGCACCGATGGCTCAACCGCGATCGCAAAAAAGATGGCGATGGCGATGATCGCGCTAAGAACGTAGCGGACTTCGATGGAGTGCGTGACGAACACTGCGAGCGCCACACCGAACAGCGGAAGCGCGGCCAGGGCAAGCAGGAAGACGAGTTCCGGACGAGGCAGCGCAAGCGTGCGCAGCCTGCGAACAGCCAGGACGATGATCGCTGCGGCAAAGGCGACGAGCAGCACGTCTTCGAGCCGCTGAATCCTGATCGGCTGCGTCGTGTAGTTGACAAACAGCGAACGATACGCCTGTGAAATGGCGCGCCAGTTGATCGCGCCGGCGTTGTAGTAGTGTTTGCGGAACTCTCCCGCCGCCTTCTGGAACGGCAGTGCGAAGACAATCCCGGCGATGCCGATCACGATGGCCGCAACGACCGGAATATCGAGGCGCCGGCGCTGCAGTGTACGGGTGAGTTCCGCAAGGCACAGCGGAATCAGGATAAGGATGCCGAAGTAGTGTGTGTTCAGCGTGAGAGCGATAACGGCGGCGAGAAGAATGAGAGCTCCCGCGCGCTTTTCGCCGCGGCGAGCGGCGCTCTGCCACGCGAGAAACGCGAGCGCATAGAAGCCGAGAAGAAGACCGTACGGCCGTGCTTCAGGGGCATAGAACAGGCTCGCCGTGAGCGCAGGAAAGGCCATCGCAATCAGCGCCGCGCGCGGACTGGCAATGCGCCGCGTTGCGAAAAAAATGCAGGCTTGCATCAGGAGAAAGCCGGCGATGGATGGTAGTCGAAGCGCCAAAGCGCTCGGGCCGAACAGCTTCGCGCAGGCGTGCCCAAGCAGATGAAAGACGAGCGGGTCGAGCGAGATCGGGTAATGCCGCTGAATGTGGATCAGCTCGCGAACGGAGGAGACGCTGTCGGTTTGGAGGACGAAGATTTCGTCCTGAGAGAGCAGCTTGACGTGGGACCACGCGAGCGCGACGGCGGCGGTGAGCAGCAGGATGAGCAGCGCGGCGAGATGAGAGCTATCGCGGAGTGCGGCTGGATTCTCGGTTCTGTTCTGCGTCATGCGTCGAAGAAGCCAACGCCGGTGAGCGGCGCGAGGCGGGCGCCGGGCGCTACGGGCGCGGTGTTGTTCTGCGGAAGCGTGGGTGTAAAGAAGTTTTCGAGCCGCGGAAGCCGGATGAACAGCAAAATTCCCAACACGAGCACCGTTGCGGCGAACGACGCCATGAGCAGTGGTTCGCGGTAAAGTTTCTCCGGGTTCTGCGCCGCGCTCTCGGACTTGAAAGCAATATGGAGATAGATCGCCATCGTCAGCGCGACGAGTGGGAAGCCAAGGATCAACTCCATGCGATAGCGGATGATGAACGCGCCGAGGAAGAGCATCGCAGTTGACGCGTAGAAGACGACCGAGACGAGCAGTGACTCCGGCGTGTATCGGCGGAAGGAGGCGCGGTATGCGCCGGCGACGGAGTGATCTCCCGACTTGTGCAACTCGTTCAGCTCCGAGAAGCGCTTCAACGCCATGAAGTAGCAGCCGATCATCCAGTAAGCGATCAGCAGCGAAACCGGCGGCACGATGAAGCTGGTGACCGCGTACCACCCCAAAAGCATGCGCAGCGGATTGTTGACCGACTCGGTGAGGACGTCGAGGTAGGGGACATCCTTGGTGCGCACTGGCGGGAAGTTGTAGAGGCAGCCCATGATCCAGAGCACAAGCGCGGTCAGCGCAAACATGCGGGAAATGCGCAGGCCGATCGCGACACCGGCGATCATCATGAGCAGCCATTGCGCATAAGCCGCGCCCGTGTGCACCAGCCCGCGGGCGGCCGGGCGATTGCGCTTTATCGGGTGCAGCCGGTCGAACGGCGCGTCCAGAACTTCGTTGATCACATAGTTGCTGCACGCGACCAGGGTGATCGAAACAAACGCCAGCACCAGCTGCGGCAGCAGATGCCACGTGCGCAAGCTCGGAGCGACGCTGAGCGGAACGATAACGCCCGGCAGCACGAAGAGATTTTTGATCGAGTGGTCCAGCCGCACGATTGCCAGATGGGCGCGAACCCGCTCGGCGAAGGAGACCGGAGTGCGCTCGGTAGCTGGGATCAATGAAGCGTCGTCTCCTGGATGATTGCGCCCCTTCAGTATAGCGAAGCGCGCTTTTTGGCCCGAAATCGCGGCTCTCTACGCGGTCACGAGATCCATTTGAGCAATCGGATAATTCCCATCGAAGCGGGCTTCCGATGTGTGGAGACATTCGTGCGGGCCGCGATCTCGGCGCGGTTTCGAGCGTAGTACTCGTACGACCGAAGCAGCATCTCTTCGTTGGTCAGCGTGGGTTTCCAGCCGAGCCGCTGCTTGATGCGGTCTGTGTCGAAGACAAAACTCTCGGCGATCATCTTGTAGTGATACGGGCCGAGCGGCGACACATGTAGCTTGTGCGCCAGCATCATCGCGGCGATCGTCGGAGCCTTCGGCAGTGACCGCACCCTCGACTTGCTGCCCGCCGCGCGGATGACGCTCTCGTACACATCGCGCATCGACCGCACATTATCCGAGCCGATATGGAAGAGATCGGACCTTGCATAACCCGCAGCCTGAATGCACGCGGTCGCGAGATCCTCCGCATAGATGAACTGATAGTGATTGTCGCCTTTGCCGACCACCCAGACGGTCTTGTTATCGTCGATGAACTCATACAAAATCGCGAGCAGGCCAAGCCGGCCCGCGTCCATGATGGTCGGGCAGCGAATCATGACCACGTCGAGATCCGCTGTGAACTCCTGCAGAAGCTTCTCGGCCGCGAGCTTCGACTTTCCATATAACTCGATCGGCGCGGGAACATCGCGCTCCTCATGCACCGGATGTCCGAGGTTCGACGCCCACAAACAATTCGTAGAAACAAAAACAAACGGCCGAACTCCTGCAGAACGAGCCGTCTCTGCGAGCAGGCGAGTGGCATCCACGTTCGAGGTCCAGAGCAGGTGCTCATCCATCTTCATGCCATGAGCAAGCTGCGCTGCGACATGATAGACAGCATCGAACCGATGCTCCGCGAACGTGCGATCGAGGAGCTCTTTATCGCGCAGATCGCCCCGAATACTCGTCAAACCGGGAAGAGCATCTTCATCCGGTTCGAGATCGATGTTGACGACAGTATGGCCCTCGCGCAGCAGACGCCGCTTCAGCACGCCGCCGAAAAATCCGGAACCACCCGTGACCAGAACATGTGACATCGATACCTTTATTTTCGACGATGAGCCAGCAAAAGTCATTCGTGGCGAGTGCGTGGCGGGCGTCTTATCGGGTGAAATGGGGACAGGTATACTCGACAGGCCGAGACATCTCCCAACCTCAGGATGTTGATGAAAAAGGCTGTAATCATTGGCGCCGGCCCCGCAGGGCTCACTGCCGCGCTGGAACTGCTTCGCAAGACCGACATTCAACCGGTCGTTCTGGAAGCATCGGACGAGATTGGCGGCATCTCGCGCACCATCCGCTACAAGGGAAACCGGATGGATATCGGCGGACACCGCTTCTTCTCAAAGAGCGACCGCGTGATGCAGTGGTGGATTGAGCTGATGCCTCCTGTGGCAGATGGGGGCGAGGCGGGAACCGTTGAGATCGCCTACCAGGGCAAGCGTCATCCGGTGCACGTACCCGCAGAGCTTCCCGAAGAACCACCCCTGCGTGGAATGGGCCCGCTGACCGTTACCGACGAAAACGCGCTGGGTGTTGCTGACGAGCAGATCGAGTTGCCGCACGAAAAGACGCTGGAAGCGCCCGACCCCGAGGACAGCGACCACGTGATGCTGATCCGGCCGCGCAAGAGCCGCATCTACTATCTGCGCAAGTTCTTCGACTATCCCATCAAACTGACCGGCAACACGATCAGGAATCTCGGCCCCGCACGCATGACGCGCATCGGGATCAGCTACGTGGCCTCGCGCCTGCACCCCATCAAGGAAGAGAAGAGCCTCGAAGACTTTCTCATTAACCGCTTCGGGCGCGAGCTATACCTGACGTTCTTCAAGAGCTACACGGAAAAAGTCTGGGGCACACCGTGTGACAAGATCTCCGCGGAGTGGGGCGCACAGCGCATCAAGGGTCTGAACCTCACGACCGCGCTGAAGCACTTCGTGCGCAAGGCGTTCACGGTGCGTCCGAGCGGCGGAGACAAGGACGTCGCCCAGAAGGGCACCGACACATCGCTGATCGAACGCTTCCTCTATCCGAAGTTCGGGCCCGGTCAGCTGTGGGAGCACGTCGCGGACAAGATCGCCACCGCCGGCGGCGAGATTCACATGCAGCGCAAGGTCGATCGGCTCATCGTCGAGAACCAGCGCGTCATCGCCGTAGAAACTCTGGACGCGCAAGGCAAACGCGAACGCTTCGAAGGCGATACTTTCTTCTCCACCATGCCGATCAAAGAACTCGTTCGCGCGCTCGCCGACGGCGGTGCTCAGGTTCCTGCGAACGTCCGCGAGGTAAGCGAGGGGCTGGAGTACCGCGACTTCATCACCGTCGGCGTGCTCGCAAACAAGCTCGACGTGAAAGAGCCGGACGGTAGTCTCATCAAGGACACCTGGATCTATATCCAGGAGCCTGACGTTATGCTCGGCCGGCTGCAGATCTTCAACAACTGGAGTCCGTACATGGTTGCCGATCCCTCGAAGGTCTGGATCGGCCTCGAATATTTTTGCTACGACACCGACCCGCTATGGTCGAAGCCCGATGAAGAGCTGAAGCAGTTTGCCGCGGGCGAGCTCGAGAAGATCGGCATCCTCAAGACACGCGAGGTGCTCGACGCGCACGTCGCCCGGGTGCCCAAGACCTACCCCGCGTACTTCGGGACCTATAACCGTTTCGATGAATTGCGCTCCTGGCTCGACCAGATTGACAATCTGTTCCTGGTCGGCCGCAATGGCATGCACAAGTACAACAACCAGGACCACTCCATGCTGACCGCGATGACGGTCGTCGATGGTCTGGCCAAGGGTCACGTGGACAAAGCCGCCGTCTGGTCGATCAACACGGAGCAGGACTACCACGAAGAAAAAACAGAGAGAAAGGCTGAGAAAGAAACGTGAAGAAGCTGATCGCGCTGGTGATTATTTTGTTGGTCGTCTTCGTCGTCGTTGAGAGAAAACGGGTCTACGTGCGCGATCCGCTCGCGAGCGTCACGCGTGACGGCGCCAAAGTTGACGGCGAGCAGGTGTTCATCAACTTCTACAACGATGTCCTGCTGGAGAACGACAACCCGCCGATGCACCTCTTCCTCGCAGAGCAGGGACAACCGATCGGGATTCCCACCAAACTCCGCTGCATCCACTGGGTCGCCTGCCTCACCGACGCCGACATCGCAACCACGTACCGCACCGCCAGCAGCATCAATTCCATGACCAGCAAAGCCGTTGTGTTTCACGACGAGAGCGGCCGCCGCTGGACGATCAAGCTGCGCTAGGTTCCTAATCCGGCAGCGCATGCAGCAGTTGCTGGATGCTTCTCTGCAACGTGGGGTGCTGCCAGTTGGAGGCAATCTCCGCCAGCGGTGCGAGCACGAACCGCCGTTCGTGCAGCGATGGGTGTGGGAGCCTAAGCGCCGGATGATCCATCACCACGCTCCCGTACAGCAGCAGATCCAGATCGATAACCCGCGGCCCTTTCGGCATGGACGCCGCACGATCGCGCCCCATCGAATGCTCGATCGCCAGCAGGCCGCGCATCAAGTCAATCGGCAGCACCTCGGTCTCCAGCAGCGCCGCCGCGTTCACAAATCGCGGCTGGTCGGTGTAGCCGACGGGCTCCGTCTCATGGAAGCGTGACACCGCCGTCACCTCGCCAAGGTCCCGCAGCCGGCGCAGAGCTTCCACCAGGTTGCCGGTTGGGCGACCGAATTGCGAGTTCAGGTTGGAGCCGAGAGCGATCGCAGCCAGCATGGGAGATGAGTGTCTCCCTAAGCGGCAGACGTCTGCAATACACGATGCGTCAGCTCAGCTTCCTGAGCAAGCTGCGCACGGTTCGCCATCTCCCACGCCGAGCGATCGCGCAGCAGCCGCTGCACGAGCGCCGTATGCATCGCATGCCCCGCGCGTTCCGCCACCACCCGGCCCCAGATCCGCCGGCCGGCCAGCGCAAGATCCCCAATAAGGTCCAGCACCTTGTGGCGAACAAACTCATCCTCAAAACGCAGTGGCCCGTTCTCCACGCCCTGCCGCGTGAGAATAATTGCCGACTCCGCCGACGCTCCGCGAATCAATCCCATGTCCCGCAGCATCGCCTCATCCTCGCGGAAGCCGAATGTGCGTGCCGGCGCAATCAGGGTCTCGTAATCGCCGGAGTCAAGGTCAACCCGCAGGCTCTCGCGCCCGATCGGCGACGGAAAATCGATGGTGTAATCGATCTGATAGCCGTCACCCGGATAAACGCCAATGAACTTCGACCCCTCAATCACCTCCACCGGCTTGAGTATCCGAATGTACTCGCGCTTCCGCCGCTGCCGCTTGCGCCCCACCAAGAGGATCGCATCCACGTAAGGCCTCGCGGACCCATCGAGAATTGGCACTTCCAGGTTGTCAATCTCGATAATCGCGTTATCCACGCCGAGCCCGATCAGCGCCGACAGCAGGTGCTCGGTCGTCGAGATCAGCACACCCTGCCGCATCAGCGACGTCGCGTAGGAGACTTTTGCGACGTTCCGTCCCGTGGCCGCAATCTCAAAGTTGTCGAGGTCAGAGCGCCGGAAGACCACCCCCGAACCCGCCGGAGCCGGAATCAGCCGGAGCGAAACCTCTGCGCCGGAGTGAAGGCCGATCCCCCTGAACTCGAGCGGGGACTCGATGGTGTGCTCGAATTGGAGTTCTGGAATCAGAAACGCGTTCTCACTGGCCTGAGTGCTCAGAGTACACCTGCAGGTAGCCTGACAAGTGTGTCTAATTTGCCACAGTTGAGGTTTCAGGTTCCCGGATACAGATTGCCAGGTTCCAAGCTCTACCAGCCGTACCCCTCCACGTCTCCGAGCAACGCCAGCTTACGATCCGGGGGTAAAAAGCTGGCTTCAACGGAGTTAGCCGCCAGCTCCCGTAACGCGTCCAGCGGGAACTCGAACCGCTCGTGCGCCAGGATGTACTCCTCCAGCAGGTTCGACCCGAAGAACGGCGGGTCGTCCGAGTTGAGCGTAACCATAAGCCCATCTTCGAAATACCGGCGAACCGGATGGCTTTCGACGGAGGTGCAGCAGCCCGTCCGGACGTTGGAGGTGATGTTCAACTCGAGCGGGACCTGCCGCTCGGCCAGCACCTCGATGAGGTCAGGGTCCTCCTGGGCCGAGAGCGCATGGCCGATCCGCTCCGCCCCGATATTCAGCGCCGCCCAAACGCTTTGCGGGCCCACGGATTCCCCGGCATGGCAGGTCAGGTGCAGGCCGGCGCTCTTGGCGTCGGCGTAAATCTCCCGGAAGTCGCGGGCAGGTCCCCGCTGCTCATCCCCGCCGATGCCGATGCCGGTCACGCTCGGATACTGCGCACGCAGGTCCGCCGCCTTGCGAAACACCCTCGCACACTCTTCCACGCCAAAGTGCCTTACCGCATCGATAATCCAGAGCAACGACACACCGAAATCGCGCTCCCCTCGCGCACGGCCACGCTCGATCGCCGCAATGACCTCGTCGACATCCAGCCGCCCGAACCGGTACAGAATGCCCAGCGAGATATACACCTCGGCGTGCCGAACCCCCTGCGCGGCCAGATCCCGCAACATCGCATACGTGATCGTTTCGTAGTCGGCAGGCGTGTGCAGACGCTCGGTAACTGCCTTGAAGCTCATCAGAAAGCTGGGGAAGTCCTGATACCTATAGACCTCGCTCGCCTGGGCCGGCGTCAACGGCGTGGCGTCATTCGTCCGTGACAGTTCGAGCAGCGTTGCCGGCGTAATCGAGCCTTCAAGATGAAGGTGCAGCTCGGCCTTTGGGAGCCCGCGCAACCATGATTTCGGGTCAGGTTGCGGGACGTGCTGGGTGCGGGCCATCTGATTAGTGTACGGGCAGCGGGCACGCGACAGCTGCGGCATTACCCTCTACCGTCTACGTCTGCGCTTACCGCCAGCCGCTGCTGCGGCGGTTCCCACTGCCGCTGCTGCTGCCGAAGATCTGCAACAGCGCGATAAAGATATTCAGCGCGTCGAGGTAGATGCTGAGCGCCATCTGCACTGGGCTCAGGCCCATCGAGCCATCGCGCAGCCGCATGAAGTCGATCAGCAGCAGCACGCTGAAGATCGCCAGCGTTGCCCACGCATACAGCCCCGGGCTAATGAAATGCACAAACATGCTCAGCACGCCGATGACAATCAGCCCGATCAGCGCCGCGAACACGTAGTTGTACACACGCCGGTAGTCGAACCGAACCACCTGGGCAATCGCGCCCATGCAGGCCATGCCGACGGCGGTCGTCATCGCCGCCTCAAACACAATTGCCGCTCCACCCGGAACATGCAGATACGCTTTGATCAGCGGCCCCACCTCCACGCCCATCAGCAGCGTGAACCCATAAAACAGCACCAGCGCCAGCCCCGGCGAGCGCCGCACGGCGAAGTTGATCGCAAAGATCAGCCCGAAGGTGACGATGAACAGTCCCATGTAGCCGATGCCGCCCATCAGGTCCGGCGAAATGTACGCCCCGACCGCGGTAAACAGAAACCCAGCCGTCGTGATCCAAAGCACCTTGCTCAGCAGGCTGGCCGTGGAGCGGCTATCGAGGATGCGTATGCCTTGTGTTGCGTCAATCGTTCTCATAGTCTTCCCTACTTCTTAGTGTAATAGACGCAGATTTTCGCCGTTGGTCGCAAAGTCAGGCGGGGAGGCGGCACTGCGCCATCGCTATCCGCGAACCCGATCGGACCGTGACGGCCGAGCCTTCCGCAAGCACCACACTCGAAACGGGTTGGTCAGTCAGGAAACCAAATGCAGGGCCATAGAGCTTCTCGAAATCGATGGCAATTTCATAGCTCTGCACGCGATAGACCTGCCAGCGCGGATGCTCTACCTGATAGGCCGAAGTAGTCCCATTGCTTCGTTTGGTATAGCCCCAATAGTGCTCGGTTATGAACTCCTCTTCGCTGCCTGGCGCAATCGCCTGCGGAGGCAGGTAGCCCGCAGCGGAGAGCGTATGCAATCGGCCGCCGAGCTTCGAGCCGTATTTTGCGGTCACGATGCCGTTCGCGGATCCAATCTCGTGAACTGTCGGGATGGCGAGATAAGGCTCTTCATAAAATCTCTTCGCAACCCATGCGATGGCGCGGCTTGGAACAAACTCGCGGACGAAAACAACGCCGCGCCGAAGGCTGCCGTCCTCGTTCCTGCGCCGAACATAAAAGCGCAGGTTGATCTCCTCGAACGTCGTATGCAGTGGAATGGGAACGCCTTTCACACGAACGTTATCGAAGAGAAACGCGACAAGCGACACGTAGCAGCGTGCCGCTCCGCCGGGTGTCGGCTGATAGAGGTCGAGCTCCACGCCACGCGGCAGGAACGGGTCAAGCAGCTCCGGCCCAACCTCATACTGCACCAGAATCAGCTTGCGCCACTCGGCAGTGAGAAAGACGGAGCTCATCGCTCACGCGCGCCCGGCAAAGTCCCGCGTCTCCGTCGAGACCCGTACCTTTTCTCCCTGTGTCAGAAAGAGCGGAACCTTGATCTCCAACCCGGTCTCCAGCCGCGCAATCTTCGTCGCGCCCGACGACGTATCGCCGCGAACCGCCGGCTCCGTATACTCGATCGCCAGATCGACGTGCGTCGGCAGGTCCAGCCCGATCGGATTCCCGTTGTACTTGTGAAGCTGCAGCAGCAGCCCATCGATCAGAAAATCCGCCGCATCGCCCACCTGCTGATCGCTCAGCGTCAGGGTTTCGAAGGTCTCCTGGTCGAGAAAGTGGAATCCGTCGCCGTCGCGGTACAGGAAGGTCGCGGGCACCATCACCAGATCGGGTTCCTTGAACTTGTCGCCCGCTTTGAAGGTCTTGTCGAAGACGGCATTCGTCAGCAGGTTGCGCATCTTCAGGCGAACCAGTGTCTGGCCGCCGCGCGCCGTCGGCGTCGAAACATCGGCATCCAGACAGGCGTAAGGAATGTTCTCGTGCTCGAAGAGCATCTTGCGCTTCACATTAATCGCTTCAATCAGGGCAGGCATCGAGCCTCATTATCGCCGATGCGCGACATCGCCGCTCCTGACTCGCCGACGCGCTAAATCGCTGACTCGCTCTTCTTCAGATGGCCAGCGCAGCCACCCACTTTGCCTGCTCCGCCGTATCCGGCACACGCAACCCGCGCGCACGAGAGATCCGATCGAACGCCTGTTCCGCCGTCAGTCCTTCAAGCCGCATCACGGTAGCCAGCAGCACGGATGACCGCCCGATGCACGCTCTGCAATGAACCCCGATGCTCAGCCCTTCCGTCGCCCGCCGGTGAAGCATCTGGGCGAACGTCAGGAAGCAATTGCGTGACGGAGGCACCTGCCGATCCGGAATCGGGAAGTTCACGAACGAGATCCCGGCGGCGGAACACACGGCCTTCTCCTGCTCAAGATCCAGTTCGCGGGCCTCCTCCGGTGTCAGCACCGACACGAGGATATCGATGCCATCACTCTTGAGCGCGCAGATGTCCTGCTCCAGCCACTCTCCGCCCCTCGGCCTCGGCACAATCGCCAGCTTCAGCGCGGAACTGCTCTCAACCCAAAACGGCATCTGCTCGGCCTGATACTCAATCGCGTTTATCACTACATAAATAGACGCACAACCAGGGCCATCCACTCGGCACGGTCTCGCCCAAAATTCCGGTTAAGTTCGCTGAATCTCTGGAAATCTCCACAACCCTTGTCGTACCAGCAACTTCCGCATCAAAGAAATATCCGGGACTAATTTCCACCAATCATCTGCAACCGGTTGATTCCAGGATTCGACATAAAAACCGGGAGGGCTATACCCCTACGTCCGGTAAAACTCGCTGCGCTTCCGGCTGTATAGGAAGTACACGAACAGCCCGATGATCAGCCAGATGAAGAACCGCTCCCACGTGCGGACCGGAAGACCCGCCATCAGCAGAATGCAGAACACCACGCTGAGAATCGGAAACACCGGCCCACCCGGCACCCGAAACCCGCGATGACGCTCCGGCTGCTTCCGCCGCAAAACGATCACGCCGATGCTCACCAGCACAAACGCAAACAGTGTCCCGATATTGGAAAGCTCCGCAAGCGTGCCCACGTCAAACAGTCCCGACGGAATCGCCACGAGAACGCCCGCAACCCATGTAGCAAACGCCGGCGTCCGGAACCGCGGATGCACATGTGAAAAGATGTCCGGCAGCAGGCGGTCGCGCGACATCGCGAACCACACACGCGCCTGGCCAAGCTGAAACACCAGGATCGACGAGATCATGCCGATGATTGCGCCGAGCAGAACGATCAGCCGCGTCCAGTGCAGCAGATCCGAGTGCGTCTGGAGCGTCAGCCGCTTGAGCCCATTCACCACAGGCGCGGCGTCGCCGATGACCGTTCGCCAGGGCACGATGCCGGTGAGGACGAGCGAGACGCCGGTATAGAGGATGGTGCAGACGATGAGCGTGGCAATGATGCCGATGGGAACGGTGCGTTGTGCGTCGCGACACTCCTCGCTCGCGGTCGAGACGGAGTCAAAGCCGATATACGTGAAGAAGATGATGCTTCCGCCGGCAAGCACGCCCGGCCATCCGTTGGGCGAGAACGGATGGTAGTAGCTGGGATGGATGAAATGCAGGCCGATGATGATGAAGGCAATGATTGCGACCAGCTTGATTAGCACCATGATGTTGTTGGTGCGCGCGGACTCGCGAATGCCGCGGACGAGAATCACCGTGAGAAGGATCACGATGAGGAACGCTGGAATGTTAAACCCGAAGTGCCAGCCAGGCGCATAGACCGTGTTGCCGGTGAGATCGGTGAGCCCCTGCGGCAGATACGCCGGTGAGAGCCACTTCGGGCTGAGCGGAATCCCGAGCCAGTCGAGCAGGTCGACGAAATGAGCGGCGAACCCAACGCTGACACTCATGTTGGAGAAGGCGTATTCGAGGATGAGGTCCCATCCGATGATCCACGCGATGAGCTCGCCCAGTGTTGCGTAGGTGTACGTATACGCTGATCCCGCGATGGGAATCATCGACGCGAGCTCGGCATAGCAGAGCCCGGTGAAGCAGCAGACGATTGCCACGAGGATCATGCTCAGCGCGAGCGCCGGGCCTGCTCCGGGCCGTCCCGCAATGTGCCCATGATGCAGCATGAGATCGATAACCGGCGATTGCTGCCAGTCCGCAAGCTGCGCCGGATTGCCGCCGATCGCTGTGCCGATGACCGTGAAGATCCCCGAGCCGATGACCGCGCCGATCCCGAGCGCGGTGAGCGACACCGGCCCCAACGTCTTCTTCAGCGCCGTCTCCGGCTGCTCGCTCTCGGCGATCAGCTTGTCGATCGACTTCGTCGCGAAGATCTGCCGAGTCTCGGTTTGATTCGTAGCTCGAGTCTCAATCGGGGGAGGCAAGTTGGGGTGGTCGCTCCGGTGGAGTGCTCGCGGTGAGATGCGGCGACTTGCTTTCTAGTATCTCCCAGCAGGCACAGTCCGACACACAGCAGAAGGCGGACCCCAAACCCGGAGTCCGCCTTCGTGGTTCTTAGGCAAAAGCCTTCGGCGAGCCTAATCGAAGCAGGCTTCTGCGGTCTTTATCGCTTGCTCTGGCCGCGAGACAGCTTCTTGACCTTGGCCTTGTTGCTGCCGCGGGGAGTGGTGCGCTTGGCTTTGGGAGCAGCCTTTTTACGCGCGGCGCGCTTTACCTTCTTGCGCTCTTCCTTGTCGGTGATGCTCTTCGTGTTTGCCATGAATTCGTGACGATCAACTTTCCAAGAATTTTGTCGGCCGCGAGCGCAGAAAGTACGTGTTCTGCGGGTTTTACAATCGCTCCAGCTGGGCGAACTTCTCCACCAGCTTCTTCGTGCCGTACCCGCTAAATTGTACTGTAATCTTCGCGTCATCACCCTCGCCCTCTCGCGCGGCGATGATGCCCTCGCCATATTTTGGGTGGCGGACACGTGTACCCTTGCCCAAGCCGGTGCGGCCGGTTGGCTGGGGAATGTCCATCTTCGGTCGCGCAGGATACCTCTTCTCGCCCGGTTTATAGCTTACCGTCCCGCCCTTGCCGAAGAACGCCGCCGTGTTGTCGAGCGCACCCGAACCGCTGAGACGTGAGCGATTCGTGCCGAACCGCTGCGCTGCATAATTCCGAGCCGCGCGGCCGCCCTGTGTAGGACCCGAATCCTGGCTTTCGTCTTCGTAGGAGTAGTGGCGCTCGCCGCCCTCGTCGTCATCGCCGCCAAAGCGGCGCCGCTGCGGATACGGCGTTGCATAGGCATTCCGATAATCCAGAGCGCCGCCGTAGTTCGCGCCAGCCCCGAGATCTTCGATCAGCTTCGACGGGACCTCTTCGAGAAAGCGCGACGGTGTGCTCGGCTCCGGCATGTCATTGCCGTAGCGGCGGCGATAACGCGCACGTGTGAGGATCAGCGTGTCCATGGCGCGGGTCATGCCTACGTAGCAGAGCCGGCGTTCCTCCTCCATTTGCGGAGGGTCCATCAGCGTGCGCGAGTGGGGGAAGAGCCCCTCTTCCATACCGCAGAGGAAGACGAGCGGGAACTCGAGCCCCTTGGCCGCGTGCAACGTCATTAGCGTCACGCGAGCTTCGGCTGAGTACTGGTCCGCATCGGACACGAGTGCGGCGTGATCGAGGAATTCAGAGAGCGTCTCGCCACGCGAGGTCGCATCCTGCGCGGCGTTGGCGAGTTCCTTCAGATTTTCAATGCGCGAGAAGGCTTCCGGAGTGGCCTCTTCTTCGAGGGCGCGGATGTAGCCGGAGCGATCGTTCAGAAACTTGATGAGCTCAGGCAGCGTCGCCGGATCGCCGGGGTTGCGGAATGTGGGCTTGCCGGCTGCATCGAGCTCTTCGTCAGTCGCAGCGGCGGCGATGCGCTCGAGCCTGGATCGGTTCTTCTCACGAATCCTGTCTGCGGCGGACTGCTTCAGCGGGACGGGAGCGAAGGGGTTGAAGCTGCCGTCGGCATTAGTGGCCGCACCCACGTTCTCCGGCGCGATGGTCGAGATCTCTTCACTCGGACCGAAGTCGAACCCAAAGTTGAAGCTGGTGTCGAAATCGCTGTTTCCATCGTTCGCCAGCGTCGGTGGCGCTACAGGTTCGTCATTGCCGAAATCGAAGGACGTGTCATCCGCAGAGAGCGCCGCGGGATCAAAGCTTTCGTCGGCGATCTCAGGTTCCGCGATCGGCGCGGCGTCGGCTGCGAGAGCTGCCGCAAAATCCGGGCCAAGCATCGCCCGTGCGTCTTCGATCAGCTTGCGAAAGCTGCCGAGCGCCGACAGTGCTCGCGCGGGCAGAAGCTTCTCTTCGGACGCACGGCTGATGGCGTCCCAGGTGCTCATGCCGGTGGTGAGCGCGATGCGCTCCAGCGTGTCCATCGTCGTCTTGCCGATGCCGCGCGGAGGCGAGTTGACCACGCGCGACAGTGCGATGGAATCGTGGGGATTCTGCACCAGCTTCAGATAGCTGAGCATGTCCTTGATCTCGGCGCGATCGTAGAAGCTGAAGCCGCCGACCATGTGGTATTGAACCTGATACCGCCGGAGCGCCTCTTCCACGAGCCGTGATTGCGAGTTGGTGCGATACAGCACGGCGCATCGCGGCTGGTCCTCCGTCTCGCCTGCCTCGCGCAAATAGCGCTGAATACGATCGGCGACGAACAGCGCCTCATTCTCTCCGTCGGGCGCCTCGTAGTAGCCGATCAGCGAACCGCCTTCGCGCGAGGTCCACAGGTTCTTGCCTTTGCGCTGCGTGTTCTGCGCGACGACGGCCGACGCGCCTTCAAGAATTACTTGCGTCGAGCGGTAGTTCTGCTCCAGCCGAATGGTGCGCGCACTGGGGAAGTCCTTTTCAAACTCAAGAATGTTGCGAATGTCCGCGCCGCGCCATGAGTAGATTGACTGGTCCTCATCGCCAACGACGCACACATTGCCGTGTTTGCCCAGCAGCTTCATCAGCTCATATTGCGGACGATTGGTGTCCTGGTACTCGTCAATCAGCAGATATTTGTATTTTCGGTTGTAGCGCTCGCGCACCTCTCTCGCAGACTTCAGCAGCCGCACGGTTTCGAGCAGCAGATCGTCGAAGTCCATCGCATTCGCCTTGAAGAGCTCATCGCGATAGATCTTGAAGATGTGCGCGATCTTTTCCTCGAGCGGATTTGTCGATGCGAGGAAGTATTCCTGGGGATCAATCATGTGGTTCTTCGCCCATGAAATCCGGCCCAGAGCAACGCGCGGCTTCAACTGCTTGTCATCGACGCCGAGCCGCTTCAGCGCCTGCTTCACAACCGCCTGCTGGTCAGTTTCGTCATAGATGGCGAAACTTTTTGTGAGCCCTTTGCCGCCAACGCGGAGTGCCTCAATGTCGCGCCGCAGCACGCCCACGCAGAAGCTGTGAAACGTCGCTAGCATTGGCTTCGCGAGTGTCGAATGCCCAAGGATCTTGTCGACACGCTCCTCCATCTCCTTCGCAGCTTTGTTCGTGAAGGTGACGGCGAGGATATTGTCGGGCGAGACTCCGCGCTCCTGGATCAGATAAGCGATGCGATGCGTGATTACGCGTGTTTTACCGGAGCCGGCGCCGGCGAGCAGAAGCACGGCGCCGTCGACGGAGATGATGCCTTCGCGCTGTTGAGGATTCATGTTGGCGAGAAGGTCGGCCACACCTTCCATTCTAGTCTGTGACGAACGCACGAATATGCGTGACGAATATCGTCAACATTTCGTGAACTTGAGGAACCATCTTCACTTGCGTGCGTATAGAAGAGTGCGCGCCAGACACTTTGTTCCATGGCGAAGTGCCTGGGCGCAGAAAATTCTGCACGCTCAGGAAGAGGTAGAGAGATGATTCGTCGTGTAATTGGAAGCACCATGGTGCTGGCTGCTGTACTGATGGCTGGCGAGAGCATGTTCGCGGCGCCGCTGACTGCGTTGCACAACCCCGTGCATGCCAAGATGGGAAAGACGAAGGATATGGTGAGTTTCCATCTGCGTAACGACTCCAAGGAGCCGTTGACAATCAAGGCGGGCAATCAGGAGTTGACGCTTGAGCCCGGCAAGCCAGTCGACGTGACGCTGAAGATTGGCGATACGCTAACGGTCGCAAAGTCGACGGCGAAGTTTCCGGAAGGCACAGTGCTCGCTACCGTGAATCAGGACCTGAAGGACACCACGATCGCACTGCGGTAAGAACACAGGATGGTTCGAGGTTCGTGCCCACTCCGGAGCAGGCACGAACCTCCGTTTGTTTCCGCTTGTATGCTCAAGCAATGTCGAAGACAACCGGGAAGAACTTAGCCGTGTTTTGTGCGGCCGCCGAAGGCGCACGTGCTGTGTACCGTGAAGCTGCCGAGAAGCTGGGCCGTACACTCGCACAGCGCGGCATCGGCCTCATCTATGGCGGAGCGAAGATTGGTCTGATGGGCGCTGTCGCCGATGCCACACTCGCGGCGGGCGGCCGCGTCGTTGGCGTCATTCCCCACGTGCTGGTCGATAAGGAAATTGCTCACGATGGGCTGAGTGAGCTCCACGTTGTGGATACGATGCACACTCGCAAACGGCTCATGGGTGAAAAAGCCGACGCGTTTCTTACTCTGCCCGGCGGCTTTGGTACATTCGAAGAGCTCTTCGAAGTGCTCGCGTGGCAAACACTGAAACTCCACGAAAAGCCTGTTGTTCTGTTGAACGTCGGGGGGTTCTATGACGGCATGCTTTCGTTTTTCGACGTGTGCGAGCGGGAAGGGATGTTGCGCGGCAATCGTCATCACCTGCTCGTAGCGACTACGGTTGATGAAGCGCTGCATCTCGCCGGTCTGGAGTGAGGGCGACTAGAATTGAACTATGTCGCACGAGGGATTCAAAATCGTCAGCGCTGACGAGGCCGCAAGCACGGAACAGCCAAGGCTGACAGGCGACGCGATTCGTCCCGCAAAAGTCCGGATCGACAAGACGGGCGGCACCGGTATGACCATCGAGTGGCATGACGGCCACACGAGTCACTGGAGTTTCGTGTGGCTGCGCGCGGCGTGTCCGTGCGCCACCTGTCATGAGGCTCGCGAAGCTGAAGGCCGCGCGCCCGGCGTGGCGAAGGCAAAGCCCACATCGCTGCTGCCGATGTATGAGGCGCCTGCTCGACCGGCGGATGTCGAGCCGGTTGGCAAGTATGCGCTCCGTTTCAAGTGGAATGACGGGCACGAAGCGGGGCTCTACTCATGGGACTATCTCCGCAACGTCTGCGACGTTGAATCGCGGCGGCAGCCACGACAGAGTTAGCCGGCCGCAGGCAGCTCCGGCGTGGCTGCAAGAAGCTGCTGCGTGTACCCCTCGCGTGGAGACTCGCAGATGTGCTGCCACGAGCCCTCCTCGACCAGGTGGCCGCGCTGAAGAACCATGACGCGATGACACAGATACCGCACCAGCGGCATGGAGTGCGAGATGAACATACAGGTCAGCCCATGGCGCTGCTGCAGGTCGCGCAGCAGGTTGATGATCTGCGCGCCGACCGAAACGTCCAGCGCACTGACCGGCTCGTCGAGAACGAGCAGCTCCGGGCGCAGCGCCAGCGCGCGTGCAATGTTGATGCGCTGGCGCTGTCCTCCGGAGAACTCATGCGGGTAGCGCCGCAGCGCGGAAGCATCCAGGCCGACCTCCGCGAGCATTGCCGCGAGCCGCGCTTCTATACCTTCGTCCGGTCGCTCCCGATGAATCGCGAACGGCTCGCACAGGGTCTGGCGAACGGTCATGCGAGGGTCGAGAGCTGCATAGGGATCCTGAAAGACGATCCCGAGTTTTCTACGCAGCTTTCGCATCGCATTCGGCCGCAAAGCGAGCAGATCCACAGTGCGCGGCGAGCCATCCGGGTGAGTGTCGTGGAACAGAACCTGGCCTTCGGTCGGCTCCAGAAGGCGCAGAACCATGCGAGCGACGGTGCTCTTACCCGATCCCGACTCGCCGACCAGCCCAAGCGTCTCGCCACGGTAGAGCTCAAAC